>Ga0272441_10014726_pt1 | contig 11033 bp, 9 predicted proteins | sample SSMProp6N_FD_193582 | JGI IMG/M metagenome (GOLD analysis project Ga0272441, IMG submission 193582) | Marine sediment archaeal communities from Little Sippewissett salt marsh, Falmouth, MA, United States - SSM-Prop-6N | ecosystem: Environmental > Aquatic > Marine > Wetlands > Sediment ...
GTTCCTGCATCGGTGTAGTTGATGGAACTTCCACCCCAAAGGATAATTACACTAGTTGGATTAGTAGTTTTCGGGGATTAGGTGTCCCGATCATTTTTTCCTGCTTTTCCGATAAGATTGAATGGTGGAAAATTAAATCAGATGGCGTTGAACAACAGGGTAAAGCCATTTCCATGAAAGCAGTAAAAGAGTTTTTTGTTAAACAAAAAAACAATCTATCTCCTGATAAAATATTCCGAGCTAAAAATTTCGGAAAAGTCCAGAAAAGCTTTCAGCTTTCCTTTGTTGACTTGGGATTGATGCCACTTATCGAGAAACAAGAAGGAGAATATTTATCAAGCCTGGTAGAACGGATTAATGGGGCTTTATATAAATATCGTAAAGAACCCAATGTTAATGAGAAACTCTCTCGGTGGTTGTTTCAGGCGGGATTTTGGTTGATAGGTGCAAAAATCCTTAAAGATAAAGACGTTCCGGGATTTAAGACATTAAAACTTACTGACATTGAATGTTTAATTGATAAGATACAAAGGCATTATGATGCAGGTAAACAGCTTGACATAACGAAAAATGTTCAAAGATCTGCACTTGAAAGAGTGGCTAAGGAAATCGTTGAACCAGTCTCAAGCTTTGCACAAATTACAACAGAGTCTTTGGCTTATGTGTACGAAAATGCTTTGGTTAGCGAGGAAACCCGAAAGAAAATGGGGACTCATGCTACACCAGCATGGTTAGTCAATTATATTGTTTGGCAGTTGATTGATTGGATCGAAGGTATACCAGAAGACGACAGAGTTGTTCTTGAGCCGACCTGTGGCCATGCTCCTTTCTTAACCGCTGCTGCCAGAGTTTTAAGTTTTCTCTATAAAGGTTCAGATGAACAAAAACACGCGTATCTAAAAGATCATCTCATAGGTATTGAGAGAGATTCTTTTGCTGAAGAAATCGCACGTTTAGCATTAACATTATCCGATGTACCGAACAAAGATGGATGGCAAATTGATAATTATGATGTCTATGCCACGAATGCGCTTCAGCGAATTGCACAAAAAGCAACCATATTGCTATGTAATCCGCCCTTTGAGAACTTCAGTCAAGATGAAAAAAGTGCATATACAAACCGTAAAACAGATAATAAGGCAGCAGAAGTACTATTTCGTACATTGCCATATATGCCGCAAGGGTCCGTTTTCGGAGTGATTTTACCGCAGGGTTTTTTGCACAAAAAGAATTTAGCCAATCTAAGAAAAGAAATTTTAGATAAGTATGAACTAAGAACAATCTGTAATCTTCCGGATAATGTATTTGCCAAAGCTGGTCACCCATCGACTGTTTTATTAGGACGTAAAATTCGATCCAAAAAACAAGTTTCATATCTAAGAGTCCCTAAGATAAAGCTTGAAGGTTTCAAAGACACTTATTCGGTTCCAGAAGAAAAAGTTCCTAAGAATGTTTTTTATACTGCTGAGAACTATAGTTTTAGATTACCGCAATTGAAAGAAGTGTGGGAATTTTGTAAGACATTTCCGTCACTGAAAAAATACATTAAAACAGGTCGAGGATTCGAATACAAAAGTGGACTTACTATAGAAGAACGAAGAAGTATTAAAAAATTTGAAGGGTCCGCGCGGGGCTTTTATGATTATGATGATAATGCTTATATTGATAAATTGCCCCGCACAATCTGGCTGAATGTTTCAGATAGATACATAAAAAATAGAGCAAGTGGATTTTCAGGCCAGCCACGAATTGTAGTTAATAGAATAAGAGGTAGTAGAACTCCGTGGAGGTTGAGAGCGTGGATTGACGTCAAAGGTCATCCTTGCAGTAAAACATTTCTTTCTGTCGTTCCGGTTAGTGAGATATCGTTGCAATTAATCTGGGCGTTATTGAATTCTCCTGTCGCAAACGCTTTTTTAGACGACCATTGCATGTCTCAAGATAACAATGAGGGCGTACTCGAATTAATTCCGGTTCCATATGAAAATCAGGATTTAACAGTACTTGCAAGGATGGTTGAGAAGTATTTTTCCTTTAGAGAGGAAACAGGGATACTTGAAGATGCGAATTTACTTGAAAAAAAAAGACAGTGTTTATTAGAGATCGATGCTGAAATAATGCGTTTATATGATCTTCCGCCAAGATATGAAAAGAGAATATTAGACATGTTTCAGGGCATAAAACGTAAAGGGGTGGAGTTCGAGTTTGAGGGGTACTACGCTAAAGGATTTGAATCCAGTATTCCTTTGCATATTTATATTTCGAACGAATATCAGCGATCCACGGCAGCGTTTGTAAGCAAATGGGTTGAAGAGAATCGATCGGAGGAGATTATTAAGGCGTTTGAGATAGCAGACGAGGCGTTTAAGGGCGAATAAGATGCGAGCTTATTTATTAGACACTAATGTTTGGTCAGATTGGTACAATCCGACTAAAAACAGAAAGATTATAGAAAGAGTTTCAAAATTAAAAGAACCGGAAAAACCTCAAATTTCAATTATTACGTGGGGTGAACTTCGGTTCGGTTTTAATCTTTTTTCGCTAAAACAAAAAAAGCAGTTTGGGGATATCGAAGGCTTTATTCAAGAAAAAAGGCCGTTTACGGTAAATATTGATGACAATGTAACGAAACAATATGGTATTTTAAGGGCTCGTCTATTTGAAAAATATGCTCCTAATTCAAAGAAGATAAAAGGGTTGAGGCCAGAGCAATTGGTTGATCCGGTTACTTCACTGACTCTTGGGATTCAAGAAAACGATTTTTGGATAGCTGCTCAAGCAGTAAATTGGAATCTTGTTTTGGTGACTCGCGATAAAATGGATAGGATACGAAAAATCGCCTGCCCTGAGCTTATTATAGAAAACTGGGCAGATTAAAATGAAAATTAGTGATCTTTGTGAAGCGTATGTGCTGATTACGGATTCCTGTGAAGCGGCAGCGATACGGGATTTTCTTGGGGTTGATATGCAGGGGTGCGATAGTTTGTTCGTGCGGTTGGATGCCGACGGCAGTGATTACGATATGGTTTATGGATTTGAAGGGATTGTGCCGCGACTGGATAAGCCGCTTGTTTTGCTTTAGGATATGTTGAATGGCTATATGATTTTACCACGAAGATAATGAGTTCTGTATTTAAAACAAACTATCAGATCGTAAGGTAAATGCTTTATGAATAACCAAAAAATGAATCTTGTAATTATGCTCCCCGACCAGATGCGAGCGGATTATTTGAGCTGCTATGGACACGAATACATCAATACAGCTAATATTGACCGACTGAGCCGGGAAGGCGTGCGATTTAACCGGGCTTATTGTGCCGCTCCTTTGTGTGGTCCCAGCCGGATAAGTTTCGTGACTTCAATGCGCATGAGCGAACATGGAAGAAGGAATTATACTTCATGTATTGATTACACTGTCCCCAATCTAATCAGTTCATTAAAACAGGCCGGTTACCGCACAGGGATGTTTGGAAAAAATCATTGTTTCTTATATGATCAACTGGAAACTATATGGGATAAACTGCATGAAATCTGCCTGGGTAATTACGACGAACACCCCCAATACACACGTTCATTTGATGCTTTTGAGTTGGAAAAGGATCACCCATACAATATCACCGCATCACTTACTGATGAGGCCATCGCATTTATGGATGACTGCCCTGGGGACGCTCCCTTTGTTTGCTGGTTAAACTGGCAGGATCCTCATCCGGCATTTACCTGTCCAAAGCCATACGCTGCCATGTTTGACCCGGATCGGGTGACATTGCCGAAAAACCGGAGATCGAAACGTGATCCGTCTAAACCCAAAAGATTAGAAAACTGGCGAATTAACTCTCAAGCGGACACATGCAGTGAAGACCAGGCCAGGCGGGCGATTGCTATGTATATGGGGCAGTGCCGCTATATTGACGACCAGGTTGGCCGCTTGATGACGTACCTTGAGAAAACGGATAAACTTCATAATACATTGATTGTTTTCTTGTCAGATCACGGCGAATTTCTTGGTGATTTTGGGGTGTTCCATAAACTTCCTGTTTTTTATGAATGTCTTTCACGTATCCCTGTCATCATGCGCTATCCTCATGGCACGGTCAAGCCCTTTGCATTCAACGGACTCATTGAAGAAGTCGATCTGGCGCCCACAATACTGCATTCATTAAGCATCCCAATCCCTCAATCCATGGCGGGGAAATCCTTTTTTGATGACATACAATCAAACGATGATACAGGTCGTCCACACGTGCTGGTGGAAGCCGGAATACAAGCGCCAACTCCTGACGGCCCGGATCCGCAGAAAAAACATAAAGCGCCTTTTGCTCCGAACAGTTACGGGCCTGGCGCAATGGTGACAGACGGCCGGTTCAAACTCTCCATGTACTATGATGATCTGAATGAGTTGTATGACATTGAAACAGATCCTTATGAAATGAACAATTTATTCGACGAGGCGGCGTATTCGGACGTTCGGGCAAAAATGATGCAACTGCTCGTGAGCCGTTTACTTGGTTCCGGAGTCCGCAACATAAATGGAGCATGGACAGAGCGCTTCGTTGATGTACGGGAAAACCCACCTGAGTCCAGGGTTGTAATCGAATAACGATGAAGAATTATGTTTCAGCGAAGTATTATCAGGACCGCGGCCTATCTCTGTCCCCGTCATTATTCGAGTGTCAATTTAATAGGTGACTGTGGGGCTGTTGAAAAAGTCCCCTGCATCCCGTATAATACTATCCTACACGAACGACGGAACAATATCAAGCATGGAGGTTAATTGTGATTGGTAATGCAAATTTGAAAAAACGAACCCAATTCTGTGGTCTCGGCGTCTTCCGACTCAGGCAGGATGCCTGAGCTACCTTGTTTGCAGCACCGCCGCATAGCCGCCGTCGTGGTCGCAGGTGGTTTCGGTTTGGAGTGCCGGCAGGGTTGTTTTTTCACTGAGCAGTGAAAAGTGTCTGTGTTTGAAGAGAAACTGCTGGATTTGGCGCTGGTTTTCATCGGGCAAAATGCTGCATGTCGAATACAGGATTTTCGTGCCGGAGCGGGCCAGTGCGGCGGCCTTTCCCAGCAGGTCCTGTTGAACGGCTTGCAGTTTTGTGACCGCTTCCGGCCTCCATCGCCAGCGGGCCTCGACCCGGCGGGCCAACACCCCGGTATTCGAGCACGGCACGTCCAGTACAATCGCGTCCAGCCGCTTTTGCTTTTGTGCGACGTGTTCGGCGCGGTTGTGCGGAACGATTTCCACCGATTGCAGCCGCAATCGTTTGGCGTTTTCCCGAACCTGCCCAAGCCGTTTGGCGTCAATGTCGCTGGCAAGAATAACACCCTTGTCCCGCATGAGCATGGCCAGCGCGGCGCACTTGCCGCCGGGCGCGGCACACAAATCCAGCACAGTCCAGCCCGGCTGCGGGTCCAGCATTTTCACTGTTTCGGCGGCCGTGGTATCCTGAATATAAAAAAGACCGTCCAGATAAGAACGGCTTGTATTGATCTTGCCGGGGTACCGGAGGCGGAGTGCGTTCTTGAAACATTCATTTGAAAGCCCTTCCGCGTCGAGTTTTTTTGCCAGGTCTTCCGAAGTGGTACGAAGTGTATTCGGCTGAACGATCACCGACGGGTGCCGGTTGGACGCCAAACAGATGTTTCGGGTTTGTTCCGGCCCAAAAGCCGACAGCCATTCATTGATCAGACGTTGCGGCACCGAATACGCCGTGCTGAGATACTGTGTTGGTTCCTTGTCCGGATCGGGCAACAGGTCGATGTTGAACAGACAGCCGGTTTGAGGCGTCTGCGGGATGATTTTGCGAATGTTTTCTGACGTGCACGGCGCCTGCCTGTTTTCGATGGCTCGCTGAACGTTTCGCAAAACGGCATTGACGAAGCCGCCCGATTTTTTGGAGCTTGTTTTCGAGACCCGTTCGACCGCTTCGCTGATGATCGCATAATCGGCGGTGTCCGGTGCATAAACCAGTTCATAAACGCCGATACGCAGCAGGTTCCACTGCGACGGTTTGACCCGGTCCGGTTCGATACTGGCGCATTGGGTCAGCACACGGTCAATCGCGGCCCGGTTTCGGATGACCCCGAAAACAATATCGGTGGCCTGTGCGGGGCGGTCGGTGCGGGCCAGCAACTGATTTAAAATCCCTGCGGTATCGTGGCGGAGGATATCGCATTGGTTCAGGGTTTTCCAGGCGGTGTTTCGGGCTGTCAGGACAGGTCCGGTTTTCATTAGAATAATCCGTCCATCGCCTTTTCCGCGGAAATAAACAAATCCCCCGGCCGGCATTGATGGCCGTTCACATAGGCCTCGAAATCCATCAGATGCGATCCGGCCGGCTTGAGCTTGAGGATGTGCAATGCATCGTCGCCGCAAATGACATTCATATTTGCATCAAGCGATCCGTTAACATCGCCGTTTTCTTTTGTTCGCGAAACCGCCCGCGCTTGACAAATGGCCACCCGCCAGCTCTTGCCGGTTCGTGAGCACACATAGGTGCTTTCGGCTGCCGGCCATGGCCACAAGGCCCGAATCTGATTGACGATCTGAGACGCCGGGCTGTTCCAGTTGATATAGCCGTGACTCCGCTTCAGCTTGGGCGCCTGTGTAACAAACGTGGGGTTCTGCTCGGTGAACGTTGCCGTGCCGTTTTGTAACTGTTCAATGCTTCGCATCAGAACCGGCACCGAAAGGCGTGATAATTTTTCATAAACACACTCCACCGTATCCTCCGGCCCAATCGGGATTCGTTCCTGTGCTATAATCAGCCCGGCGTCCATTTTCTCTGCCAGCGTGATGATGCTGACGCCGGTTTCGGTCTCGCCGTTCATGATGGCCCAGTGGATCGGGGCAGCGCCGCGATACCTGGGCAGGAGCGAGGCGTGAACATTAATGGCACTATGTTTGTGAAGAGCGATCACGTCCTGACTTATTTTTTGCCCGAACGCAATAACAACCATCAGGTCCGCCCTGCAGGCGGCAACCTGTTCGGTCATGTCCGGCTTATTGATGTCTGGCGCCTCGATGCACGAGATGTTGTGTTTTTCGCACCAGAGGGCGACATCGGTGGGCGTTGGCTGACTGCGATGGCGACCGGCCGGCCGCGCGGGTTGGGTGAACACGCCGACCAGCTCGTGGCGGCTGTGATAAATGGCTTCCAGGCACGGAACGCCAAACTGTGCTGATCCTAAAAAGACAATTCGCATCGGATTATGAGTTTTCGTCGCGTGTTTGTTTGTATTCTTCTTCGAGTTGTTTGAGACGTCGTTTGGCACGAATTTTGGCTGCGGCACCAAGCCGGTCCTTAATCATGCGGCCTTCAAGGTGGTCATGCTCGTGCTGGTAAATACGGGCTTGCAGGCCCTCGCCCGTTTCGGTGAATTCGCTGCCGTCCAGGTCCTGTGCAGTCACGGTGCATTTGGCGAAACGTTTGATCTTGCCGGACAAGCCCGGCAGCGAAAGACATCCTTCTTCGCTTGAAACAATCGGACCTTCTACTTTGATGGCGGGGTTGATGTAAACCCTGGCGTTTTCTTTGGTGCCGTCGATGGAGGCGACAAAAATCCGCAGATTCACCCCCGCCTGCGGTCCTGCCAACCCCACGCCGCAGGTTTCGACCATAATCTCAATCATCCGCTCGGCCAGCACACGCAGATTCTCGTCAAACACCTCCACCGGTTTGGCCCGCTCCAACAGCACGGGCGTCGGATACCGAGTAATCGTACATTTGGAATAATCTGTCATTTCAGATGTCTCTGTTTTTGTGTAAAATCTCTTTTACAAATTCCGGTAAGTCTTTATTTAATTCGTCCGCGGCAGCTTTTAACTGTTCATAATTTTGCACTTCTGAACCTTGCCAAAGAAGGTCAAGGCGGCGAATTTGTCTCATTGCGACATGCTGATACTGTTCAGGAAAAGCCCAGTAACATGTTTTACACACTTCAGCTTTTTTTAGCTGGTTCCAGTTTACACAATGTTCACAAGACCATGATTTCGCGCGATTTGCAGAGGCACTAAGTAGCATATAATCTTCAAGGTTGTCATCTTTTCCAACTACATCACCAATCACTTCAAAAGGTATTCTATGGTCGATTTGCAGTTCTTCTTTAGGGAATTCTTCAAGATAGATTACACACTTAGCTCCGTCTTTTTCCAGCAATGCCTCTTTAAGTTTTCTTGAAAATGCTATACGATCGTAAAGTTTTCTGACATTTGAGGGATTTCCGAATCGGTATGCAGCGATCATTCTTTTATCGGAACCCAGCACTTTAAACGTTTCTAAGGGGATACCTTGTTCTCGCACATCTCTGGCGGCTCTTGGAGGGTGATTATACCCATAAATTTCTTTTAACTCCTGTGTTGTAATGAATCCGTGTTTCAGTATATGATCAATAACGGTTTTTGGCCGTTTGGCTTTAACCGATTTACATTGTTTTATAAAATCAGCAGGAAGCTTAGGGGTTTTCATTACGAGCCCATTTCGCAAAACAAAGGATAGCTTTCTTCGTGCAATGGAACCATCGGAATTTCTTCTATTTTTTGTGCCAGAGAGGGTGAAATGTATAGAGATTCATAAGTATATTCTTTTCTCCCTAACAGCGTGGCTTGAGTAGAACGACCGACTCGAATTTCAATCTTTAGGAGAAATAATTCTTTCGGAATTTCCTTTCCATACGTTTTATCCCCTGTCCTCCCGTCATAGCTGACAATGTAATCAATACCCTTATGATTCAAAAGGTTCAACTGTTCACAAAACTCATCATAATCAACGCTTTCACAGTAACGATGGTCTCGCACATTACAAACTCCCTGGTACGGAGGGTCCATATACACAAAATCGCCTTTTTTCACTGCTTGAAGGGTGTCTTTATAATCTTGATTGGTTATTTTCGTTCTATTCTTTAAGATATCAGAAACCAGAAAGATATTCTTTCTCATTGTTTCCGGTTTCATACCTAACCGCCTTTTATCGGGGCTATTATTAAACTCACCATTGCTATTGTAACGAATAGCGGCTTTAACGCACCGAGCTAAAAGATATAATAGATAATGAGGTTCTCCTGTTTCATTGAACAAGTCCCTGACTTCATCGTAAAATTTACGATCTCTGCCAAGTTGTTTATTCCATAGAGATGCATAGTTTTCGCATAACGATTTTGGTCGGAAGATGATTTCTTTCCATAGTTTGGCAATCGGTGCGTGGAAATCATTGATAAGAAAATTTCGAGCTCTCTCTCTATATGCAGAAGCAATTGTAATAGCAGCAGAACCGGCAAAAGGTTCATGAAAAGTCTTGATAGAATGGGGTATGAGCGCAAGTATATCAGAGGCAAGTTGTCGCTTACTGCCTTGATATGGAAACGGATGTGGAACACCTTTTATTGCACTCATTTTAAGACATTGATAAAGTTACTGACTATACATTTTATTTTATTGGGCTCCGACTATTTTTCAACCCATATAAACCAATTATAAATCTTTTATTGCCTAAATTTTCCGACTAATTTAAAGTTGGACTTTAAATTAGTCGAACTGCTCTTTAAATTCTTTTACTACAATCAGTTAGAGTCCGACCGGTTTATGCTGGTTCGTCGAATTCGTCGCCTCGGAAGGTTGAGCCGAGGTAGCTTTTTTTGACTAACTCGTTCTGGATGATGTCTTTGGGGGCGCCTTCGGCGATGACTTTTCCGTGGTCGAGGATGTAGGCCTTGTCGGAAACCTCCAGGGTTCGCTCAACATTATGGTCGGTGATCAGGATGCTGACGCCGGAAGCGACGAGGCGGCGGATTTCCGCCTGCAGTTCCTCAACGGCGATCGGATCCACGCCGGAAAACGGTTCGTCCAATAAAATCAGCGAGGGATTGGTGACCATCGCGCGGGCGATTTCCAGCTTGCGGCGTTCGCCGCCGGACAAAAAACGGGCCTGGCTGTTGATGACCTCGGTTAAGCTGAACCGCTCGATGAGATCGGTAGCCCTGCGTTTGCGTTCTTTGCGGCTGATGGCCATCGTTTCCAGAATCGCCAGCAGATTTTCTTTCACCGTCAGCCGCTGAAAAACACTGGGTTCCTGCGACAGATACCCCATGCCGAGGCGGGCGCGTTTATACATCGGCAGCTTGGTGATGTCGTGCCCTTCAAAATAGACGGTGCCGCCGTCGGGGACGATCATGCCGATGCACATCCGAAACGACGTGGTCTTGCCGGCGCCGTTTCGACCCAAAAGCCCCACAATGGACCGCTGGCCGACCGAGATACTGACCTCATTCACAACGGTCCGGCCGGAATATTTTTTCACCAATCCATGTGTTTCCAGAAGCGTCTTGTCAACCAAAGCTTAGTCTCCTATGCTACTTAAATGTTTGCTATAGTTTGCTGAAATTCTTGAAAGCGGCGGTATTATACCACCTTTTTAGGTAATGTGAAACGGGTTTTTCGTGGTGCGGCCATAGATTCCCGGCCCAAAATCAATCATTTTTCCTGATTTTGTCCAATTTTATCCGAAATTGACGCAGCACAATACTATTTATAGAATCACCCGCTTTTCATTGAGGTTTACCGGCTTTTCGGGTAAAATACGCGGATGCGAAAAAATGCTCCGGACCGTATTGGCCCGGGCACAGAAGAGGAAAGGACCTCAAATGAAACATCTAAGCTTCAAGAACTTCTCTAAAATCACTATTATCGGTTTGTTTGCGATTACGATTTCTTTGACCGCAGCCGAGACCGAAACAGAATACTTGGCCATCTTTATGCAGGGCCAGAAAATCGGCCACGCGGTTCATACCCGTATGGCGGAGAGCGGCAACGTGACCACCACCGACAGCGTATCCATGACGTTAGGCCGCGGCGGTCAGGCCGTCACCGTGACGACTCGCGAAACGCACGTAGAGACCGCAGACGGCAGGCCCCTGGGATTCGAAAGTACGATGAACATGAGCGGGATTGAGCAAAAAACGACCGGCACAGTTCAGGACGGCAAAGCTGTCATTTCCCGTCAAGTGATGGGCCAGCCGCAGCAGTCAACCGTGGA
>Ga0272441_10014728_pt1 | contig 11031 bp, 11 predicted proteins | sample SSMProp6N_FD_193582 | JGI IMG/M metagenome (GOLD analysis project Ga0272441, IMG submission 193582) | Marine sediment archaeal communities from Little Sippewissett salt marsh, Falmouth, MA, United States - SSM-Prop-6N | ecosystem: Environmental > Aquatic > Marine > Wetlands > Sediment ...
GAGCATAAGGGTCAGATCTTTGGATTTGACAATTTGGAAATAATTTGTCTAAAACGACCCATGGCGAGACCTCTGAGAATAGAATATCCGGGTGCGTATTATCACGTGATGAACCGAGGCAACCGTCGAGAGGATATATTTCTAACCGACAAAGACTGTCAGGTTTTTCTGGATGGATTGGCAGATAGCTGTTAGATTTACAGCATAAAACTCATCACCTATGTGTTGATGTCCAATCATTTCCACCTGCTTGTCCAGACACCACAAGCTAATCTAAGCGAGTTTATGCGGCATTTTTTAGTCATCTACACAGTCAGATTTAATCGTCGCAATGGTCGTGCAGGATTAAAGTCAAATCGTAAATTGAAAAACCAATTTCATCGAATCCGGGAGCAAATCAATAAATTGTCAAATTCAAAGATCTGACCCCTTATCCCGCCAACTGATAATTATCGATTTTCCCATAGCGGTTGACGCAAGAGGTAGAGACACAGAAACCGGAAATCTTACAACTTCACTCGCCGCTAGGGTTTTCATGCCATGTCTCCCTTGTCCTTCGGCGCAGCGCGTTCGTCGCGCAGGACTTCCGTCAGTTTCTCCCTCAGCGCGGCCATATTGTAAGGCTTTTGGATAAATCCCGCCAGGCCTTTACCGGCGAAGCGCTGGGTCGCATCCTGCTCGTTGTAGCCGCTGCAAAGGATGACCGTGACGTCGGGGTGGAGGCGCTGCATCGCGCGGAAGGCTTCTTCGCCGTCCATGTAGGGCATGGTCAGGTCGAGCAGAACACAGACGATTTCGTCGGTATTTTCACGATACACCTTCAGCGCTTCGCGCCCGTCGGACGCCGCCAGGACGCTGAAGCCCATACGCTCGAGCATCTGCTTACCTACGGCGCAGACCGTCTCCTCGTCGTCGGCAACTAAGACGGTCCCGCTTCCGCGCCAGCCTTTCCCCTCAGTCTCGTCATCCCTTCGAACCGCAAAGCCGTTATCGGACAATTCATTCGCGGGGAAAAGGACCTTGAACGTCGTGCCCTTGCCGAGCTCGCTGTAGATTTTAAGCGCACCCTTGTGGCCGCACACGATGCCGAGGACGGCGGACATGCCCAGCCCGCGCCCCGTGAACTTGGTCGTGAAGAACGGATCGAAGATCTTTTCTATGGTGTTGGCGTCCATACCGCAGCCCGTGTCGGCCACTTCGAAAAAAGTATAAACGCCTTCGGGCAGCGGCTCGTCCAGACTGGCTCGCAGGACCTCATTGACATCATTGAGATATACGCGGTCACAATCCATCGCGCCGGTAGAAAGGGTGATGACGCCGCTCTTGTCGCCGATGGCTTCCGAGGCGTTGGTTATCAGGTTCATGATAATCTGGCGGATTTGCGTCACGTCGCCGTCGAAGGTGGGCAGGTTTTCGGCAAGGTTGTATTTGAGCACGGCCTTCTTTGATGTCGAGACCTCGAGCAGGTGCGCCATCTCCTCTATAAGGCCCCTGGTGTCGATCGGCTCGATGACGAACCGGCCTTTGCCCGAGTAAGCGAGCATCTGCTTAACCAGTTCCGCCGCGCGCTTGGACGCCCTCACGATCTCCTGGAGGTTGGCGCGTGCCGGCGTAATGGGTGAGAGTCTGTCCAGCGCCAGATCTGCGTTGCCCAGGATGGCCATCAGGATATTGTTGAAGTCGTGGGCGATGCCGCCGGCCAGCACGCCCAGGCTCTCGAGTTTCTGCGCGTGCTGCACCTGCCGTTCGAGCGCCAGTTTCTCTTCCTCGGCCTGTTTGCTCTCGGCGATCTTGTCGTACAACTCCTCGTTGGCTTTGGCAAGCTCCACCGTTCGTTCCTCGACCCGCACTTCCAACTCGTCATGAGCCTTTCGCAGCGCCGTCTCTGCTTGCTTTAACGCGGTTACGTCCCTGTGGATAACAATGCTAAAAACGTGTTTACCTTCCTGGTCGCGCAGAATGGCGGTCCTAAGTTGAATGTCCAGCAGATCTCCGTTTTTGTTCCAACGCTTGGTTTCAAAAAATACTGTTCCATCCTCTAAAGTGCGCCTCCAAGCCGCTTGGGTCGCTTCAGTCTCCCCGGACGGGACAAAATCAATCCGACCGCCCATCAGTTCTTCGCTGGACCAACCATAAACCTGTACAAAGGCATCGTTGACATAGGTGGCTCTTCCCTCTGAATCGTATACTACTACCGGATCTGGAATGGCTCCTACAAGAGTGCGATAGCGATCCTCACTCTCCCGCAGCGCTTCCTCAGACTGCTTCCTTTCTGAAATATCGCGCATTGAACCGATAAGCCTTACAGGGGTACCCTGGCTATCTCTCATCAACAAGGTAGTTATCGAGCAGGGGTGTTGGGAGCCGTCTTTATCTTTCAGATTAATTTCATAGTCCTTAACCGTTCCCTTGTTTAAAATTAGCTCTACAAATTCGTCCCGTTCTTTTGGGTCGGTATAAATATCACAAAGTGATTTCCCGATTAACTCCTTCCTTTCATATAGAGAAAATTTATTAATTGAGGGGCTGACTTCTAAAATAGTTCCGTCCATGTCTGCTTCGTAATAGACATCTTGTAGATTTTCAAATATTCTCCTGTATCTTTCCTCACTCTTCAGCAATTCATTCTCCGCCTGCTTGCGTTCTGTGATATCCCGCAAAGCCGTTATTCGAATGGATCGACCTTGATAGTCTATCCTCCGGCCTTGAATTTCACATGGAAATGTGGTCCCGTCCTTCCGCAAGGCGGTCCCTTCGTATGACTCTTCATAACCTGACAGCATGTTGTTTTTCACCTGCTCACGGTCTTCAGGTACGATCCATTCCGTTCCGTGTCTGCCGAGAGCTTCAGCGCGGGTGTAGCCAAATATCCTTTCCGCAGCCTGGTTTTGATCCAAGCAGATGCCTTTCTCAGAAAGGAATATGACTTCAAAAGATGCCTCAGACAGCGCCTTCAGCCGCTCTTCGCTCTCCTTCAGCGCCTCATACGCCCGTTTGCGCTCAGATTCTGCTTGCTCTAATTCCTGAATCCTTTTTTCTAATTCTTCATAGGTTGGTTTTTTGATCATTAGAAGGATCTCCAATTTAAAAAATGGGAGTGATGCAGATCGTCGAACAACTAAAAATTCTTGTATTATGTTTAAATCCCGTCATTGCTGACAGGACATGATTGTATTCAAAAATTATGGAAATAGGCGTGCAGTCTATCAACAATACGTTAATAAATTGGGTTTATAAAATTAACCATAAGATTGACCCTAATTTGGCACCCCAGTTTTTACGTGGCAATCGAGGCAGCAGACTGAAATGTCCTCTGGGTTTGATCCGCACAAAACGCCTCCTTGAAGTCCGTAGCCACAAGAGGTCTTTGTTATTTCAACCTCGACGTTACATCCGCAATTATGACATTTTCCTTGGTAACTGAAATGGTTTGCGGTGTTATGTTGTTCAAATATTCTATCAAGCGATTCAACCTTTATGATCACGTAGGACCTCCATTTTAACGTTCATTGCCTGTAATGACCTTATCAGTGGCAATTTAAATAGAAGTAAACCAGAATTCATTGAAAAATTCGGAAAATTTTCCTGAAAAACGAATCCCTTCTGCAATATAATTTGCCCTTGCTTCCGTTTTGCCTGTCCTGCTCGAGTAGGCAGCTATAACTTTTTTTACAAAGTATCCTCCTTATTTTATCAATTCGCTTAGCTTGCCGTGCCATGCACAATTATCGCAGTAACTTACCGTGGCATCTGTGAGATCCGGTCGCCAGGACTCATCTCCCTCAGATGCAAAAACAGCCTGACCACTCTTCAAATCAAACTCGCACATTTCGTATTCATCATCTGGATTTTTCACGTAGAAATGCTCGCACCCGCAAATGGGACATGCCATTATACACCTCTCCTTTCTGCCGGATTTTACTTTTTTTTATGGTTTTCGTTCTGGCACGTTCTACAGAATCCTTTGAGAACGACTCTTTTATTTACGATCCGGAATTGCTTTAGAATGCCTTGGGGTATGGTCAGATTATCATAAATCGCACTATGAAAGTCATACACCTTGCCGCATCTCATGCAATGAAGGTGATGATGGGGGGTTACGTCTGTATCGAAACGTTTTGCACCACTGAAAATTTCGACCACATCCAGAACCCCGATTTCCGTAAAGGTCAGCAGCGTGCGATTGACCGTGTCAAAGGAAATATGCGGGTATTCTTTTTTCACGATTTGATACACGGCATCGGCGGTGGGATGGGTGTCCAGTCCGAAAAGATGTTGATAAATTGACACCCGCTGAGGGGTTATTTTCAGCCGATGCCTTTGACAGATCTGCATAAATTCATTGCGTCTATCCTCATCGATTTCTTTTTTCATATTTATCCTAAATAGTAGTTATTCCTATTTGTCAAGCGATTTTTACAATTCAATGAATGCAATGACCTATTGTATTACATTTCTGAAGCCATCAGATGATGGGATGAGCTCCCATTTTTAGGGCCGGAATATGATCTTGCAGGAACTGCAGATCCGTTTTCAAACGAATATCTGTTTTCGATTTAGAATATTGACCTGCAATCCGGATTGGATAATTTTTCGGGTTTGAAAGAAAAAACGCAGTTTCCAGCGTATTTTTAGCGGTGAGTTCGGGATTGGCGTTGAATAATCGCAGCTATTCCATTGGGTCAATTCCTGGTGATTGGAGATACAACAGGTTTTACACGGCTAAGAAAACTGTGGTACGTATAGCAGCTATCGTTGGTCTGAGTTGCGCAGACGGGGAAACACGTCGGCCGACGGACTATGCGGCGTCTCCTTCAGCCACAAATCCGAACGCCCGATCGTGCACATAGACGAGCTTGCAGGCTTCGACGTACTTGGCGACGTGCACGCGCCCGGCTGCAATGTAACCCACCTGACCCTGCGTGAGTTCCAGCACTGGACCGTCGGGGAGCAGCTGCTCGTTTACCCGCGTGAAGAACTGAATCAGAATTCTGCCTTCGACCACGACGGTCATGTCGTCCCCTGGATGGCTGTGGGGTGGTTCTGAGGTACCAGCTTCCCAGCGCTCCAGCATCACCTCGACGCCGTCCGCGTTGTTCGGAAAAGTGGTTCGTACGGTGAACCCCGGCATTTTGGGGACAGCGACGTGGTCGCGCCAAATGGCGCTTTCGTTTGCGTTCATGCGACCTCCTGAATTGTGGCGTTGAGCGGGCGCGGTTGCGTGACCCTGGCACACAAGTAGACCGGCGTGGAAGGGTAAGTATAGGAATTATAAAAGCCCTATTTCCATATAACAAGTTAAGAATTTAATCCGACAATCTTTTAATTATATGATATTAAACATAATTCTGGTATTGTCAACTTAATGCCCTTTCGTTCAGTATGGGGGAATGAATAATCAAATCACAATTTACAAAGCGCAACAAACAAGCAGCACTCCGTTTCTTCCGCAAGTAATTATAGTCCTCCGCAAAAGCCAGTTACATAATAATTGCAGGCATGATTTTCCTGTGGATTAAAATTTTCAATTAATTTGCCTTGGAAATGAAAGGGGGCAGAGTGAAAAATTTTGTTCTCTCTATTGGTTTGGTTTTGATCGTATTGCCAAACGTTATGGCCGAAGAAGCTAAATATGCGAGTTCTGACCCTTCAACATGGTATTATGAAAAAATTGGCCCAAAGGAACAGGATGCATTCGGGAGGCGGATCACCCAAACTGTATATTTATTCAAAAGACACCCTCAGAAGAAAATGTGCGGCATTAACGTTGGAGATGAGTGCCCTTACAAGATGCCATCTTTTGATGGATCTGAAAGGGCAGTCAACCGTGTTTTAAATTACCTTGGATTACCAGGCATAAGTTCGATTCATAAAAATGGAAAATGGAATTATACGACACCGAATTATCCATTAGGTGAATTGCATATTTTTGCAAGGTATAAGCATTTAATCAATGTATCCATATGGAAATATCACGATTAAATTGGGTAAATAATTAAACGTAGGAATTTTGTCGGTTGAGTTTAGAGATCTGCCGCAGATGAATTGAAATTGTTTGATTTTGCCAGAACTGCAAACCCGTTTTCAACCCAATATCCGTTTCAGATTTGAAATTCTAACCACAGATGAAGGGTTTCCTACATTTCGTGTCTGAAAAAGAAAGCGGGTTATGGACCACATGAGGTGCAAGTAAAAGAGAACTACCGGCAGAGAGGGTGTGAGAGGGTTTAGGACACTTTTTTGAGCGATTATGGTATTGTCGAATTCGATTGAGTACTCGCCCGAATATAATTGGTTAGAGATTCTTGCCATTCACCAATGAACTCTTCGTAAACTCTTTCATTGAATTCGGCAATAAACTCTTCTCCCAATGTTGACAGGGCTTGATATTTGTAAGTCACCTGAACATTTGTTATTGTTGGACTCAATTCTGTACACTCCACTGTGACAACACCGACTTTATATTCTGGCTCAATTTTGTAAAATTGAACGAAATACGATTCAGGGTCAAATACTTTCACTATCCAAATTGCATCAGTTTCCCCGTGATCGTGAGTTTTGGTCAAAAAAACGTAGTCTTCGCAAATTTCTGTTTTTCCCATCACATTTTCGTAATCCCAGCCTGGCACCCAATGTTTTTCGCCTTCGGGACTGAATAATGGGAAAAGCTTGGATATTGGGAAATCGAGACTGAATGATTTTGTGTGGCTGATCGACTTCATGGTTTCCCTATAGGCCGAATATCAGAAGGTTCTAGCACCCTTAACCCTCTTCCGTTGCATCGCATTTTTGGGCAGCTTTCGTTGGTGAATCCTTCACCGGAATTATCTCGAAATCTGTTAGATCATCCCAGTTTAAAATCCATTCATCAATAAGGTCAAATTTTTCTGTTTCCATCAACTGAAAGCACTTCGTGCGGTCGATTGAGAGCCAGGAATCAATATATTTTAAGCCAGAGGGAAGCAAGCGCCCCTTTTATTTGAATCTTTCATATACCTCGTCTGTCTTCCCAGGTTTGAATGTTTCGATCACCATGCATTTCATGTGTTATTTCCTGTTCTATGTTTTTACTCATGGTCCTTGCCAGCATATGCATAATTGTAAAACTACATATAGGTTAAGATGATACCTTTCCGTCCACTTACATTATATCAACTTTGCCATTTACGATATATTTTATGACCACCTGCTTCTGTTCGTCGGTCGGTTTCCATAAATAGATATGTTAAGCTATCGCTGACCGATTTTGTATGTGACCGATTTGCCAACTATCGTCTCCTACTCCAAGGCGATAACCACTTTCTCATTCTTTTTATGCTCTTCGATTTCAACCAGAGTTCCTGTAGCATCAGGATTTTCTGATAGCCTGATAATTTCGCCAATATCAATTCCCTTGTCCTGAAAGATTTCCGACAATCTGTGAGGGATTAATTTGGATGCAATTTTGAGAATATTGCCGGGAATGGTGATAGTTGTTTCCGGATTCGTTTCTCCTCTTTTGAAAATTCGGATCTTCAAGTTGGCCATATCTCTTATTCCTTAATAATCAAAGCACGTTGCTTTGCAGTTTATTGAGGTTGCCCCCAGCCCTCTACCTCTCCAAATTCCATCATTCCTATATGGTCAGGTCAAATAAATCCTACATTTCCAAATCTCATCCATCCACCCGCTCCTTCAAATCCTTGCCCACCTACTAAATTCGGTTGATCTATCTTGATATGATCATAAACTTCATGACTTTTGCTTTTCCACCGGCAATCAGGGTACCATACACTCCAATCATCATTTGTTCGTACTCAGTTTGCCGTGGCAGCCAAATCCATCCGGAGGGCCATACCGCCATCAGTATGGGCAGAGACAGAAAGACAAGGGCGATGACAACCAAAGCGGCCTGCAGACATTGACGGCGAGTTATGTTCATGGTTTACACCCGTTTGCATGTCATCGAAAAAACATACTCTTATACTATTCCAGTTGTGTGCGTCTATGCCTTCCGGTCGATTCATTGTAAAATGGCCGAAAAGCATAGACGCGATTTTTACTTTTCCACTTGAACCTTAACCGGCACAGCCCTGGTGATGGTGTCGAAAACCGGTGAGTATGTCGGACCCAACTGAACGATTTCTTCAAGCTTTTCAGGTGACGCATCGGCATCTATTTTTACGAACATGCGGATTTCTTTATAACCCCTGGGGACGTCGTCTCTGATGCCCAAAAACCCCTGAAGGTCGATATCCCCTTCAAGCCTGGATTCCATCGAACGGATCGCGACCCCTTTGGCTGCGGCATGGTAAACAATGGATGTGGTTACACAGGCGGCCAAGGCGGTGAGCGCATACTCCACCGGATTGGGACCGAGATCCCGCCCCAACAAAAGGGGGGGCTCATCCGCGTCAAGTACAAAGGGTTCTTTGTGTTTGTGATTCTGCTGAGTTCCGTAAAAGTTTTTGATTGTGGTTCGGTTATGACCGCCGCCCATCCACTGGTTGTCGGCCTTGAATTCAAAGGTGGCAATCACCGGAGCTTTTTTGATGGCATTGATGGTCCCAAACAATTCATCAACGTTAACTCCATTAACAACGTTGTTAGCCTCTATGTTCTTAGCTGCCTGTTCCATTTTATGATTCTCCTTTTGAGTTGGTTTGTTTTTTATCGCAACCTTTCGTTGCGGTTGACAGCTAAAAAAGCATAAGGCATGCCAAATGATCTGAATTGTGAAATTTTGTTATATAAACAAGATGATAGGCTTACGAAACGATTGAAATCCAGTGCGACGAAATTTCGTTGGAAACGAGATTTCGTGGCTTGAAACGACGAGATTTCGGTGGGACGGGAGTTCTTGGTAGGCGTTATTTTTGGGTGGTAAGGTTAATGAGGGCGCTTTATCCCCATAACCTTCATTCTTGATTGGAAGGTTGATGGCGGCATGCCCACCAGTTGTGCAGCGCCCTTTTTACCACCAATTTGCCATTGGGATATTTTTAAGGCCAGCAGAAGATTTTCACGCTCCTGTTGTTGTAGCTGCCGGATGGTTTTAACGCCTTTTTCTATAGGCGTCTGTTTTGCGAAATTTGCGGAGTTTATATGCCCTGACAGGGCGTGATCAAGGTTGAGACGACCCTGCCGTGCTGTGATCACACCTCGCTCAATAACATTTTGCAGCTCACGAACATTGCCGGGCCAATCATAGGTTTTTAGCCGTTCGATGCAGTCAACACTTAGCGTATCGATCTTACGGCCCATGCGGGCTGAAAACTTGGAAACGAAATGTTCTGCCAGCAAACGGATGTCATCTTCCCGCTTTTTTAGTGGGGGTATGTTGATGGGAAATACATTAAGCCTGTAGTATAAATCCGTCCGGAATTTTCCCTCCTGAACCGCCATCGACAGATCGCGGTTCGTTGCGGCAATCACCCGCACATCCGTTCGGCGGGTCTTTGAACTTCCTACCGGGTCGAACTCTCCCTCCTGTAATACCCTCAATAGTTTTGCTTGCAGTTCTTTATTCAATTCACCCACTTCGTCAAGAAAGATAGTGCCGCCATCAGCAAGTGCAAAGCGTCCTTCTCTGCGCTTGGTGGCACCAGTAAATGCCCCCTTTTCATGACCAAAAAATTCACTTTCCATCAGTGTTTCCGGAATGGCGGCACAGTTCACGGTGATAAGCGGACGATCTTTTCGCAAACTGGATGCGTGAATTGCACGTGCAATCAATTCTTTTCCAGTACCTGTCTCACCGTAGATTAGAACGCTTGTATCCGTAGAGGCCACTTCAGCCGCAAGTTGAAGCGTTTTGCGAAACGGCTTGCTCTCCCCGATGATTTCGCCCAGGTTGTAAATCGATTGAATTTCATCTTTCAGGTATTCAGTTTCATCGCGCAGGGATTCGATCATCTTCTGAGCTTCGTAACGTTCGTTAACATCCCTTAAAATAACCACATAAGAAGGCTTATCATTACTGTCGATTTGAGATATCGTGGCTTCTGCCGGAATTTTTTTCTTATCAGCACTCAAGGCTATTAGCCCCTCGGGGACCCAAACACTTCGTTTATCTTTCGGGTGAATCTTCAATTTGCGGACGATTTTATACAGCCGGTCAATATCCTTAGATGTTGAAAACTGCCTGAAGGATCTCCCTATGCACTGATCGCGCTTGCAGCCAAATATACGCTCAGCCGCTGGATTCATCATCAAAATATTGAATATGTCATCCAACTCGACAATGGCGTCCATTGCCCCATTAAACAATCCCTCCAGTTTTTCCTTATGCGCTCGAACTTCGGATTCGGCTCTCAATCGCAGCAGTTCGGCAGTGGCGCGGGCTGCAAAAATCTGAAAGAGTGCCAGGTTGAGAAACGACTCCGGCATCGGGCGGGTATCCAGGACAGCCAGGTTGCCAAGAACGCTTTTTTCAGGGCTCAAAAGAGGATACCCCATGTAGCTGACGGCTCCCATTTTGGGTAAATCAGGATCGCCGGGAAAAAGCTCGACAACATTTTCCGGTATATGTAAGCGAGACTTATTCCGGATAGCCGTCTCACAGGGGGTACCCACGATGTCGTACTCGTATTGATCGACATAATCGTTTCCCAACCAAAAGGCCAGCGCCCTCAGTCGCTGCACCTCTGGAAGGTATTCTGCTACCCATGCGCCGTGGGTCCCCAGCGCATGGCTGATATTTTTCACCAGAGCTCGGAAAAATCGCGTGCCCGTTTCAGATGCGGTTCCTTCCACTAAGGAACGTAATAAAATATCTTCATTGATATTTGAATCAGTTAGACTCACTTTAGAACACTCTCGGAATGAACGAATCAGGCCATTATCGCTACAAACGCATTTCAATGGTTATAGCTCGCCGATGTACAAGACTGTGCTTGAGAATAAAACAAAAAGGCTGAAAGAACGTAGCCCTGATCCATCAACCCGTCCACCAGCCAGTACCAATTATAGGTGGATTCAACCACCACCCCTTGCAAGCTGGCTTTAAATTTGCCAAGCACCTTGAGGACATCATCGATCCGATTATCATGT
>Ga0272441_10014729_pt1 | contig 11031 bp, 13 predicted proteins | sample SSMProp6N_FD_193582 | JGI IMG/M metagenome (GOLD analysis project Ga0272441, IMG submission 193582) | Marine sediment archaeal communities from Little Sippewissett salt marsh, Falmouth, MA, United States - SSM-Prop-6N | ecosystem: Environmental > Aquatic > Marine > Wetlands > Sediment ...
TAAAAATGCATTCAGAAGTATGACCACCTTTGAGGATCCCAGGTATGAAATGATATCCGAGACCAAGCTGGTCGGAAAATGTGCGCGAATGTCGATCGCCAAAGACACCACCCATGGCCTTTGGCAGGAATTTATGCCAAACCACAACCATATCCCCAACCGGGCAGGATCTGATTTCTTTTCTGTGGAAGTCTATGACGGCCTTGAATACTTCATGGATTTTGATCCGGCCAGGCCATTCGACAAATGGGCTGCAGTGGCAGTAAGCAAAGCAGATTCCATGCCAGAGGGCATGGACCTGCTTGTCCTCCCGGCAGGGCGCTATGCCGTATTTCATTACAGGGGAAGGCCCAGTGAGGTACACCGGGCTTATCAGTATATTTACGGAACCTGGATCGGGGGAAGTGGCTATGCGATCGACAACCGGCCGCATTTTGCGGTGATGGGTATGGGATATAAAGGGGAACACCCGGACTCTGAAGAAGAAATCTGGATCCCCGTGAAGCCATGAGGAATCCATGGGTGTAGAAGTAGCGGACCAACCAAAAGACATTCCATGAAGCGATTGATGCTATTGCTTATTGTATTTACGTGTTGCGCGGAGAACCAAAAGGAGAACCCCGTCCGTTTCAGCCCGAATTTCAAGGCTGATATGATGGAGCGGATGCAATGGATGAATCCCCCGGAATCATTTGAAGTCAAGGAAAGTACGCTGCAGATCGTCGCCCGTGAGGGATCAGATTTTTTCAACAACCCGGAGGACGGGACCATTAGCCAGTCCGCCCCCTTTCTCTATGAGCGGGTGAGCGGAGATTTTGTGGCAACTGCCCTTGTAGAACCTGATTTTAGAGCGCAATGGAATGCGGTAGCCCTCATGGTACATATCGACAGTCTGAACTGGATCAAATTTGCCTTTGAGAATTCTGATGCCACCGGGCCGGGGATCGTTTCCGTGGTTACAAAAAACACCTCGGACGATGCCAACGGGGCAATGCTTTCTGATGTCTCCCGTTTATGGCTGGCCGTGGTGCGCAAGGATGACAATTACGCCATGCACTGGTCCCTGGATGGAAGAAACTATCAGATGGCACGCCTGACCGCCATGAAACCCGTATCCGGGGTCAAGATTGGCATTGAGGCTCAATCTCCGGTAGGAGTGCGGGCCACCCACCGGATCCATAGCTTTACGGTGGCATCCAGAACAGTAACCGACCTCAGGAATTACAGCGAATGAAAGGATTGTACATATGGATATGGTCCATCGCCCTGTTGGCTTATGGATGCGGGGACGACAAAGGCGACCGTATGCTTACCATTGCTGCGGCTGCCAATATGCAGTTTGCCATGGAGGAAATGGAAGCGGCTTTTACAGAGGCCACAGGGATCCCATGCGAGCTGGTAATTAGTTCTTCGGGAAAGCTCACAGCCCAGATCCGTGAAGGGGCCCCTTTTGACGTCCTGATCTCTGCTGATATGAAATACCCTGAAGAACTATATCGGATGGGCCTCACAGCCACTGCCCCCGAGATCTACGGATATGGCAAGCTGGTGCTCTGGACCCTGCAGGAGTATCCGGAATTAGATATTCAAACCCTGCAGAGTGATCAGGTACGCCATGTGGCACTGGCCAATCCCAGTACGGCGCCGTATGGAAGGGCTGCGGTAGAGGTATTGGAGCACTACGGCCTCTATGAACAGGTAGAGGACAAACTGGTCTTTGGTGAAAGCATCGCCCAGACCAATCAGTTCATCCTTTCACGGGCCGCAGAAATCGGTTTTACTGCCCTTTCCGTGGTGCGTGCTTCAGAGCTTTCGGGTCCCGGCCGTTGGGTCGAGCTGGACTCCGCTGCTTACCAGCCCATTGCACAAGGTGTGGTGGTGATTGGGAAATCCGGGGAGGCCAATGATGATGCAATAGCCTTCAGAGATTTCTTATTTTCGGAAGAGGGGAGAAAGATTTTGACGAAATTCGGGTACGCGCCAAATGAATAGATTTGAAGGAAGCATAGCGAAGATTGACAGCCATGGCCATCTTTCCATGGTGACGGTTTCCGTTTCCGGGGAACTGTCCGTCCGCTCAATTGTCATCGAGACCCCCGAAACGGCCAGGTATCTTAAGACGGGTCAGGAAATAGCCGTTCTTTTTAAGGAAACCGAGGTGATCCTTTGCACGACGGAAACCCCAGCCATCAGTATTCAGAACAGGTTCGAGGTGGAGGTGCGCGAAATCGAGGAAGGCAGCCTGCTCAGCCGGATTCTCCTCCAGGGGGAAGTGGGAGAACTCGCTGCTGTGATTCCCTCAGAAACCCTGTCCATACTTGGGCTCCAAACTGGGAAAAAGGTCATGGCTCTTATCAAAACCAATGAAGTCATGCTATCTGAAATATGAACTGGGACCCCTTAATTCTGACGTTTCAGCTCGCATCGGTAACCACCCTGCTGTTGCTGCTGATCTCCCTGCCGCTGTCCTATTGGCTGGCGTATTCCCGGTCGCGCGTTAAACCGGTCGTGGAGACCCTGGTGAGCATGCCCCTGGTCCTTCCCCCAACCGTCCTTGGCTTCTATTTCCTGCTGGCTTTCAGCCCGGGGAATGCCTTTGGGCAATGGCTGGATCACTGGCTGGGCCTGCGCCTGGTATTTTCCTTCCCCGGGTTGGTGCTGGCCAGCATCCTTTACAGCCTGCCCTTTATGGTCCACCCCATTCAGGCAGGCCTCTCCGGCCTGCCCGCTTCCCTCAAAGAGGCATCCTATGTGATGGGGAAGTCCCGGATCAGTACGCTTTGGAACGTATTGCTGCCCAATATCAGGCCATCCCTGCTGACGGGCATCGTTCTGGCTTTTGCACATACGGTAGGGGAATTCGGAGTGGTATTGATGATAGGCGGCAGCATTCCAGGCCAGACGCGGGTGGCCTCTATTGCCATCTATGACGAAGTGGAGTCCCTCAATTACGCGTCGGCTAACTTCTATTCAGCCGTGCTGTTTGTCATCACATTTGCCATCCTGTTGCTGGTTTACCTGATCAATGGAGGGTATGTAAAACGATTCTGGAGATGATTTCATGTGCCATCGAAAAGCGACTCAGTGCCCCCGGAGGTGAAATGCATTTGGCCTTGGATCTTCAGATCCGAAAAGGGGAACTGGTAACCCTTTACGGGGAATCCGGTGCGGGGAAGACCTCTACCCTTCGCATGCTGGCGGGTTTGATGACCCCTGACAGTGGCCGGATCAGCGTTGACGGACAGCTCTGGTACGATTCACAGCAACGCAAGAACCTGAAGCCTCAATTGAGAAACATCGGTTTTGTATTTCAGGATTATGCCCTTTTTCCACATATGACGGTGCGGGAGAACCTGGAATTCAGCGCAGGAAAAGCCAATGCCGGGGTGGTATCGGAGCTCATTGAAATGGTTGCCCTGGGGGATTTGCAGCACCGCAAACCCAGTACCCTGTCCGGAGGACAGAAACAACGGGTGGCCCTGGCACGGGCTTTGGTACAGCGTCCTAAGATCCTGCTTCTGGATGAACCCCTGTCTGCCCTGGATTTCAAAATACGCACCAAATTACAGGACGACATCCTGCAGGTGCACCGGGAATTTGGGTTGACAACCTTGCTGATCAGCCACAACCTGGGTGAGATCCACAAGCTGTCCGACCGTGTTATTGAACTGGAGCAGGGGAGGGTCCTCCGGGATGGCCCCCCGGAAGATCTTTTTTTATCGAGTCGGATTAGCGGAAAGTTCAAATTCACTGGTGAGGTCCTCAAAATTGAAAAGGCAGAAGTCCTTTTTATCGTCACGGTATTAATTCAAAACCAGGTGGTAAAGGTGGTGGCCCAGGCCTCTGATATCAAAGGGCTGCGCATAGGGGATACCGTTTTGGTGGGCTCCAAAGCATTTAATCCCGTCATATACAAATTGAATTGAGGCATATTCCCGTCACATCCCTCGCAATCCCGGAAGGAACTTCATACATTTGATTTTGGTATGCAATTTGGTCTGAACAACCTGGAGGGTATGATCCTTTAACCCGCCAACTGGCATCAACAAACAAGAAATTCAATAGAAATGTCCAAAATTCTAGTTGTCGAAGACGAGGCCGCTATCCGAAGGGTGTTGGTCAAAATACTCAAGGAAGAGAACGAAAAATACATCGTTGAGGAAGCCGAGAACGGTGCTTTGGGGATCGATTTGATCCGAAAGTCTGACTACGACCTGGTCCTCTGCGATATCAAGATGCCCAAAATGGATGGGGTGGAGGTACTGCAGGAAGCCAGGAAGCTCAAACCCGAAATACCATTTATCATGATCTCGGGACACGGAGATCTCGACACTGCCGTGCAGACCATGCGCCTGGGAGCCTTCGATTATATCTCCAAGCCCCCGGACCTGAATCGTTTGCTCACCACTGTACGAAATGCCCTCGACCGGAAGGAACTGGTAGTTGCCAACAAAAGGCTGAAAAAGAAGGTAAGCAAGAGCTTTGAGATGATAGGGGAGAGTCCGGAGATCCAGAATATCAAGGAGATGATCGACAAGGTAGCTCCCACGGATGCAAGGGTGCTGATCACAGGCGCTAACGGGACTGGTAAGGAACTGGTGGCCCATTGGATCCACGAGAAAAGCGAACGTGCCGGTGCACCCTTTGTTGAAGTGAACTGCGCAGCCATCCCCTCTGAATTGATCGAAAGTGAATTGTTTGGCCATGTAAAGGGGGCTTTTACTTCGGCCGTGAAGGACCGGGCAGGGAAGTTTGAAACCGCCAATAAGGGTACCCTCTTCCTCGATGAGATTGGGGATATGAGCCTCTCAGCCCAGGCCAAGGTCTTGCGGGCCCTGCAGGAAAACACCATCTCAAGGGTAGGTTCCGACAAGGAGATAAAGGTTGATGTCCGCGTAGTGGCTGCGACCAATAAGGACCTTCAAAAGGAAATCGAAGAGGGAAAGTTCCGGGAGGATCTCTATCACCGGCTGGCGGTTATACTGATACGGGTGCCGGATCTCAATGAAAGAAGGGACGATATTCCGTTGCTGATTGCCCATTTTGCACAAAAGATAGGCGATGAACAGGGGGCGGCTCCCAAAGCCTTTGCCAAAGAGGCCATAAAGAAACTGCAGGAATACAACTGGACCGGCAACATTCGGGAACTGCGCAATGTGGTGGAACGCCTGATCATCCTCGGAGGAACAGAAGTCAGCGCCGAGGACGTTGACCTGTTTGCCAGCAAATAATCCTTAGCGGCTGCAGGCCGAAAGCCTGTCCAGGGCGTTCTCCGTGATTTCCTTCGTACGGAGATTATAGTATTTTTTGGCCGGGGTAAGGTTTTCCTTTTCCAGCTGGGCCTGGGTATGCGAATATATGCGCTTCACAAAAACCAGCGCCTCTTCGCAGGGAACTCCTTCGACGACTTCATTAAGGGATTGCTGGTAGTTGATAAGGGCGTCTTCAATTTTGGCTTCCAGGGCTTTTTCCTCCTCAATAAGCCTCTTGGCCTGTGTTTGAGAAGGCATTCCGGTTTCCGAGGCCATAAGCTGTTGTCCGAAAGGACGCTCATGGGTCTTATCGTGATCCCGAAGGGCCTCTTTACCTGCATGAATGTAATCCAGGGCCCTTGCAAGGGGGATTCGGGTACCTTCCAGAGTGGTCACACGTGTGGCTAGTTTCAGATTTTCAAGGCTTTCGATCAGGTTCTTGCGCGTATACTCACAACCACAGGCCAGTAACTGGTTCCGGGTACGTTCAATGGCATTAAGCGCTTTAAAGGCGTGGTAGCGCGTCAGGTCCATGTCGTCCTGCTGAAGGGCCTGGGCGGTTTGTTTCTCAACAAAGCGAATCATGTCCTCCGCATTGCTGCAGGCCTCCTCAGGAGTGGCCGAAAGGAGCAAAAACCATCCGGCAAGAGCGATCAGGAAACGTAGTGGCTTCATAACACAGGTTTTTTCAATCCTATTTAGGATCTCTGGTGATTTGGGTACTCCAAATGTATCCTCACCTTGGGTCGGTAACTAAAAATTTCGACCATATACGCTTCCTTAACGGCATTTGGCATACAGGTACGTAAACCTTTCGCTGAACGGCAGTATTTCCCGGAGGAATTGCGGCAACACTTCAATTTGTTATATCTTACCCCCATGAAAGCAATATCAGAAGCGGACTACCGGGCCACTGCGCAGGTGAACCTGTCCCAATGTAAGACACACGAGGATTTTGGGCATGGAAGCAAGAAACTCGAGCGAAACCTCTTAAAGGTCCGCAGGGAACTGGGGGATTTCCAGGACAAGATGTATGCCCATGGAAAGTACGCGGTACTGGTTTGCATTCAGGGAATGGATACAGCGGGAAAGGACAGCCTGATCCGGGAGGTATTCAAGGATTTCAATGCCCGGGGGGTGGTGGTACACAGTTTTAAGGTGCCCACAGAGCTGGAGCGGAAACACGACTTTTTATGGAGGCATTATATCGCGCTTCCCGCCCGCGGAAAGTTCGGGGTATTCAACAGGACGCATTATGAAAATGTGCTGATTACCCGGGTGCACCCGGAATTCCTCCTCGGGGAGTATCTGCCCGGGATTTCTCAGGTTTCTGACATTGATGATGCCTTCTGGGACCGACGATTCCGCCAGATCAATGATTTCGAAAGGCATGTTGCCGAAAATGGCACGCTGATCTTCAAGTTTTTCCTGCACATTTCAAAGGAGGAACAGCGCCAGCGGTTGCTGCGCAGGTTGCGTCTTCCCAGAAAGAACTGGAAGTTCTCGCCCGGGGACCTGGATGAACGGGAGTACTGGGACGTCTATCAGAATTATTATCAGGAAGCCATACAAAGGACGACCAAAGAATACGCACCCTGGTACATCATCCCTTCGGATGACAAGGAGGGTGCCCGCCTGATCGTAGCCAGTATCCTCCTGGAGGTCATGGAGCGTTTCGACGATATACGCGAACCTGAATTGGAACCGGAGGTGAAGGCCAATCTCGAGCATTATATCAAGGAACTGAAAAAACGAAAAAAATAATGAGGCGAACCACCACATATTCCCAAAGAGCTGAAATAATCCCGTCAGCAATCCTGCTTTTTGCTTTCCTGATGTTGGGGGGTATTAAGACCCTGTATTCCCAGGAAACGGATGAAGATATGCTTCGGGAGATCTATACCGCCTCTCTAACCCAGGGAAAATCCTATGACTGGCTCAACCACCTTTCCAACCAGATTGGCGGACGGCTCTCGGGTTCAGTTCAGGCACAGCAGGCCGTGGATTATACCCGGGAAGAACTGGAGGCGTTGGGGCTGGATAAGGTATGGCTGCAGCCTGTTATGGTGCCCAAATGGGTTCGCGGCACCCCGGAATTTGCCTACATAGAAGGAAAACCCGGGGTGACTACCAATGTTCCCATCTGCGCCCTTGGCGGATCAGTGGCAACACCAGCCGGTGGGCTGAAGGCCAGTGTGGTGGAAGTAAAAGGGGTGGAAGACCTGGAGAAACTCGGCCGGGAACAGGTGGAAGGAAAGATCGTTTTCTACAACCGTCCTATGGATCCGACCCTGATCAACACGTTTGAGTCCTATTCGGGCTGCGTGGACCAGCGGTATTCAGGGGCGGCGGAGGCTGCTAAATTCGGGGCAGTGGGCGTAATTGTCCGTTCCATGAACCTCCGACTGGATGATTACCCCCATACCGGCTCCATGAGCTATGGAGAAATCGCTATACAGGAACGCATCCCGGCAGCTGCAATTAGCACCAATGGGGCTGAGTTGCTCAGCACCACCCTGAACCTGAATCCCGAGATTCAATTTTATTTCAGGCAAAATTGCCGGCAACTGCCCGATGTGGAGTCCTATAACGTGATTGGCGAGATCCGTGGAAGTGAATTCCCCGATGAGGTCATCTTGGTGGGTGGTCACCTGGACTCCTGGGACCTTGGTGATGGTTCCCATGACGACGGAGCGGGTTGTGTCCAGAGCATGGAGGTCCTGCGCCTGTTGAAAGAAGTGGGGTACCGGCCCAGACGGACCATTCGCGCAGTATTGTTTATGAATGAGGAGAACGGGCTGAGAGGTGGCCGCAAATATGCGGAAGTGGCAAAGACGAAGAAAGAGAAACACCTTTTTGCCCTGGAAAGTGATGCGGGTGGCTTCACTCCCAGAGGATTTTCCTTTGACTGTTCGGATTCGGACTTCAACAGGATCCAGAGTTGGAAACCCCTGTTTGAGCCTTATCTGGTCCACCAGTTTGCAAGGGGCGGAAGCGGCGCGGACATTGGACCACTGAAAGAGGAAGGGATCGTTCTGGCAGGCCTCCGTCCGGATTCCCAGCGCTACTTCGACCATCATCACGCGGAAAATGACACCTTTGAGGCCGTGAACCGTCGTGAACTGGAGCTTGGTGCTGCTACCATGACCAGCCTGGTCTACCTGGTGGACAAGTATGGTTTTCCGGCCGAGCGTGTAATCAAGGGGCGATAGATTTCCTCCGAGGATCCTTCTTGTTAATATTCATATTTGCGTAACTTTGGCGGCAAAATTTCACAGGAAATGGAAGAAGGCATCTATGCAAGATTCAATACATCGAAAGGCAGCATCCTGGTCCAATTGGCCTACGACAAAACCCCGGGTACCGTGGGGAACTTTGTGGGCCTGGCGGAAGGCAGCCTTCCCAATGCCGCAAAGGCGGAGGGTGAACCCTATTACGACGGTCTGAAGTTTCACCGGGTCATAGCCGATTTTATGATCCAGGGCGGTTGTCCCCAGGGCACAGGCACCGGAGACCCGGGATACAAATTTGATGACGAATTTCACCCCGAGCTGCGGCATAATGGGCCTGGCATCCTTTCCATGGCCAATGCGGGACCCGGAACCAATGGAAGCCAGTTTTTTATCACACATGGGGCAACACCCTGGCTGGATAAAAAACATACCGTATTCGGACAGGTAGTCGAGGGACAGGATGTGGTTGACACCATTGCACAGGGAGACCTGATTGAATCCGTTGAGATTGTTCGCGTGGGGTCAGAGGCAGCATCCTGGGATGCCGCAGCGGCGTTTGACCAGTTTAAAAAGGGCAAGGAAGCACGCCTGGCACGCGAACGGGAAGCACAAGAGGCGCACCTTGCCGAAATCTCCAGGGGTTTTGAGAAAACACCGAGCGGCCTGCAGTATAAGATCCTGGAGAAAGGGGAGGGCGCAAGGCCTTCCAAAGGTGACCGTGTAGCGGTGCACTATAAAGGGGCTTTGCTCGACGGGACTGTTTTTGACAATTCCTTTGACCGGAATCAACCCATAGAATTCCTGCTCGGAGAGGGCCAGGTAATTGCCGGATGGGATGAGGGTATACAACTGCTGCACGTTGGAGATAAGGCCCGGCTGATCCTTCCCCCGGAGCTGGCCTACGGTGCCAGAGGGGCAGGAGGGGTAATCCCACCCAATGCTGCGCTGGTATTCGACGTTTCCCTTGAAGGGATTTCATGATCCCCTGCAGCTTGCAGGAGGCTGCGAATGAGGAAAAAAAATCCCCGGCAACGCCGGGGATTTTACAAAGGGTAGTATGATAATCTTATTCTACAACTCTAACACTCACGGCATTAAGTCCTTTTCTTCCCTGTTGTAATTCAAATTCTACAACATCACCTTCACGTATTTCATCAATAAGGCCGGAGTGGTGTACAAAATGATCTTCCTGTGAACCTTCTTCTGTAATGAATCCATATCCTTTGGATTCGTTGAAGAATTTAACTGTTCCTGTACTCATAACAAATAATAGATATATAATTAATAAAGCACAAAGGTAAGGCTAATATTCTGTCTTAGAGTGCTTATTTAAAAATACTTTCAGGAAATCGGCTTTGGAGATCAGCGTTTCACCTTAATTTCAGCGCGCAGAACTATAGGTTGGGGATTGGGTTGCAGCTGGCCCCATTTCCGTGAATCTGCAAAGATCAGACGACTCAAAAATGCCTTATCTTTGAGGTAGGCCTGTCCGGAGGTATCATAAGGGAGGCTTTCGAGCCCCTGGTTTCCGGACGAATTAATCCCTTTGAAATGAAAAATGAGGAGCTTGAAGCCCTGAGATATCCCATCGGCCGTTTTCAGCCGCTATCTGAGTATCCCACCGCACTGTTGGAGGATTGGTTTGAAGCCCTTGACAGGTATCCGGACAAGCTGTCCACCCTGGTAAGTCCGCTGGCTGAAGGCCAGCTCGACACCCCCTACCGTCCAAACGGATGGACGGTGCGGCAGGTGGTCCATCACATCTCCGACAGTCACCACAACAGCTATATGCGGTTTAAGTGGGCCCTTACAGAATCTTCGCCCCTTATCAAGGTCTATGACGAAAAGGCATGGGCAGGCCTTTTCGATGCCCGAACAGGGCCCATCGAGCTTTCGCTGGCGCACCTCAAGGCAATACATCAAAAGCTGGTCTTCCTTCTGAGAGGGCTGGACGGTTCCGAGCTAAAGAAAAAATTCATCCATCCGGTTGGAGGGCCTACAACGCTTGAGGAAAATGTAGGGAGGTATGTGTGGCATGGAAACCACCACTATGCACACATAGCGAACCTGCTGCGATCCAGGGGCTGGTAACCGCCGCCTCATCAGAGGTGTTTTCCGAGTACCCACATTTTTTTCTCGGCTTCCAGCACTTCCGGATATGGCACCTGGGTATCGGACAGGATTTCAAATCCATATCGCCTGTAGAAGGCAAGGGCGGGGCCTTTTTGCATGGATTCCAGCCAGATGAATTCCCTGCCGCGCCTTGCCGCCCATTGCAGGATTTCTTCCATGACAAAGCCGCCAATGCCCTGACCCGTGAAGGCTTTCCTGAAATAGATCTTCTCCAGGAACAGGGAGGATTCCGCAGGGTGATAGCTGCAATCCTTTTTCAAATCGAGTTTGCAGATTCCGGTAGGCCGGCCCTGGTAGTATATCAACCAACAGATATACCGGGGATTCTCGAGCTCAGCCTGAGAGATGGCTTCTGTAAAATTTCGTCTGAGGTAGGGGTCTGGATCTCCCCCTGGCCAGAGATGACAGTAGTG
>Ga0272441_10014730_pt1 | contig 11029 bp, 16 predicted proteins | sample SSMProp6N_FD_193582 | JGI IMG/M metagenome (GOLD analysis project Ga0272441, IMG submission 193582) | Marine sediment archaeal communities from Little Sippewissett salt marsh, Falmouth, MA, United States - SSM-Prop-6N | ecosystem: Environmental > Aquatic > Marine > Wetlands > Sediment ...
TTTTTATGCATTCTGTACCCTAAAAAAAACACCCTTTCCTCAAAGATAATCTTTGTGAGACTTAACGAAATAGTAGACAAGATATCCGGCAACCCCGTTCATAGGATCACCCGTGAACATGTGAACAGCCACAGTGGCCAGGACGATTACGAGATCGGCGCCTGGGACAAGAATAACGACATTCTCGGTGTTTTAGAATATTCCGAATTCGATGGCATCCCTTCAATCAAGATGATACGTGTTGTGCCCAAGTACAGGAGAAAAGGCGTAGCAACTAAAATGGTGCGCCATTTGGAAAAGCTGTATCCTGATAAGGAGATTGTGTGGGGGCTGATGACGGACGAGGGCAACAGGCTGAAGAGGAGCCTGCATGGAAAAGTTCACGCCTGAACAGTAAAACGAGGCAAAAAAATGAAACTATCGGAAATGCTCGAATCTTTGACGGAAGGAAGGGAGATAAGAAGGGACAGGCTCTTCGGCATAGGGAAAAGGGTAGGCGGAAACGTGTATGTCCACAAGGATTACGAGCGTGTGCTCCCGCCAAGGGTACAGGAGGCGAAGAGGCTTCTCCCCGACGGGTTCAGGTACACAATCGTGAAATACAACCCCAAAACGTCCGACGTAAGCTTCATATTCTCGCCTGATTTCGATACGAGCCACGAACCGTCGCTTGGAGATTCAGTAAAGGTGCGTGGAGACAACAGGGTCACACGCAGAAAAGGGCTTAATGATCCGAACATCTACCACCACAAGTGGACCATGGTCGGAGACGACTACGCAGGGTTTGACGTGGACGAATCCAAGGAAAGAACCCTGAAATGGAAAAGCCTTGAGGATGTCGACACAAGGCGGATAGGGATACGGAGCTACTGGGACAAGAACGTTGTTCCACGGATAAGGTAAGCGCTCGTATTTTCAATTCACAGACATTTTGCCAAAAAATCCCCCTTCATTAAAGATAAGGTAAAATGGCAGAGCAATCAGCAAGCATCACCAAGTACGAGTGCAAGACCTGCGGGTACGAATGGACGACGTACGATATAGCCGTCAAATGCCCAAGGTGCAAGAGTTCGGGCATAAAAAGAAAATGAGATTGACGGACATCCTCAATTCGCCGCTGAACGAAAGCCAGCCGTCGGGCGACGACGAGTACTACGGCGCACTCAAGGACCATTACGGCGACGACCGCATCATCAGCAAGATAAGGGTCGGCGACGAGCATGCGGCCGCAATGAGTGGCGGCTACATACGGACAGAAAAGAGCGACAACGGGGATTTGTTTGTCCGGTGGATAGAGGACGACGAGCGTGTGCTTGTTCTTGGGATAATATCCAGGAAAGGAAGGCTCAGCAGGGAAGATGTCGGCGACCTGAGGATGTGGATGGGGAAGCTCGAAAAGGCCATCGAAGACGGCAAGGAAGTCATGTCATCAGTCAACTCGTTCAGCGAGCCGATACTTGACAAGATAATCGTATCGCTTGCCAACAAGGGCGTTGAACTCGACCTGAATTTCACGGGAACGCCAATCTCGCACAACGGGAAAGAGTGGAAAAACGTGGTGATAAAGAGAAAATGATGAAGCAGCAACTATTGGAACGCATAATGGAACTCTCAGGCATAGACAGCCTTCTTCTTGAGGGAGCCCAGAGAGAATATTCAGATAGACTGAAAGCATGGGCTGATTTTACTATGAGCACTACGCAACTGAATGATAAGTCCAAGAAAGTCTTTGCCAAATGGTTGCTTGATGCCGTTATGGATCACTTCATTGAAAACTTCAGTACACAGATGATGGATGTCAGCAAATACCCAAATAATGCGACAACCAGATACTATCTCAATTTATACAGACCAAAGAAATATATTGAAGCATTGTTAGATGGTGGTAAAAGAAGTAATAAACGTGTGAAAGAAATTATAAGAGATGAATTATCTCAGGTCGAACCTAACGTAATTGCTGGACAAGATGAGTGGTTTAAAAGAAACTATAACAATATGGTGACAACTATCCGTGACTGGATAAACGGCAACGTTCAGAACGGACGCATGGTGAACGAAAGCGGGCAGCCAATAGATATAAGAAATTACACGTTAGACCAGGCATTTCAAGAATCAGAGCAATGGCATACTGCTCTTAAAGCAAGTGGTGAAGTGATGAATGAAGAGGGAAGAATAATAATGAAATTCCCTGATGGCTTCTACTGGATAGACCTCCAAACGAGCAACTGCAGGGAGGAAGCCGACGCCATGGGGCACTGCGCCAACACCAACGCCGACACATTACTGTCGCTCAGGAAGAACAAGAAGCCGCACGTAACCGTCGCCTACAACTACGGGGACGAGAACTACAAGGACGTCGACGTTCATGAGAGAAACGAGGGTGACGACGAGTTTGTAAAGGGAGGCAGCTACCAGCAGTGCAAAGGAAAGCAGAACGACAAGCCAGATGAAAAGTACCATCCATACATACTGGCCTTGTTCAAAAAGCTTGAGGTTAAGGAATACAAGCCCGAATACAACCCGGAGAACGACTTCAGGCTGTCGGATCTTGACGAGGAGACGATTGAGGGGCTTGTCAAGGAGAAGTTCCCTCTTGTAATGAACGACGTGGGGCTGCTTCTGAGGCTTTACGGCGAGAAGAAGATAGGCTTCGAATATTTCAAGAACTTCAGAAGCCCGTACATAAACTTCTACGAGAACGGCGTCGAGATAGCCTTCAAGGCTGACTATAGCGACTTTGACAACATATTCGACTCGGATCAAGAAAACTATCTATCAAAATATCTTAAAGGTGATATTGATTGGGAACCGTATGACTACGGTTACATGGACTGGTCATACGCAACGGATCATATAAGTGAAATAAATGAAACTAACATGAGCACGATACGTGAAATCGCAACGAGCCTAATTGGGGAAGAATTGAATGAATATGATGATATTACAGATGCGATTAAGGACAGAGACAACGAACTTGCGGAAATCAGGGATGCAATTCTGGATGCTGTCAGAAGAACACAGGAATCTGCCGATCAGAGCGAAGTATACAAGATGGTTCATAATCATGCGCAAGAAATGCTCGGATACGTCGGCAACCCGGAGTACAAAACGTTCAAGAAGGGGGACAAGGAAGAAGAGTATGTCGTCATGAAATTCACGTACAATAGGATAGCCGAAGTATGGGACCAGTACATGGAGCACAACAAGGATGAAGATTATGCTTATCATGAAGAAGTAAACTTCAAGTTAATACCCACCATGTTTGACGTCATATTTGCCGAAGGATACACGAACAGCGAGAAGCACATAGACTTGGACAACGTTTATGGCGATTTCGAGGAAGATGTTTTCAACGAAATCCTTGGTGATGCCCTTAGCGATATAGATGTCCCAAGCCCAAAGGACAAGGAAAAGGCCGAAGGTCAGCAGTTCTTCAAGGGCATGGAGGGTCTGGACAGGATCAAGGAACTGGCGGGTCTCAATGGCTAAAGTCGCTCTAATAATTATTCTTTTTGCTACGTTTGCTTTCTCGAAAGTAAAGGTGATAATCGTACAAGACGCCTGGGAACGGTACCCGTCGGCTGACGTGGCAGACAATGGCGAACCAAAAATAGACTTCCCTGCGGTAAGCAAGCTCGATAGCTACAACAAAACCAACATTAACGAAATCAAGGCCGACAAACTCCGGTTCCTTGAAGAGAACGCATCGAACCTGTTCAAAGAAAACGGCAGAAAAGCGGAAACATATGTTGAAATCGGCGTTTTGTACGCACAGAACATGTTCTATAAAATGGCCTTGTCATACTTTACAAACGCTCTTTCCATCGACAGCAAGAACAGTGACATATACAACAACATAGCAAACATCTATTACATGGTTGGCAAAAACAAACTGGCCATTAAGTATTACAAATATGCATTGCGTTACGCCAAGAATAATCCGATAATACTTCTTAACCTTGCGTTCATACATTATGAAACTGGCAGGTTTAAGGAAGCAAGGAAAAGTTACCTGACGGCCATTTTAATAGACCCAACGCTTGATCAGCCCGAATACCAGGTGATCGGAGGCGTTAGCGACGGCACCACCGAAAGCAAGGCATCCAACAAGGGCGTCAGGAAAATGCCCCTTAAGTGGGCGAAATAACCCTTTACCGTCAAAGGTTTCCATGCTATAATTCTGAATGTTCGAAAACTACACCATCATCATACCTGAAGGGGTACAGAAAGCCGTTGATTACACGGGCGCCGTTCTGTTCTGCATATTCATTGCCTACCTCATAACCAAACGCATAATCAGGCGCCTGAGCGAAAGGGACGAATAGTTTTTTACTTTACTTTGTGTAAGTACTATGTTATAATATACCATTGACGAGAAGGTGTATTATAATGTTCGAGAAAACAGACATAGCGATAGACAATTTCATCAAGAAAGCGCTGGAATATTTCAGGGTTGCCCCCGGCATATCCAAGTTTAACATTGCGACTGCGCTTTTTTGCCTGCTGAATTTCCTATTCCTCATGTTCAGGAAGCCTTCGTTCCTTGCCTTGTTTAACCTCATCCTTTTTGTCCTAAACACTTTCATAGCGATCATGATTGTGCGTGTCAAAAAGAAGCTTGATGCGTTGGAAAAAGCCTCTGACGGCCACTAATAAGGAGACAGTATGGGCTACAGCACAGACTTCACGGGTGAACTTAAATTCCACAGGGAACTGAAGGCAAGCCAGATCGCCGAACTCAACAAATATCTCGGCAAGGACAGAAGAGAAATAGGGTGGGGAGACGATGAGAAAGCGTACAAGACCGGTGGCGGATACTGGTATCATATAAATTTAGAATTCACCGACGATTATAGCGGGCTTAAATGGAATGGTAGCGAAAAGACATATGACCTCCAACATATCGTCAACTTTCTCATAGCGAGAATGAAGGAGAAGTGGCCGGACTTCAGATTGGTCGGCGAACTGTCAGCCCAGGGGGAAAGTGTCGAGGACAGGTGGGTTCTCAAAATGAACAATAACGTTGCCGAAAAGATTATGGTTCAGATAACCGGGGACGTAATCATATGTCCTCATTGTGAAAGCAAGATTGTGGTTGCTGAAGCCGAGAAAACCACTTTCGACAGCAGCGAGTACGGTGACGACGAAGAAGACGACGAAGAAGATGAAGAAGATGAAGAAAATGAAGATGAAGATTATTTCGAGTGCCCCGAGTGCGGTGAACCTGTTGACGAGGAAGGTATGTTGTGTGACGAGTGTGAATTAACTGACCTTCCTGAGCCGGACTATCAAACCGTTAAGATTGTAAAAGAGAACGGCAAACTTCGTGCCAAATGGGAAGGCGATAACGTGAGATTTCCCCGGGATAAGAGGATTGAGGGAGCGGAATACTCCGTTGAAGAATTAAGGGAAGGCAAAGGTGGTTCCTGGATTGCCTGCGGCAAAATCGTAAGAGTAAAATGACAACAAGACCCGTAAGCCTGCTCTGCGTTCTTCCTCTCCTACTTGTGCTGCAGTCATGCCCATTGCCGGCAGAAGAGTCGAATGATAAAACAAAATTAAATTATGTAATGAAGTTCGAAAATTACTGCGATAAACAATGGCACTTTCTGAACGACTACGAAGTCACCGATTACTTCTTCGTTTTTTGCTATACAAATGGCGAAGTAAGAACCAACTGGTTCGGATATGGCAATTACGAGTTTCATTACAGGAGCTTGTTCGTGCCGAGCGAAGAATGGAGCGATGAACTAAAGGTTCACAGTAACTGCAATTGTCTAAAAGAGGTCGGATATCCGTGAAAACAGCGAAACTCATTGTTCTTATTGTTCTACTATCTTTCCTTTTCTCTGTGTCGCACAGGGAAAGATATTTGCAGCAATACTCTTGGGTGCACTTTACGATAAGACAAATGGCTGACGGGCATCACTTTATGATGTCTGACTTTATTGATCAAAGCCTTGAAAGGCTTATTTCGGTCGCCAATCACCAGAAGGCCTACTCTTACCTGCAGGGATATTTTGACGGGCTAAGGCTTTTTTCGAAGTACCACAACATAAACGTAAGAAGCGCCAAATACCCGAGCATGACGAACATGATGCACCAGCATTTCAACATATTCATATCGGGTCTCGAGGAGGTCTACGACAGGGAACTGGACAAGAAAGCCGTATGGGACACCGTATGGTACGAAAGGGATTTTATGAACTATTATGAGGCCAGGTACAGGCAAATCACCGAGGGGAAAAGGTGAACTCAATAAAACTGTATACAGACGGCTCATACACGACGAAGAACCCGACCGTATCTGGATGGGGCTTCATATCCGAGGACAAGAACGTCAAAAGAGCCGGTTCGCTAACCGGTGAAATCGTCTCAATGAGGCAAATCGGAGGAGAACTCAAGGCTGTCATGGAAGCCGTCAAGTACGCAATCAACAATGATTACGACGAAGTCACGATATGCTATGACTACATAGGCATCGAGAAATGGGCAAGAAACCAGTGGAAAGCGAACAAGAGATGGACGCAAGCTTACCGCAACTGGATAATGAGCCAAAGCAGAAAAATCAAGATTAACTTCCTGAAGGTCAGCGGTTCAAAGAACATCGCCGATGAAGCGGCAAGGCAGCACACGGGGGCGAAGAGGTGCCATTGAAATGAGTTTTTTTTCAGGATTCATGCGCCAGACCGAAGAGGCTCTCAATATGCAGAAACTTGAGAGAAAACTACAGTCAGCACGCCTTGTTGGCGCCGACCATTGCCTGAAGTGCGGGTTCTGCTGCCACAGGCGCTCATGCATTCCCTCACCGGATGAAATCCCCATGATAGCCCTATTCCTGAAGATGAGCGTCGATGAGCTGCTGGCGAAACATTATGCGGTTGACAGGCTCGGCTGGAGGCAGCCGTACCATGTGAAACCTGTTGGCGAAAACACGAAGGAATTCGCCGGCAGTTTCATACCGTCCCACAGAACATTCGATGAAGGCAAGTGTATATTCCTTAGGAAGTCCAGAAACGGTCTTTTCAGATGCGAAATATATCCCGTCAGGCCTGCTTCAGCCAGGGCCGCCGAATGCTGGAACGAACAGGACAAAAGGCCAACAGTGGATGACACGATGAAGGAATGGGAAGGTGAAAAACTGAAGAAAATCTTCGGTATTGACGGCCAGAAGCTTGAGGACGAATCTGATCCTGAACCCGTCTCTTTCGATGACTGGTAAAAAGAAATAAAAAACGCAAAAATCAAAGATAAGGTTGATGAACAACCATCTTTTCGAACGCATTCTCGAACTTTCCGGGCTGGATGACATAGAAATCCTTCTTGAGGCGGCGAAGGAACCGGCTGCCTACATAATCAACAGGATAAACTCGCTCGAATTCCCCAACCAATACAAGAGGTGGCTTTCAATAAAACTTACCAAAGAGTTCAAGGACACGCTCGCCAGAAGGGACGGGCTCAACAGGAAGGAGCTCACTCCATACGCATACGAGGACGAGAAACCCCCTGCAGGACCTGAATTGAGGAAATACCTCGGAAACAAGAAGGAAACCGCAGAACTGTTCGCACAAATGTGGAATTCCGAGTACCAGGACAAGGCGCTCACCATAAGGGACTGGGTAGACGGAAGCAACGAAGGCGAAAGCCAGTCGTTCCCCGATGTCTTGAGGGGGAAGAAGCTTGAACAACTGAAATTCGGTGACGCCTACATACTCTCAAAGCAATGGCATGACTCGCTTGCGGGAAGCGGCGTTCCGGCAACGACAGGAACCGACATAATAGAAGACAAGGAAGTCGTGAAGGTGTATCCCGACTTCTACTGGATAGACACCAAAAGCAACAGCTGCAGCCGTGAGGAGGGTGTCGGTTGCGGAACCGACAGGAAAGCCGACACGATATTCACTCTCAAGGACAGGAGAACCAAGAAGCCGACCATTTCCGTATCCGTCAAGTACGGGAAGTTCGCCAACAAGTGGCTTCAGGCGAAGGCCGCCTACGGCAACGAGTCCAACGTCAAGCCCAAGGAGGAGCACTACCCTTACATAGAGGATCTCCTCAAGATTAAGAACGTCACCAAGTATGACGGCAGTGGCTCGCACATGCCACAAAACGACTTCAAGCCGGCGTACGTCAAGGATCCTGAACTCCGGAAGATGATTGACGAGACGAACAGGACGATGAACGAAAGAATAAAAAAGTTCCTGAAAATGGATAACATAAGCCAACAGGAAGGGGTTGAGTTCGACGAAAACGAAATAAGCCTCAAGTACGACGCAGACGAGAGGCTCATCGACGAAATAGTCTATTCAGGTTCGGACAAGTACAGCCTCAAGGAAGTTCTTACCGGCGAGGCCAACGAGGATGAGAGAAGCTACTATACCATAAGCGACGCATGGGACTATCTTGAGAATGTGGACAACGACATTAGAACGGGGAAGGATTCGAAAACCAACTACTACAGCTCTGACGGATACGAACATGACGAGCCCATATTTGACATCATCAAAAGGAAAATGGAAGGCGCCGTCTACGAGTATGAGGGGGAACATCACATATTCGGCGACGGCAGCGAGGAAAAGCTCCGGTCCTACAGCAATTACAGTCACGGCGGGTCCAAGTCGAATTCCGACACGGACATAATGAAACTGCTTCTTGACGAATTCTCGGAGCCTGTGGAGATGGCAGAGGTGGAGGACAAGTACAAGAACCTCATATCAAGGAACTACATGTCAGACGAGAACCTAAACAGGCTCAAGAAGATTAAGGATGTCATCGAGGAATCCTACTGGCACTACGGGTACGAATACGGGCTAGACAGCAATGACTACTCAACGGAAGGGATCGACGACGATGCGCTAGAACAGAAAGGCTTGCGCCTTGATGTCGGCAACGACGGCATAACCGTTACCGTCGGACTTGATGCGATGGTCGACATAATATCCTCCGAAGAGGCCGAAGACGATGAGGAAATAAACCTCAAAAGCCTGGTTGCCGACTATTTCAGCAGCAACAGCCTCAGCCAGCCCATATACTCATACGAGCCTGATATGCGTAGCGAAGAGGGTTACATGAGCCAAGACATAGCGGACAGGCTTGACGATGACTCCAAATTCCCCAGCCTGAGGATACCGTCCATAACGGACATCACCGAACCGCCTGACCATCCGAGTCAACTGAGGTTCCCGGGAATGGAGAAGGAATCCTTCGAAAGAATGCTTGAACTTGCCGGAGTGCTTAATGAAACTAAGTGAAATGCTCAGCCAGCTGAACGAGATGCCGTACATACATTACAACAAACCCATAGTATTTGACCTCGAGGAGGAGAAGTTCAAGTCCAACGAGGAACTGGTGGACTATGTCAAAGCCATACTGGACGGCAAGGTGACAACCGACAAGTACGGGAACAAGCTCGAATTCGAGACTTTCGCCCAGAAAGAGAAGTTCGTCAACGACATGATACACGACTGGGAGAACTACGGGCTGATTTCAAGGATCAATCACCGTGGCATTGACTGGCGCAAGGAACTCGCAGATTACGGGTTCGACATAAAATAACCTCCCAAAAACCCCAAACCTTTTTTACTTTACCTTTTGTAAGTACTATGTTATAATAGTACATCAGGCGAAAGGAAAACCACAAATGAACATGCAAGACTATCAGCAGATGACCAGGGAGCAGTCGGAAATTCTCATGAAACTGATGTTCCTGAAGGAGGAGCCTCCCCTGGAGGAATTCATCAGTGAAATGGAGGAAGATTTCGGCACCCAAATCCTGCACAAGAGAATCACATCCTGCGACCTCCCAAGGCTTGAGCCGTCGGCGTACATCGACCTAGTTAACTTCGCTGACCGCCCTGGAACGCTCGTAATGGCTCTTATAGACACGCTCGAGAAGCATGAGGAAATAAAACCTGATAAAATCAACGCAGGTTTCATAGCCGAGCACGTATATCCGTTTGGCTTCTACAAGCCGGAGGTTGCCGAAAGAATTTACGACGAACGGCGCCACAAAAAGCCAAACAAATTCGACTACCTGTACTTCTGATGAAAAAATTCCTCATATTTGTTTTGCTTGTGGTTGTCTGCTGCGGTCCCGAAAAGGACGAGAACGGCGTCACCAAAGAGCCGCTTGTCGTGCTGAAGCTGTACAACCAGAAAGCCGGCGTCGTAACTAACTATATCCCGGCAAAAATCATTCCGGCAAGGACAAACGTGACCACAAACGAAAGGGATCATAGGGTTGTCTGCATGTACAGGAAGGATTACATAAAATACACGAACATGACCAACAAGCCCGAAGGCATATCCGTGAAGGAATCCATAACGCTTGACGCCATCGAGATGGACTTTTACGGCAAGCACATAAGGGTCTATGAATTCGACCCCGACAGATTCAACGTAGAAGACCTCCAGCCAGGTTCGGTGCTGTACGAACAAGACACAAACTGAGAAAATGACGATGACGGCTGAAAAAACTGTTTTTGACGAGCGTCCCACCGAAAAGAACACCGAAATACCAGGAAAATCTGATTTTTTGCTTAGTGACTTCGTAAGGGTAGCCACACTCAACAAGAAGAAATACCTTTACTGGTTCAACAAGTTTTATTATGTCCCCGAGAAATTCGAGCCCGGAAAAGGCGGTTACCCCGATTGCCTGAAACAGTATACCGGGAAACATGAGATATATTACCTGAGATGAAATGCCCCGTTTGCCTCACTGAACTGAAGGTCACCGGCAAAGCCAGGCTGGAGACGACAGCCGAACACGTATGCGACCCGAACGGGACTCCCTCGATGAAGGACAAGTACGAGTGCCTCAACAAGGGCTGCATGGCATTCGGGAAGTGCTGCTGGGACGAGTGGGGCGGATGGTACGTAAGCGACTTCAAGTGGTCGCATGAATTCGAAAAGGCGTGCCCGGACAGGAACACGGGACCGTTTGGAAGCCCCGAAAGAAAAATAAACAAGGAAGTGCATCTGAAGCCGAAAAGGGACATCCCATTCAGGAACAGGTTCTTCTATGTCCAGT
>Ga0272441_10014731_pt1 | contig 11029 bp, 6 predicted proteins | sample SSMProp6N_FD_193582 | JGI IMG/M metagenome (GOLD analysis project Ga0272441, IMG submission 193582) | Marine sediment archaeal communities from Little Sippewissett salt marsh, Falmouth, MA, United States - SSM-Prop-6N | ecosystem: Environmental > Aquatic > Marine > Wetlands > Sediment ...
CAAGGTCGCGATCACCGATCTCACGAGCGATCTCCAAGGCTTCTTCGAATCGGGACATGGCGGCGTCAAAATCTCCCTTATCACCGAGTATCGTACCCATGAGATTCAAAACGCGGGCTTCACCCCTCCGGTGATGAATACGTGTATAAAGATTTAGAGATTCTATGAGATAAGCGTATGATTTTTCACGGTTCCCACGGTAAATAGCCAAAAGACCAAGATAAACGTACGAATCAGCCTGTGCCCCGGAATCGCCGCTTTGCTTTGCTAATTCCAAGGCCTGTTCATACGCGTTTCCGGCGCCGTCCAAATCGCCTTTCATTTGTAGCATTCTGCCCATGGATGAGTATCCGGCGGCAATTGCTTCCAGATCATTTGACGTTTGTCCCAATGATATGGATTTTTCGGCCAGGCCGAGAGCGGAATCAAAATCACCACGATCAAACGCAAGTTTTTGCATTCTGTTCATTACATGGGCGAGACGTGAGTGACAGGGTAGTATGTCGGTGGCATCAAGGGTCTTTGCGAGTTTTCCCATCTCTTTTAAGTCTTTTTCCTGATCTTCTCGTTTTCCAAGTATTTCCTCCGACGCTTCTCGCTTTTGGAGTAACTCAAACCGTTCGGAAAGAGATGAATCGGGAGTTTTTTCCAGTGCACGTGAGAAAAAGAGTATTGCTTCGGTATGCGCATACCGTGCTGTCGCCTGATCTCCCGATCGGATGAACATCCTCCGGGCTTCATCGTCACGTCCCGCGTTCTCCAGATGATCCGCAATAATCGCTGAATGTTCACTTATACGATCTGCCTGATGCAGTATAAACCAGTCGGCAACATGACTATGGTACATACGACGATGACGTTTGAGTATGCTTTCGTACGCCACGTCGCGGAACAATGCATGCTTGAAGATGTATTCACCAATGCTTTCAAAAGACGATAGATTGTGGCGGAATACGATTTCATGTTCTTCCAGGTTGCTGAGTATTTCAGAGGCGGGGGAGACTTCATTTAGTCCCATGGACCTGTCTATATGAGCTATGACATCATCCCAAAACGTCCTTCCAACTACAGACGCATATTGAGAAGCCAAACGTTCCCGCTTGTTCAAGCCGTCAAGCCGGGCCTGAAGTACCCCGGTTAGAGTGGGAGGAATTCTGATCTTTGATAGTCTGTCCGAATGGATTCGGAACCGCACATCGTTATCTCCCGTGGCGACTATAACACCATCCTCCTGCAGCATTTTTACAATTTCCTCTATGTAGAAAGGATTCCCTCCCGTGAGATGAGCGAGTCTTTCTATCAGTTCTTCGGGGATGGACGGTGTATGATGGAGTAGTTCGCCTATGAGAAGCGAACATGTAGTATCACCAAGCGGATGTAAATCAATATGTGTATGGAAGGGTCGTTCCGTCCGCCATCGCGGTCTACGTTCATAGAGATCCGGTCGCGTGGCCGCAAGAATGAGAAGCGGTTTGTGTTTCAGTGCCAGTATGATCCGCGTGATAGTATCAAGGGAGCTATTATCGGTCCAATGAAGATCTTCCAGGATTATGAGGAGCGGTTTTGATTCACTTATGGTGTTGAGATATTCGATGATCCGCTCGGTACCATGATCACGAAATGTAAGAGGATCTTCCAATGCAGCTTCTACGTGGGGGCTATCCGAAAAATCGAATCCGAGCAACTGCCCGACAATATGTGCGCAGGGAATACCCGTTTCAGGTTGATCAAATCGGTTGATGATTCCTTCCTCGAATCGTTGTCGCGCTTTGTCGGATGACTCGTCGTTTGGTATGGCCAGTTCCGATTCAAACATATTACGGAACAGCGAGAAGGGGCGGTATTGGGATTCGTTGACAGCCCGACCGTGTAAAAGCGTATGGTCAATCCTCCCATCAGAGAACCCCTTGACGAATTCACGCAGCAATCTGGATTTACCTACACCGGCTTCACCGGCTATGGTGACAAGCATTCCCGTGGATGAACTGAATACGGTTTCGCGGATACTCTGAAGACGTTCCATTTCATCCTCGCGCCCAACCATCCGTGCGGCATCCTTGCGTTCGCTGAATTCGGAAGGATTACCGCATTCGGAACTGCAGCCGATCACGAGGTATACTTCAACTGGCTCTGTCATTCCTTTGAGATGTTTTGAACCTAAATCAATGACCGAAATCCTGTTCTCAACAAGACGTCGGGTCACGTCCGCGATAACAACGGCATTTTCCGGAGCACAGCTCTGCAATCGACTTGCCAGGTTAACGGTTTCCCCTGCAATGCTTATGTTTTGGTCACCGTCATGATCCCCGATAATGACGGTTCCCGTGGTTATTCCTACGCGGAATGAAAGGTCTATGTCATATTTCCGATGGATCTCCCTGTTGAGAGCGTTACGCATTTCCTGCATATGAAGTGCAGTCAGGATGGCGTGTTCCGGGTCTTTTTCCGTCGAGATCCGGCCCCCATATACTGCCATGATCGCATCACCGATAAATTTTTCAACGGTACCGCCGAAGCGCGTTATGGCATCTCTCCAATACCTGAAATATATGGAAAGTATCTCCTGAACCTCCTCAGGATCCCTTTGAGCAACAAGAGGAGTGAAATCCACGAGATCAGCGAACAGTACAGTTACCTGTTTTCTTTGTTTTCCCGACGATGTCATTTCCAATGTGGCTACTCGCTCGCGAGCCATGGATACCATTCTCTCAACGGTATCGTTACCGAGGATATGTCTTTGAGCTTCGAGGGATTCAATTGCATTCTTAAGCTGTTGACATTCGTCCATATAGCGAGACTCACCGGAAAAGGCTTCAAAGGATATCGACTGCTGAAATTACCTACCTAATTGTGAAGAAGATTCCGAAATATCGTTGGATATTCAGGATACGTTTGGATATTGGATGAGTTTGCACGTAATTGCGAAATGGATATAGTAGATTATGCGTGTAATGCAAGTATCTCGGGTTGCATACAAGGAGTCCCCATGAAAGAACTTACGGATCTAGCGCTCAATGTTACGGAGTCTGCCGGAGCAACGTATGCAGATATGCGTATCGTTGATCAGAGAGAGAATCGAATCATGGTTGAGCGCAGGTCGCTCAAGCTTATCGATGAAACGGAATCATCGGGATTCTGTATCCGTGCGATTTTCAACGGGGCCTGGGGTTTTGCTGCAAGTTCCGATTTTACTCGCCATGGAGTTGAAAAAACGGCAAAGCGCGCGGTTGACATAGCGAAAGCATCCGCGCTCGTTCCGAAACCAGATCCTGTCATACTTGCGGATGAAAAAACGCATGTGGAGACATGTGTCGGAATCTGCGAGGAGGATCCTTTTGAGGTTCCTCACTCCCAGAAAGCCGAGGTACTACTATCATCCTGCAATACGATGCTTTCCGTACCAGGTGTTGTCATGGCATGGGGAGTACTCTGGTTTGTACGACTCCATAGAATAATAGCAACCAGTAATGGCAGCTATGTGGATACCACCAACTGGTTCACGAATCCTATTCTACAGGCAGTGGCGGTAGTGGGAAATGATTCGCAGGAACGGAATTATACCGGCGGAGCGAAGCAGGCCGGATACGAATTCATACGAGAACTGGATTTTCCCGGCCGGGCGAAACAAATAGCTGAAGAAGCGGTAATGAAGGCTAAGGCCGACGATACGCCCACAGGAACAATGGATTTAGTCCTCGATCCACATCATCTGGCCCTGACGATCCATGAATCCGTAGGGCATCCAACCGAGTCCGACCGAATACTCGGATGGGAAGCGAATATGGCGGGTCGGAGCTTTGTTTCACCGAAGGATATCGGATTTCTTCAGTATGGAAATACACGCGTTAATTTCACCGTTGATAATACGTTGGAGGGGGGGCTCGGAAGCTGGTTTTATGATGACGATTGCGTGAAGATGATGAGTTTTCCCGTCATACGTGAAGGTATTCTCGTTAATCTGACGATGACGCGTGAAACAGCTCCCATCATCGGCTTTGATCGATCTAACGGGTGTTGCCGTTCTCAAGGGTATCAGCACTTCCCGATCAATAGGCAGGCAAATCTGTATATGGAACCCGGGAATGACGATTCCGTGACACCTGATGACCTTATCTCAGGAGTGGATAAAGGAATATACATCGAAGGACGAGGCAGTTTTTCCATTGATCAGATGAGGAATAATTTCCAGTTCGGGGGCGACATGTTCTGGATGATTGAAGGAGGTCGAAAGACCAAGCCCTTGAAAAAAGTGACCTACCAGGCGCAGACCAGAGCATTCTGGAACAGCTGTGCCGGTATTGCGGGACGGAAGTATTGGAAACCGTTTGGAATATGGAACTGCGGCAAAGGCGAACCTACCCAGCGAATGATGATGACCCATGGCGCAAGCTATTGCCATTTCAAGAATATTTCAGTGGGAGGAGCGCGGATATGAGAGACCTACATGATATTCAATCGATCCTCGAACGTGTTTTAAAACTGACCGAAGCTCCTCATGCACAGGTGCTATACTCTTTTAGAAACCTCACTGCATCCCGTTTCGGAAACAATGCCATAACACAGAATAAATCGGGGGATGAAGAGGAGATCCAGCTATCCGTTGCGTACGGAAAGCACCATGGAACTTCGTCAGTCAACCAACTCTCAGATGATGTGATCGGCAGACTTGTTCAAAGGGCGGAGGAGATCGCGAAGGCATCGCCGGAAGACCCGGAGCATATGCCGCCGTTAAAAGAGCAGACGTATCAGGATGTTCCGGAACGTTTCTCTGATGAAGTTGTTCATGCATCTCCTGAACAGATCGCTCGTAATATCGATATTATTGCATCCGCTGCACATGCAGAGGGTTACGAGGCAAGTGGAATACATCAATCGGGATACGAGACGAGCGTATTCATGAACTCGGAGGGACTCATCGCCGCGGACCGGCATACCTGGGTCAGCATCTCGACAACAATTCATGGACCCAATGGAAGTGGTTCCGCCTCGACGAACACCATATCGTTCAATGAAATGGATATTGAATCAATTGCGAGAAGCGCTCTTGAAACGGCCCGGGTATCTCAGGATCCCGAGGAGATCGAGCCGGGAGACTATACCGTTATTTTCGAACCGAAAGCGGTTGCGGATTATCTTCAATTTCTGCGATGGAATATGGAGGCGCGGGAAGCTGAAGAAGGCGCGACGGTTTTTGCGAATCAACTAGGCGAGACCGTTGTACATCCTATGATATCCGTAACGAGTGAAGTGGCCGATCCTCATCTCTGGGTTCCGAAATTTGGAGAAGACGGAGTTGCAGCGGAGAATATTACATGGATTCGAAACGGTGTTTTAGAACGATTGCACTATGACCGGTATTGGGCTGATCAGAAGAAAGTAACCCCGGATTCTTTTACATTCCCTCCCATATGTATAGAAGGTACCAAGAAACCTCTCTCTGAACTTATCAGTGAATGTTCACGGGGATTATTGGTCAAACATCTCTGGTATATCCGGTATGTTGACCGACGTGAGCTCCTTCTCACAGGAATGACTCGAGACGGTCTCTTTCTTATAGAGGATGGGAAAATTGTCAAACCGGTGATGAATCTCCGTTTTAACGAATCTCCGATAGTATTTCTTAAGAATGTCGTGGATATGAGTGAATCGATGTACGTGGACGGTTGGGCCAAGGTTCCGGGTATTATGAGTAACGAGTTTACGTTCAGTTCGAAGAGTGAATCCCTGTGACCCGGAGTTTACGGCAAACTTCTACTCCGACAAAGATTAAGACGCCGATTTCTGCGTTATACTCTATCTGACTACCTCGACGTATCGTTTAGATACGCCTGCGGCAGTCCTCAATCGCAAGCCTTGAAATCGGAGTTTATTCTTAGCCCGCATTTCTCACCAACTTTCTGCTGCAACCACGGAACTGCATGCGCTATCGTCGTTATACTCCCTCAGCCTTCTCACCGTATCTCGGGGGATACACCTCCGAGGGCTTCACTTGTATGCCTTGATATCACAAGCATCTTCGTGTTTTCGCGACCAAACCTGGTGAGAAATACGGGTTAGTCTCGTCACGAAGTTCGCCGAAAACTCCGGGTATATTGAAATACGGAATATAAATCACGTGGGATACGTCTGCGGCAATCTTCGGTCGCAAGCCTTGAAATCAAAGCTTATCCTCCGTCTCGCTACGAAGTTCGCCGAGAAACTCCGGATGTGAAATGGTTGTCAGTGGTCTGTTCTTAGTCGTCAGTTTGGAGTAGATGAGAATCCTCCTCGATCCTCCTTTTGAAAACGAGGAAGCAGGACACTACGCCGACAGTCTGGAATCTATACTGAAAAGTGAATCGGATGACTTAGATCGATCAACACTCAAATCATACGTCTTTATCCGTACATCTGAGCAAATATCGGATAGCCGAGAGGTGGTATGCGGCATGTGCTATCATCCCGACGGCGCCGCCAAATGATTCAGGACTGGAGAGCGCGGATTCCGCAAAAGCAGACCGAGTTTCTAGATAGGATTCTTTCAAGCGCGATTTCATACGTTCCCATTCAGCGGAATCGACTTCATGTACATTCCAGCTCGCGGTCCAGTCCCGAAAGGTCCGTTCGCCGCGAATCCATGCAGCCAGTGTCTCCAACGCGAAGATCATATGATTAACATGAGCGGAGATGGACGAGTTACACCGCCTCTGCGATGCTTGCCCGGCGCTTAGAGAAGCCAATAGTCCTTCATAGCCCGTGTCGGGGACATTGTCCGTAAAATAACTCCATGGTTTTTTAGGATGCGGAAATGCTTCGTCTAATACGCCGAGTAGTTGCTCTATTATTTGTTCTCGATCAATAGTACTCATCTGGCATACTTAGAAGAAGCCATAGTGAACCCTTTCTGGCTGTCTTCAGCTGAAATGGCCCCGCATACTCCAAGCGGTATTTCATCCGGAACTCGATAGAGTCTTCGCATACTCCGTGCGATAGTCATCTTTGTAGCATCGGATGTTGATGATGAGATAGAACTGACCAATACCGATACCGCCAGTCCACGAGTGCTCGGTACGGAGAGCAGAAGCTTACGCGCTTCCAGTATATCCGGTTGGCCACTGTCAAATACGATCAGGAAAAACGGCGAACCGCAGCGTTCCAGGGCAAGCGCCAGCGCATCTCCCTGAGTCCATCGATTTGTTCCGGCGATAATCCATCTCGGCGAATCCGACTTTTTATAGATAAGGTGTGCCCATCTCTTTCCCTGCGGGATTTCAAGTATACGTTCCGAACGGTCTAGTAGAGATTCAATTACATCAGTGACTATGGGAGCGGACGGACCCAAAATGACTACGGGTTGAGCCGAGGAATCGGGGACGGTATTGGCAACTTCTTCCGGTTCATCCGTTACACTGGTGATACCATGTTCTTCCGAGAATTCCTGTGAAAATGAAGTTGTAAGAGATGGAGATTTTTCCTTGGTGCCGCTCCCGGAAGATTCAGACTCATCTGGCTCGACCGCTATCGGAACGGGCTCCTGAATAGCAAAACTATCAGGTCCCGTGGAAATTTCCCCTATAAGCTTATCGATTACATCGCCCGTTGGTTCGATACCCGCAAATGTCTTCATTGCAACGAGTCTTCTTGCCAGACCCTCCAGCGTTCTTACGTCAGAATCGATATTATTCGCCAGGTATTCGAGAATACTTTCGTCCAACGGCCATTTGAAGTATCGTGATTTAGACCTCAAAATCCTCGAACGTAGTTTCGCGTCGGGGCGATCTATCTCAACGACGAGTCCTAAAGACAGACGAGCGCTTATCTCAGCGACAATTTCATTCAATTCTTCCGGTCGTCTGTCTGAACAGATGGCTATCTGTTTTCCATGCTCATGCATTTCGGCAAGGATGTCCGCAGCAACAGACTGAAGACTCGGTGATACGCTCAGGAATTGAAAATCATCCACAATGAATACGTCAGCCTGGAGGTATTCATTACGAAATCTGTTCACCTGACGTTCGCGGTATGCATCTACGATTTGTTGACTGAAAACCTCGGATGTCACGTAGAGGATGCGGCTACTATCATCATGTTCGTAGACATCATTGGCCAGAGCGCAAACAAGATGTGTTTTTCCTAGCCCGTTACTCCCGTAAATAAACAGAGGATTAAACCGCACACCCGGGCTTTCTGAAGCAGCCTTGGCAGCTTCATATCCACTTCGATTGCCGACTCCGACTTCGAAGTTGTCGAATCGCAGATTGCGAAGTCTCTCGAGTCCCTCGGTATCAAATGGTCCCCGGACTGCCGGAATAGCCTTTCGTTTTCTGTAGCCGTTTGATCTCCTGAATAATGCTTTCGCTTTGGCGACGATTTCAGCGGGGCTGAATGGTTTCGTGATATAATCGTCCGCGCCTAATTCCAAACCGCGGATTCTATCCTCTTCAGCTGTTTTTGCACTTATAATCATCATGGGGGTATTACTGAGGAGTGGATCGGCACGGACCCATTGTACGATTTCAAATCCGTCGACATTTGGTAAAAGAATATCGGTAATAATCATTCCGGGACGTTCGTCTCGGATGACCTCCATACCCATTTCACCGTCACTTGCGACAAGGGCTTCAAAACCACCCTTTTCAAACGCATACTGCAGTGCTTGGAGAATATGTGGATCGTCGTCTATGACAAGGACCCGTTCAACACTCATGGGTTGGCTCCACACAGGATAGGCGATACAAGACATACGATCCAATTCGATCACAATGCTGTGTTGAATACGATTCATGGCGCGCTGTAATACCACTTCCACATCAGTATCCATCACATCTCTATTCGTATCGAATTGGTGACGGACCAGGAAAATAATCAGAAAGGTCGTTTGAGGCTACAAGAATAGATGAGGAATTGATGATTTGAAGAAAGTAAGGAAGTAAGAACGTGAGGAAGTGAGGAAGTGAGGAAAGGAGGATACGAGCCCGGCCGGGGGAAAACGAGGGCATGGCACCCCACCGTCGCCAAAAATTAATTTAACTCACTATTCTAACATTAGAATAGTGCCGGGCTCGGACATGTTTTCGGGGTGAATGACGATACACCACACGATTGAGGTCTTCGTGTGTACTTATTGTGATTTCACAGGTTTACGTTGATTCCAATAACCGCCCGATACGGACGGGTACTATACCGAGACTGAGAAACGAGGATCGTTTATTCTTCGTTGAACTTCGCGAGAGGGATATCGCTGTTCCAGATATCGATTGCGAGTTTCCACTCGCCATCTTCATTCTTCTTCCAGATGTGAACGTTCTTAGTCTTGTGCCACTGCGCATCGCTATCTTTTGAGTGATAGGTGTAATAATACGAATTAACAGTATATGCCATATCGCCTGATAGGGCGAAATCAACAGTTTCGCGGTCTTTAATCCTGAATATATAGTTTGCTCCGCGTCTAAATGATTCAGCAACCGATTCTTTCCCAGACATCATGGTCCAATGATTCGGAAGCAGGATTACACGTTCATCCAATAATTCGATCCGCGTTTCGATAAGATTGTTATCGATTGCATTATAAAAAGTTTGTATAGTTTCTTTCAGGTCATCCGGGATAATGAACTCACCTGCATAAACACAGGGAACATAAACGGAAATAAGGAGTAAGAATACAGGCATGATAATGCAGTACGTGCGGATCATTCTACCCTCCGTTGCTTTGATGGAAAGCATCAGTGTGACGGAAACGGTTATGTCTTTTCGGTCGACTTACTCCATAAGAGGAAGAATGAGACGTGGGTTGCTTTCAAAATGAGTGACTCGCCGATTTTTTTCAATACGTATTCCCGTTTTTGATCGATTCTTATCTGCTCCGGTTTGGGGAAGAGGCTGCCGGGGATAGAAGAGTATAAAAATCCAACACCATCCCTGTTGAAGATCGTGAGCTTTACATGGGAACAGATGAGAAATGCGGGATAGTGACCCCTGCTGGAAATGCTTTTCCTTGATGGAACTCATACATCTTCCGTCGGCTGACGGATTACTCATCGGTAGGGTAGTACAGAGAATTTCCTCCCGTATCGCGCCTCGGATCGCGAGCTTTTCGGCACCCGTCGTGTGCGGCCCAATTTCCGGGATTGAACACAAGTGGTTAACAATGCCGTACAATTGTCAGATGCTGATTTACTGAGAGATCAGGATTCCTGAATTCCTATACCGCCTCCACCCCAGATTGTTTTCAATGATTTTATCATAGAGATACATATGGATCCCAGGAGAATGAAGAGAAGTATGCGAAGCGGTGTATTTGTATATGCATCGTCAGATATGATTTCCAGCCCATTTTTTGAAAACGAAAGCACGGGAACTATCTCTATACTGCTTATTAATCCTACGAGCAGTACCGCATAACAACCATTGAGAATCAATTGGACATACGGTCGGATTCCCGTGAAAGAATCAGCATGGAGATCGTAGAAAACCATGAAGAGACTGTGAATGACAAATAAACCGCCCAATGTCTTAATCCATCTGATAAAATCAGGTGACGCTTTGGCAAGAGTATTTGTCAGTACATGAGAATGGAACAATACTCCAAGCGTGAATAGTACAAGTATACTCAATATCCTCGCCAGATTTACATATATGATATGTTTTTCATTGCGCATTTCGACTCCCGGGAGGCTCATACTGACTAGAGCTTCAATCTGTATAGTTGTCAGGAATCACAAGCGAGGACAGGATACATCGGATAATGCGATAATGTCGCATTACGCATTATCCCGTAATTTGATTTTTGCACTTTCCAATGAATCTAATTCGATCCTCGTCTTTTCGTTTCACTCACAGTATCAATGCAATCAAGATGCCGGGATCGGGATCAGGATTGAGGTCAGGAATTATTAGATTCGTAAATGGAGCGATTCTCATCCACTCCGGCTTCGCTGTACAGCTATGCCGCGATAAGTCATTACGATACCAAGCGCTCGATTTAAGAGATTCCGGATTGCAGGGAAGAGAAGAGTTTTTTATGAATGATCAAGGTCAATTTCGTTACCTA
>Ga0272441_10014732_pt1 | contig 11029 bp, 9 predicted proteins | sample SSMProp6N_FD_193582 | JGI IMG/M metagenome (GOLD analysis project Ga0272441, IMG submission 193582) | Marine sediment archaeal communities from Little Sippewissett salt marsh, Falmouth, MA, United States - SSM-Prop-6N | ecosystem: Environmental > Aquatic > Marine > Wetlands > Sediment ...
GGAGCCGCTAGGGGAGTTCGTATTCTGAAGGATCCGAGATCCGATCGGCCGTGAAAGAAGCCGCCCGTCTCATTCGGTCGGCGCGCTTTCCCACGGCGTTTACGGGAGCCGGCGTTTCCGCGGAGAGCGGCCTGCCTGTCTTTCGTGGACCGGACGGGCTGTGGAGCAGGATCGATCCCGAGCTCTTCGGGATCGACGCCTTCCGGGCCGACCCGGAGAGGGTGTGGCCCACGCTCAAGAGCCTGTTCTCCAGCGATCTCGCTTCCGTGGATCCGAACGCGGCTCACCGGGTGCTGGCCCGCATGGAGGGGGAGGGTGATCTGAAAGCCGTGATCACTCAGAACGTCGACAGCCTGCATCAGAGGGCCGGCAGCCGCCGGGTGGTGGAGTACCACGGCAGCGCCCGCGCCCTGGTCTGCATCCGTTGCAGGAGACGCGTCGCGGCCGACGAGCAGACGCTGGCTCCTGAGGTGCCCCGCTGCACGTGCGGGGGTGTTCTCAAGCCCGATGTCATCTTCTTCGGGGAGGAGATTCCGCTGGAGGCGGCGAGAGAGGCCCAAAGGATCGCCCGGAAGACCGATGTGATGCTCGTCGTGGGCTACACCGGGGAAGTCTATCCGGCGGCCATGATCCCCCGGACGGCGGCCGCCCGGCGAGCGAAAATCATCGAGATCAACCCCTCACCGAGCAGCTACACGGATCACGTGACCGACGTCTTCATCCCGCTCGCGGCGGCTCGGGGTTTCACGCTTCTCGAGGAAGAGCTATACCCGCCGACTCCGGGCTGATCCGCCGGCTCAGAAGCTGCTTCCTCCCATCTCCACTCCGATCTCCAGAGACGAAGAGCTTCCGTTCGGGCTGAGCTCGGCGCCGGCATCGCCGTAGCTCAGGGAGGGCGCGAGCCCGATCGTGATTCGGTCGAAGAGCTTCACGGACAGGACCGGCCGGAGCAGACCGGACATGTCGCTCAGATTCTGCATCCAAAACAGCCGCGCCGTGAAGGGCGAGCCGCCGATGTCGGTCCAGCTCGCGCTGGCGGCTGCGTAGTGCCGGCCCGTGTTCGAAAGGTCCGCGGCGCTGATGTCTCCGCTTCCCAGGTAGGCCAGAACGGCGGGTTCGTTGTCCGCGAGTATGCGGGTATCCGCATATCCCTCTCCGTTGTAGTAGTACTGCGCCGCCAGTGCCAGACTGGAAGCGGTCCTGTCGAAGCTGAACGCCGCGGCAAGGCCGGCCGTGGCATGGAAGAAAAACGTATCGTCGTAGAGGACCGGTTCGATGCCCAGCGGCGCCGTGGCGGACTCCACGAGAAACGTGCGGTCCGAGCCGTAGCGAAGGACCGTCTCGGCGAACAGGTCGACATCCCCGGCGGCGGCGGACAGGGTTGCCATGGCCGAGGGAGCCGCCTCTCTCTGATAGAAGGCCCCGGCGCCCAGCTCCACCGATCCCAGCACGACCTCCGCCCTTGCGGCGAGACCGATGTCCTGCACCGCGGCGGCGCTGTCCGCGGTCAGGTACAGGTACAGGTTGTGGACGTTCAGGGGCAGATTCGCCCGAAGCGACACGGGTCCCTCCCGCTCGGCCTCCGGATCCCTTGGATCGATCTCGGTGACATTGAGCAGGTCAGCCGGACTGAAGAAGGTGCCGACCCCCCAGTTGAGGGTGTGCTTGCCCCCGCGGAAGAAAAGAACCTCCTTCCAGTGGAAGTCACTGAAGAGCTCCTTGACGTGGAACGCCTCGTCGAAGCTCCTGGAGCCCCCCGCGTCGTCGAACGGATAGGTGAGCGACGCCTTTCCGAAGACCCTGGCATCCCGGCTCGGCCGGGCGTCGAAGAACAGGTCGGCCCCCAGCTCCACCGCCAGGGAGCTGCGCTCGGGAGGGCCGAAGCCGCCGAAGAGCGCGTCTTCCCAGAACCACCCCCCGGTGGCGGAGAAACCGTACCGTCCGCCGATTTCTACGCCGGGGGAGGTCAGCAGGAGAGAGTCTGTCTGCGTTTCCGTGGCCTCCAGCTCCTCGACCAGCTCCGACGCATCTTCGGAAGATCCGTTCTCAGCCGGGGCCTCTTCGGATTCCTCGGCCGGCTCTCCGAAGAGCGCTTCCTCGTCGATCACGATGGTGTCCGTGCCGCCGGTGTCCGTGCCGTTCGTTTGCCCGAGGAGCGGCGCTGCGGCAAGGAGCAGCGGCAGCAGGACGGCGGCACATTCTTTTCTCGAATTCACAGAATGCCTCCCGTTGTCGTTGCGCACCCTAGCGATTCACCCGCTCGACGTAAGCCTTGGTGAAGACGCTGTCGGCGAGCGGGGCGAAGCTGATGTCGGTAAAGGTGATCTGCGTCTTCTTGCCTTCGATCAGGTTGTCCACGAAGATGATGCGGGTTGCTATGTACTTGTCGTCCACCCTGGCGTAGGAGGGAATCAGGGAAGTCCGCATGAGTCGGCCGTTGGCGCTGTAGTCCTCCGATTTGAGCACCAGCCGTGTGTCCGTGGTCACCCATATCCTCCGCTGCGGGTAGGTGACCTCGTTGGTCCGCGCTTCCAGGGTCATGATGTAGACGCTGTATTTGCCCAGCGTTCCCTCTCTCACCGCTGCCACCTGGTAGTCCTCGGCCAGGGTGGACTCGCGGAAGTCCGAATTGTTGGCGTCGGTGCCGGCGAACTGCTCTTTCATGGAGGTGTGGCTGAACTTGCGGCTCTCCGGATCGTAGAACCACAGATTGTCCCCGACGTTCAGATATCCCTGGCCCCGCTGGGTGGCCGGCTCCAGAAACAGCATGAGGAACTTGTCCTCCCTGTCCCTGCGGTACTGCTCGAGCACTCTCTTCTCGATCCCCGCCTCGGGATCCTCGGTGATCATGGTCATGACCGCCGTAAAGTCACTGTCCTCGAAGCTCACGGCGACGTCGATGTCCTCCAGGATCTTCTGCCCCTCGGCGGGCTCGATGCCGAATGCAGGCAACGCGAGCGCGGCGAGCACAAGCGCCGCCGATAGGACGTGAGTAAAACTGCTCATTGTATCTCTCCTCGCAACAATGTGCGCAACGCGGGTACCCGCGATCCGTCGTGCTGACTCCTCATCAATAGTGTGTCCGCAGCGCCACCGCCGGATCCATCCGGGCCGCTCGCCGGGCCGGCAGGTACGCCGACGCCAGGGTCACGGCCGATATGATGGCCAGGGTGACGAGGATGTTCCCCGGCACCACTGGAAACGTGAAGCGGTCTCCCGAGAGAAAGAGCTGCAGCGGCGAATCGGTGGCGAACCGTATCAGGCCGAGACCCCCCGACAGCGCCAGTGAGACCACCAGGCCCGCCGCGGCGCCCCCGAGGGCGAGCGCGAGAGCCTCCGCGAGAAAGATCTTCCTGACCTCGGTCCGCTGCATGCCCATGGCTCGCATGGTTCCGATCTCCCGGGTCCTCTCGATCAGGATCATGCGGAAGGTGTTGAGCAGCCCCACCATGGTGATGACCAGGAGCACCGCGAAGATCACGTACGCAACGGTGTTCAGGATGCTCACCATGCTGTTCACCGATTCCATCATGTCGTCGATGTTCAGCACCAGGAACCTGGTGCCCTCCCATCTCGCGGCTTCCTCGACGCTGCTGGCGAACATGCCGCCGGCCCCCATGATCGCCTGCATGGCCCCCATTCTCTCCCGCATGCCGGCGATCATCCCCTCCTCCTGTGTGGACGGCTCCTCGATCTTGCCGAGGCGGGCGAGCTCCTCCGTGATCACCTGAGTAGCGGCCCCCGCCTGGGTCGGATCGCGCAGGGAGAGGTTCAGAGCCTGGTAATCCTCCGGGGAGATACCGATGATCTCGTTGAGATAGTACCGGTCGGCATAGCCGGAGGAGATGCCGAAGCCGAAGGCGCTCTCGTCGTCGATGATCGCCCGGATCTCGAACTCCGCCACGGTCTGCTGGCCGGTCACCGTGCTGGTGCGCGCCAGGACCGTCTCCCCCGCTTCGACTCCGAGCTCTTCGGCGGCGGAGGCCGGCAGCGCAAGGCTTCGATAGCCGAAGTCCTCCGTGATCTCTCCGGCCACCAGTCGCAGCCCGCCGATCAGCTCCGGCTCGTCCCTCCAGTCGATCCCTTCGACCAGAAGCGCCGTGCTCCGGGAGCCGAAAATGATCTCCGCGGTGGTCCGAGACCTCACGTGCCGCTTCTCGATCCGGTCCTCCAGAGACCGGAGGATCGGTTCCAGCACATCCCGCTCCCTTACCACGGATACGAGCCTTCCCGATTCGGTCAGCTCCTGCCCGGTTATGAAGACGTGGCCTCCGAAGATGTCGGTGAAATTGGCGCTGGCCGTGTTCGTGATGCCGCGGGTGAAGCTGCCGATGAGCACGATGATCATCACCCCGAACGCAATGGCGCCGCCCAGGAGGATCGACCGCTTCTTCTGCCGCCAGATGTTGCGGACGGCAATGCGTGTCACGTTCATGGTCGATGCTCCACCTACGAGGCCATGGCCTGCCGCGGTTCTATCCGCAGCGCCACGGACGCCGGGTACAGGCTGGCGACTACGCCGGCCACGATCATGGCGAAAAGCGAAACGGCAACGGAGCCGGCGGACACGACCACCCGGATGACCTCTCCGCCGACCAGGGCCTTCACGATCATGTTCCCCGTCTGTATGTGCGCGGCATTCACAATGCCGATGGTGGCCAGCCCGAGGACGATCCCCACGCCACCAAAGGACAGGGCAATGAGCAGCGTCTCCAGCACGATCATCCTCCGAACGAACGATCGCTGCGCACCGACGGCCCTCATGGTGCCGATCTCCGCCATCCGTTCCGTAATGGAAATCACCAGGGTGTTCATGATGATGATCACGGCGACCACGGCGATGACGAGCACGATGACGTTTATGATCGTTCTGAGCGCGGACGTCATGGTGGCAATCCTGCCGGCTCCCTCCAGCCAGGAGTGAGCCTCCACGCCGAGCCCCCGCTCCGCGAAGGACCGGTTCATCTCGCGGACGCTTCGGTCGATCCGCGCGCCCTCTTCCAGCCTGACGAGCATGAAGTGCCAGGCGTCGGGGTCCGCGGCAATGAGGCCCGTCGGCTCGGACACGGAAGCCGATTCTTCGGGTTTCGTGACCTCCTCGAAGAGATCCCCGCCGAACAGCTCTTCCTCGTCCACGGAGCCCAGCGCGGCTTTCTCCTTCTCGGTCAAGACGACCTGGATGTCCGTGATCCGGGTCAGCCCGCCGAGTACCCGGGCGTTTTCGGCGTCCAGGTACGACACCATGGCCAGGGTCCCCAGCTCGCTCTCGTGAATGCCGACGATCGGGACTTCCCGGACTCTCATCCCGGAGATCTCATTCGCGCTGGTGAGGAGAACGGGGTCTCCGACCCCGATTTCCGCCCGCGCCGACTCCTCGAGCATCCCCAGTGTGAATCCGGAGATCACGATCCCCTCTTCGCCCGGCCGCAAAAAGCGTCCTTCCCGGACCGTCGTGCTTGCGGGAAAGACGCTGCGGTACATCGCGGGCTCCACGGCCATGAGCTGAACGAAGGCCGTTCCCGCCTCTTTGTACTGCAAAGACGCCAAAGCCGCTATCTGGGGGCTCACCGCCTCGACGCCTCTGGACGCCTCCACGACATACAGTACCGCCCGGTAGTCCGGGATCGTGGGCAGCAGACCCTGCTGTATGTCCCCCGGTTCGGGCATGATCGAAGGCGACTCCCGGTTGGAGGGAACCACGACAACGTGGCTCGTGTAGGTCTCGATGAAGTTCTTCTTTATCCCCCGGGAGACCGTGTCGACGATCGAATTTCCCACGACCAGGATGTAGAGGCCGAACGCCATGATGGAGCCGATGATGAGGGTCTTGACCGTGTGCTCCCGGAGATTGCGGTAGACGATCTTGATCAGCGTTCCCATGGTCGGCTCCCCGCATCCCCGGCGGTTCGGGTGTTTTCGGTGATTCTCCCGTCGTGCAGTTGGATGACGTGGTCCGCGATGCCTACGATGGAGGGATCATGGGTGGAGAAGATGAAGGTGATCCCCAGCTCCTCATTCATCTTCTTCATGAGCTCGATGATCGTCTCTCCCGTGGAGGAATCCAGGTTGGCGGTGGGTTCGTCGGCCAGCACGATCTTCGGCTTGGTGGCCAGCGCCTGGGCTATGGCGACCCGCTGTCTCTGCCCCCCGGAGAGCTCGTTCGGACGGTGGTCTCTCCACTCAGCCAGGCCGACCTCTTGGATCAGGAAGTCCACCCACTCGACCCGCTGCTGGCGTGCCGGCGGCCGCAGGCCGAGAAGAAGAGGGAATTCCACGTTCTCCCAGACGTTCAGCACGGGAACCAGGTTGAAGGATTGGAAGATGAAGCCCAGCACCTTGTGACGCAGGGTGGTGATCTCGCGGTCCGTAAGGGAGCTCGTCACGCTTCCTTCGATGATGACGCTCCCTTGCGTGGGTGTGTCGATGCAGCCGATCAGGTTCAAAATGGTCGTCTTGCCCGAACCGGACGGACCGGCTATGGAGATGAATTCCCCCTCCTCAATGGCGAAAGACACGCCTTTGACCGCTTGGACTTCCGTCTTGCCCAGGGGATATGTCTTGTGCACGTCCTGAAGCCGTACGATGGCCATTCCTTCCTCCTGAGAGACCCTCCCGCTTCAAGATACGCAGGAATGGCTGCAAAACCAATAGACGGGGGAGGAAAAAAAGGACTGCTCTGTCGGTCACGCGGGCGGGACGGCGGGGTGCCGCTCGAGCGCAAATCCCCTTTGGTCTCACCCACAGCAGTTGCGCTGCTTCAGCGCAAATGGCTTCACCCAGCGTATTCGGGCCGCATGGGGGCGAAGCACTCCACCGCTTCGGCCTCCTCCAGCACCTCGGCTCCGTGCTTCTGCTCGGAGTCGAAGACGTAGCCCGTTCCGGCCTCCGCGGTAAAACCGCTCCCATCTTCCAGGAAGAACCTCACCCTTCCCCGGATGAGATAGCCGTTCTGCACGGCCTCGTGGCCGTGCAGGGGGATCTCGGCACCCGCCTGCATGCGGAAGTGGCAGAGCATCAGCTCTCCGTTGTAAGCCAGTGTGGTTCGGAAGATTCCCGGCGGGTTCTCCACCGTTCGGGAGTCCTTTCGCTGAGCCAGGGGGCGTTTCTCGATCACGCTTCTCTCCTCTCAAGACCTTCAGTCGGTCGTGGCGACTCTGAGGTTTCGGAACGTGGTTTTCGCCTTGAGGGTCCTCAGGGCTATCTCCGCTCCGGAGGATATGGAGAACCACGTCTTGTAACGGATCTTCTCCACCCCGTTGACCGCCACGACGATGTACTCGGTGCTGGGATCGTAGAGGACCTCGATGCGGTTGAACCGGTCTATGTTTTCGGGGATAACAGCGTCCAGGGCCCGCTTCATGGTCACGGCGTCGGTGGAGGAGTAGAGCTGGAGGTAGGTGTCGCTGCTGCCGTAGGCCTCGGGATCGCGGGTGAGCCACACCAGAAGGGATCTGCCCAACCCGTATCCCCTCTTCAGGGCGGCTTCCCGGACGTAGATGTGGATGCCCATGCCGACCCAGCCGGCACCCTCCGCCTTGGCGTCGAAGGAGAACAGGGTGGGCTTCTTCGTCTGGACCACCGGGAAAACGAGCTTGGCGAAGTACTGCTCGGTGTCGAACTGCTCGGCCGTGTCACGGCCGATCTTCCACGCCCCGGAGTGCGGTACCCCCGCGTCGAACCCCTGGAGCAGGGTTCGGCCGAGAAGCGGCCGCATGGACTCGAGGGAGCTCCACCGGGTCGGCGCACGCTCCGCAGACGCAGCCGCGACAGGCTCGGCCGGCTGCTCGGAGAGCCGTTCGGTGAGCTGCCCGTTCTCCAGAGTCAGGCTGCGGACCGCCTCGAGCAGCTTTTCCTTCTCCCCTTCGAAAAGCGCCTTCTCCTTCTCGACCAGGGTGGATTTCAGGGCTCCGGCCCGGGCCGCGAGGCTCGAAGGCAGGCCGCTCTCCTGAAGCTCTCCGTCCAGGATCATGCGGTCCGGTTCTTGGAGCCGGAAGGCGGCGGTGTAGAATTTGCCGTCCGCGAGGAGGCCGGCGAGCTCCAGCCTGTCGCTGCCCACCGCGCGGATCTCCAGGAAGTTGAGAATCAGATCCTCCGCCCAGAGGCTCTCCTCCTGCGGAACGATCTTCTCGACCACCCATGTGTCGCGAGACTCGATGCGGATGAGCAGTTCCAATTCGGCGTCACCGGCCTTCACCGATCTCACGTATATCCAGTTGGCTCCGGCAAGGCTGGCGCGGGCGCTGCTGAAGTCCAGATCCCGGAGCCGGTACTCCGGCGAGGGAGCCGCAGTCTCGGCGTGGAGGACCGGGATCCGGGGCAGCGGGGCGCAGAGCAGCATCAGGAGGACAAGCCGGCTTTTCATCCAAGGCTCCACCGCGGCGCGTCCGGAGACGGATCGGACCCGAACGGGCGGTCACGGATCGCGCTCTAATCGGGGGATCGGCCGGTTCGGAGCGAAACTTGAAGGGAAAACGGGGAAGGGGCCGGGGAGCTGCTACTGGATTCTGCTCAGGTTGACAAGTCTCTCGTTGGTTTCCCGAAAGCGTCTCACCACCACGGGAAGGATTTCCAGGGCCACCGCAGGATGCGATTTCAGGAAGGCTCGGAAGTCCCAGGAAACCAGGACCAGGCAAGTGGTGTCTTCCTGGGCCGCGACGCTGGCGCTGCGAGGCGCTCCGTCCAGCACCGACATCTCCCCGATGAACTCCCCGGGTCCGTGGCTGGCGATGTCGAAGCTTTCTCCCGCCTGGGTTTCTTTCACGACCTTCACCCGGCCGGAGACGATGATGAACATGCCAACCCCTTCATCGCCCTGCCTGACCAGGTAGTCGCCCCTCTTGAACGAGCGCTCGGAGCACATCGCGGCGATCGCCTTGAGATTCCTCGGGCTGACACCGGAAAAGAGCTCGATCTTCCTGAGGAAATCTTCCCTCTCCACGGGCGCCTCCTTGGGGGAACCACCTTTACGGATCGACTCAAGTCAATCACAGATGCAGGGGGGTGTCAACGAGCGCCGATTTCCCCGTAGGAGCGAAAGGCCAGAAGGTTCTCCACCAGCCGCCGCTCGCGGAGCTCGTCGATCTCTTCGGTGAGCAGCGCGCGGGCCCTCTCCAGCGACTCGGCCGGCGAATCATCGTCGAGCCGGGAACGGAGGAAGTGGTAGAGGATGCGGTCTTTCCTGTCCAGCCGGAGTCCCTGATCGGCAGTGAAGCCCGCCTCCCGCAGGTAGAAGAGCGCGTCTCGCGCGGCATTGCGGCCCAGCGAGATCTCGGCGAGAAGCACCAGAAGGGAGAACGTCGGATCCGGGCTGGCGTGCCTCAAGCCGATGGAAACGCCTTCCCGCGCGAAGCCCTCCGCCTCGGCTTCAGCCCCGGCCGCGTGGTGCGCCGTGGCCAGGGTTCGGAGGGCCAGTGCCAGATCGAAATCGTTGCCGATCTGCTGGGCCATGTACTCCGCCTGTCTGAGGTGCTCGTCCGGATTGTCCTCCCGGAAACAGAGGCAGAGGGCCAGGTGTCCATGAAACTGCGAGAGCATGGCGACATGGTCCGAGCGAAAATCCAGCAGCCCTCCGAGCGTCTGCTCGAGAGCCTCGAAATCGCAGAGCTGCCCCTGAATGCGGGAGAGAAGGACCTGGGCGGAGAACCATGCGTCCGAGCGCTCGTCGCCCAGCTCCTCCAGGACCTCCCCCAGCACGTCCAGCGCCTTGCGGTACTCCCCCAGGAGTAGATGGTATTCCACCAGGGCGTTCGCCCCGGCGTGCTCCCTCTCCGGATCCCGGTAATCGGCCATGGCCCGGATGTGCTTCAGGGACCGCCCGGGGCGGTTGCAGTGCAGCTCGATCAGCGAAAGGTGGCTCAGGATGTTGCGGATGTGGCGCCGGTTTTCGCTCTCTCCTGCCTGGCGGTAGCAGGCCAGGGCTTTCCTGCAGCAGAACGCGGCCTTTTCGAAGCAGTAAGCCTTGAGATTGTAGGCTCCAAGGAGGTGGTAGGCCATGGCCGAGAAGCTGATGTTCTTGTGGGAAACGGCAATGCGGAGGATCTGCTTCAGAATGGTGTCGGCCCCCTCGACCCTTCCGTTGTTGAAGAGAATGGCCGACTTCATGAAGAGGCACTGGATGCGGGAATCGTGGTCCTCTGCAGCCAGATTGTCGATGATAGCGTCGATGCACGGCAGGTATTCGGTGTTGTAGTAGACCCGGCCGGCCTCCGTGAGCAGCAGCGCCTTAGCGTCGGCGTACCGCTCCGCCCGCACGAGGTGCCACAGGATCCCCAGGACGTCCCGCGCCGGAGACTCCATGAGCTTTTCGGCGATCAAGCCGTGGAGGAGCTTCTTGTTGTGGTTCAGCAGGGAGTCGTAGAGCGCCATCCTGAAGATGTCGTGCTTGAAGGAGTAGGAATCCTTCTCCTTGATGAGGACGCCTTGCCTCAGGAACCCGGAGAGCACCGGCTCTACTTTCTCTGCCTCACCGCCGGTCCCCACCTGCACCGACCTTGCTTCATCGAGGTTGAAAGACAGGGAGAAGGCCGAGAGCTTCTTGAGGAGGCTCTGCTGCTCTCCATCGTATTTTTCCATGGAGGCGAGAAAAATGTTCTGGATGGTCATGGGGAGCGCGGTGCCGTCCCGGTTCTGCCTGATGAACTTCACGTACTCCTTGATGAAGAGAGGGTTGCCCTCGGAACAGGTCAAGATGCGGTGCATCTCTTCTTCGGTGATTTCGGGCCACAGCTCTCTCATCAGACGCTCGCAGTCTTCTCGGGCCAGCGGACCGATTTCCAGCGTTTCCAGATCCCCGAAGATCTGGCCGAGCACGGGATGCGTTTCCCTTCCCGTGAGGAGGAAGAACGGTTTGTGCCGGGCGTTCTTGAGGAAGAACCGAAAGAAATCGCGGCTCTGCCGGTCTATGTTGTGCACGTTGTCGATGTAGAGGAGCACCGGGTAGGGGCTTTCCTCGTTCTTCTTGATAATGGCGCCCAGCAGCATGTAGAGCACGACGAAGGCGTTGTTGTCGAGATTCTCCTCGCCGCTGACG
>Ga0272441_10014733_pt1 | contig 11028 bp, 6 predicted proteins | sample SSMProp6N_FD_193582 | JGI IMG/M metagenome (GOLD analysis project Ga0272441, IMG submission 193582) | Marine sediment archaeal communities from Little Sippewissett salt marsh, Falmouth, MA, United States - SSM-Prop-6N | ecosystem: Environmental > Aquatic > Marine > Wetlands > Sediment ...
GCGAACGTCGAAGCCGCGACCGATGAAGGTAAGCCCCAGGTCCGCGCCCGCCGCCTGAGTGATCTGCACGCACAGACCGCATGCGATGCACTTGCCCGGCTCATAGATGACGTCCGGGTGCGTCGTAATGCGCTCGAACTGCCCTTGGCCTTCACGGTACCGCGTCGGACTGGCCTGGTAGCGCATCGCCCAGTGGCGGAGCCTGCAGTCTGCCAGCCCGGCGCAGTCGCAGTGCAGACACCGCTCCGCTTCGGCCTGAGCTTCCTGCGGCGCAAAGCCTGCTTGCTCCCCGCCCGACGGAGTGATCCTGTCATACGCGGGGCTGCCTTCAGCAAAGCGCGCCAACTCATCGCCCTGCAGCTTGCCCATTCGCACTGTGTAGGGACGCTCGGGCTCCCTGTCGGCTCTGGCGCCCAGATAGACGCTGGCGGACCGGGCGACCGCGGCGCCTGCAGCCACCGCGCGCACCGCGTGCCGGGACGGCTTGAGGGCTGATGAGGCCACGAACAGCCCGGGCGTCGGTGTCATGTGGGTAACCTTGTCCACCACGAGGCGGTCTTGCTCAAAGGGCATTCCCAACAGGTGTCCCTCGTTCAGGTGCGTCTCCCCTGTGGCCACCACCACCGCGTCGAACTCCTCGCACAGGCGCTCGAGGGCAACGTCGCGCCCCACTCTGGTACCGGGTCGGAGCTCGATCCCCAGTTGCAGGATTGTGTCGATCTCGCCCTGCAACACCTGCCCTGGCAGCGCTTGTCGCGACACGCCGTCGCGAAGCTTGCCACCGGGGGCCTGCCCCTCATCCAGCACGACGCAACAGTGGCCGTCGCGCGCAAGGTAGTAGGCGGCCGAAAGGCCCGTGGGCCCCGCGCCGATGATGGCCACGCGGCGCCCCGAACTGGGCCGGCACTCGGGCCGGTAGGGGACGCTTTGCGCCAGGTCGTAGTCGCCGACCCACCTCTTCAGCAGGCGAATGGCGACGGGGCTGTCAACGTCCTTGCGGCGACACCCCTTCTCACACAACTCGGGGCAGATCCTGCCCAGAACCGCCGGGATCGGGATGCGCTCCTTGACCTTGGCGACGGCTTCGTCCATCCGCCCCGCGGAGATCAGTCTTATCATCGCCGGGATGTCCATGTGGGCAGGGCAAATCGTCTGACACGGCCCGACACAGTCCCCCAGGTGGTCACCCAGAAGAAGCTCCAGAGCCATGCGACGGGCGGCCTTGATCTCCTCAGTCTCACTGTCGACGACCATACCGTCCACAGCCATGGTGGCACATGAGGGCCGCAGGGTTCTCCCGGCATTGATTCTCACCACACACACCAGGCAAGAGGTCTCGGGCCGGCAGCCCTCACGGAAGCACAACGTCGGTATCTCGATGCCCGCCGTCCGGGCCACCTCGAGCACCGTCATACCATCCTCGAACTCCACCTCACGGCCGTCTATCACAAGCTTGGGCATCGTGTTCTTACCACCGGGGTCAGGTGTGCTGGCCCTACTCGACCACGACCGCATCCACCGGGCATAGGGCACGACAGGTGTCGCACTTGACGCATTTCTCAGGATCGATGACGTGCACCTGATGGGGGGCGATGGCTATTGCGTCGCCGGGACATTGCTGAGCGCACTTGGTGCATCCAATGCAATCGTCGGTGATGCGATAGGTAATCAGGGCCCGGCATTTGCCGGCCGGGCAGTTGCCTTCCAGGTGCGCCTCGTACTCGTCGCGGAAGTACCGCAGTGTCGACAGCACCGGGTTGGGGGCGGTCTGCCCCAGCCCGCACAGGCCGCCCTGTTTGACCGTGACGGCGAGTTGCTCGAGCTTGTCCAGGTCGCTGGGCTTACCATCGCCGGCGCAAATGCGCTCCAGGATGTCCAGCATACGCCGGGTCCCAATGCGACAGAACGTGCACTTGCCGCACGATTCATGTTGCGTAAACTCCAGGAAATAGCGGGCGACATCCACCATGCAGTCGCGGTCGTCCATCACGACCAGCCCCCCGGAGCCCATGATGGCCCCGGCCTGGGTCAGCGCCTCGTAGTCCACCGGTATGTCGGCCAGCTCGGCGGGAATGCACCCACCCGAGGGGCCCCCGATCTGCACGGCCTTGAACCGTCGACCCTCGGGCGTGCCCCCGCCTATCTCCTCCACGATCTGGCGGATCGTGATGCCCATGGGCACCTCGATGAGTCCGCCGCGGTTGATCTTGCCGGTCAGAGAGAAGACCTTCGTGCCGGCGCTGTCCCGGGTGCCGAGCTTGGCAAAGCGGTCCGCGCCATTGCGGATGATCCACGGCACTAAAGCCAGCGTCTCGACGTTGTTGACGCAGGTCGGGCGCCCCTTGAGGCCCTTCTCGGCAGGGTACGGCGGCCGCAGGGACGGCGTGCCGCGGCGCCCCTCCAGGGAGGCGATCAGGCCGGTCTCCTCCCCGCAAACGAAGGCCCCGGCGCCCTCCATGATGCCCAGCCGCAGGCTGAACTCACTGTCAAGGATGCCGTCGCCCAACAGACCCAGTTCTTCACAGTGCTGAATGGCCGCCCACACGCGCCTGACGGCCAGAGGGTACTCGGCCCGGATGTATAGCACCCCCTCGCGAGCGCCCACGGCGTACGCGGCAATCGCGAGGCCCTCCAGCACCCGGTAGGGGTATGATTCCAGCAGCATCCGGTCCATGAAGGCCCCCGGGTCGCCCTCATCGCCGTTGCAGACCACATACCTGGTCTCATCGGTGGCCTGGCGGACCAACTGCCACTTCACGCCGGTTGGGAATCCGGCCCCACCCCGGCCTCGGAGCCCCGAGGAGGTGATCTTGTCGACGACCTGCTCGGGGGTCAACTCGGTAACACAAGTGCGCAGGGCCTCGAACCCGCCATGGGCGCGGTAGTCATCAAGGTCCAGCGGGTCGACGGTGCCATAAAGCTCGGTGGCCACGTGCTTTTGCGGGCCCAGGAAGGCGCAGACAGGACCATCTCGCGTGTCCACGGAGTAGCGCGTGACCGGCTGCCACGTCTCATCGGTGAGGATGCTGTCCAGTGCCTGGTTGATGGTTGACTTCAGGCGCGCCCCCAGGCCCCTGGGTCTGAAGTGGTGGCGGACCACACGGGGAGCGTCCGCGGCCGTCATGCCGGCGTATACGACGGGCTCCTTGCCCGGCAGGACGACCTCCACCAGAGGCGTCCGGTGGCACATCCCAACGCACCCTACGGGCTTGACCACGGCCGGCGCCCCCGAGTCCCGCACCGCCTGTTCCAGGGCCAGCCGAACATCCATGCTGCCGCCGGCCACGCAGCACGAGCCCACCCCAATGCGAATCTCGGCCATGCCGTCCGCAATGGGCCCGGGCTCACCGTCTGGCGACGCCGCGGGCTGGCGGTGTCGATGGTGCATGAAGTCGTCCAGCATCTGCCCAATGCCATCGGGCGTCACATGCCCATACGTGATCGCGTCGATCTGGACCACCGGCGCCAGCGTACAGCAGCCCACACAGTCCACCCGGGCCAGGGTGAACAACCCATCTTCGGTGGTGTCCTGCTCATCAGAAAGATGCAAATGTCTCTTGAGGGCGTCTGCCACCAGTTGTGAGCCCTTGACATGGCAAGCTGTGCCGTGGCACACGCTGATGATGTGCTTGCCCACGGGATTGTGGCGGAACTTAGCGTAGAAGGTGGACACACCCGCCAGGGTGGCCGGACTGATCTGGGTTACCTCACAGACGCGACGCAGGGCCTCCCGGGGCAAGTACCGGTAGTGGTTCTGCAGAGCCTGTAGGACCGGGACGACCGCGTCGGGGCCATCACCGATCTCGGCAATGATCTCGTCGACGGCCGCTAGGTCCACCTGTTCGGCGCCGGGGCAGCTACCCGGCGATAGGCCGCAGGCCTCTAACGCATCGGCACAGCCGGCGCAGGTCTCAGCCGGAGCGGGCGCGGCCGCGTCGGCCGGCAGCCTGTGCCCCGGTTCGGTAGTGGTGCTGGGCCGCTCGCTCATTGAGATACTCGCTCACCGACGCAGTACAGGTTAGTCTCGCCTCGGATATAGATATTGCCGTCCACAAAGGCTGAGGTGGCGTGGACGGTCTCCCCAATATTGCATGTCGCGATCTGCTTGAACTGCCTGCCGGCCTCGAGAATGTGCATGGAGCCGTCGGCGTCCTGTACGTACACGAGCCCGCCGGCGATGACCGGCGAGGATGTGACAGTCACGCCGATGTCTTGCTCCCATACCTGTGCCCCGGTCTGGGCATCAAGGCATGTCACAAGGCCGAAGCTGCCCACAACAAAGATGAGCTCGCCATCGGTCGCCGGGCTGGTTGTGTCCGGCATACCGACCTCCGAGGACCAGACGATCTGTGCCTCGTCGCCCTGTTCCCCGGCCGGCGGACGGATGGCGAACATTCCCGAGCCCTGCATGCAGACAAACACGAGCCCGGCCGCGTAGCATGGCGTCGGCGCCACGTCGCCGCTCAGACACTCGACTCGCCAAAGCTCCTTGCCCGTCGCGGCCTCGTAGCCGATGACCCACGGATCGCCGCAGGTGATGATCTGCTCGGCGCCGCCGATGCGGATGACAATGGGACTGCTCCACGAGTTAGGCACAGGCCGACCGGTGCGCCAGGCGGTCTTGCCGGTCTCTGCGTCCAGTGCCAGAAGCTCAGACAGCTCATCCTCGGGGTCGGATCCCTGGTCGAGCTGGATGATCAGCATCCCCTGGGCCACCGCCAGAGAGGCCGCGTACCCGTAGACACTCTCCGGCACTCCAAGAGCCTTCGACCAGACGGGTGTGCCGTCCATGTCGAAGGCCGCAACATCACCGTTGGCAAACATGGCGAACACACGCTCGCCGTCCGTCGCCATGGTCGGAGCCGCGTAGCCCGTGTCCGGCATGACCTCCGGCGGCTCGTCCCCAGCGCTGTACTCGATCTCAACGCCGGCTTCCCACTGCTGCTTGCCCGTGGCGGCGTCGAAGCAGTACACATTCCGGGTCTGCTCATCGGCACCGGTCAGGAAGACCTTGCCTTCCCAGACGATGGGTGAGTTGTTGCCGGGAAGCCCGAGCTCAGACTTCCACGCAATGCCCTGATCGCTCTCCGCATCCCATGCCGTCGGGAAGGTCTCGGTGAAGGTCCGGGCCGTGAGGTATCCCCGGAACACGGGCCAGTTGCGGGCCATCTTCTCCTCTTCGGCGGACAGTGTCGTCTGCGGGCCGTCTTCGCCGGGCAATCCCGGCAATCCGGGCAATCCGGGCGGGGTCGGGTCGGGTCCGGGTCGGGTCCGGGGCGCCGGTCCGGGCCGGGGCACGGGCGTCGGTGTCGGCGTTGGCGTAGGCGAGGGGGTGGTGCCCTGCTGGGCGGTCACCGGCGGGCCCGGTGGTCCGGGCGGACCTTGTGGCCCCATCGGCCCCTGTGGGCCGGCGGCACCCGCGGGACCGGCCGCACCTGCGGCACCGGCAGGACCGGCGGGACCCGGCATGCCGGGGGGCCCCGGAGCACCCGCAGCACCCGCAGGACCGGGCACTCCTGATGCTCCCGCGGCAGGGCCTACCACGGCCAACCCACCCGTGCCGGGCGGCGGCTTCACCGATCCGCCGGGCAAAGGCCCCGTCTGGGCCTGAATCACCGTGCTGAACTCCGGATTGCCCGCGTACGCCTCCCTGGCCGCCTGCAGTTCGGACTGCTTCACGGCCCGGACGTACTCGGAGGAAGCATCGTGCCTTCCCAGTACTGAGGCCGTGAGCAAGACGCAGGCCATCAGCAGGGCAAGCACGGCGACTGAGCGGCGGCCCATGGCCGCGTCAACCCATGTTGCCGCCGATCGCTCACCGTGCGGGACGGGGCCGTGGGACCTGAACCGTCCCACGAAGTGCAGGGCGATGAGCAGCACCACGACCCCGCCCAGCAGAAGGTAGGCCGCCGTCAGGGCGCGGGCCCGCGTCCGGGCGTAGGTGCTCCGCATCGTCACGTCCATGTCGCGTATCTGCTGCTCGAGCTTCTTGTTCTCGGGCTGCTTCGCGAGCTCTTCCTTGAGCACCTGAATCTGCGCCGGCTCGGTCGGGTCGTACCTTCGAGCCTCGAGGGCGTTGAGCGCCATCAGCACGATGACGGTCAGACAGAAGACGAGTGCCACCACCGCGCTTACCAGTGCGGTGCGGTAGTACAACGCGCCGTAGGGGTCTTGATTCTTTGCCGGGGTGGCCTCATCTGTCATGGCGTCCCCTCCGTCGGGTTCCCGGCCGTCACCTGATGGCGCACGTGTTCCACCGGGCAGGATGCATAACAGCGCGCGCAAGCTACACACGCCACCGGGTCCACCTGGTATGTCTCTCGCGTCCGTCTGACGGATAGCCCGATCAGTCGCAGGGCCAGCACCAGGCCGATCCATATCCCCAGGCCCCACGAGCCCTTGTCGAAGCGCTCCTTGATGACTGCTGCCCGGGCGTATAGCTCAGCGCTTGGCACGCCCAGGCTATCAAAAGCCTCACTGGCCTCGGTCTGCCCCTGCACGGTCCCTTGCTCCTCGAGCCACACGCGCTCGGCCAGGCGGATGGTCGGATGCACCCGGGCCAGCAGCGGGCTGGCCTGTCTGCCTCCGTACCCGAAGGCCAACAGGATCACCGGCAGGCCCACAATCAGCCAGGTCAGCCGCGTTCTGCCTTCGGCCCGCTCCACGGATCCCGCCGGCGGTGTAGGAGGGCGGATCGCGCCATAGGGGCACGCATCGGCGCACAGATGGCAGTTGATGCACTGGCCGGGCGTGGTGCTTGCCCGCCACTTGGCCAGCGGAGAGACGATTCGCAGCAGGGCGCCATAGGGGCACAGGTATCTGCAGTACGGCCGGCCGACGAATATCGACAGCAGCACCATGGCCGCCCCGTAGACCAGCATGCCCTCCGCGCCGCTCAGGCGGAAGAACAACACGAAGGGGTCATACCGGCAGATGATGAAGCTCGCACCGGTCGCAGCGTACAGCACGGCCGCCCCCAGGTAGGCGAACGGCACGACGCCCAGGGCGCTGTCCAGCCACGACGGCAATCGCACCGGCTTGAGCAACACCAGCTCCTGCACGGCACCCAGAGGGCACACCGCCGCGCAGAACACCCGGCCAAACAGCAGCGCGAACACAAGCGGAAGCACGAAGAACACGCCGACTACTACGGACAGGGCGTACCGGTGGTCACTCAGGGCCAGCGCCACGTTCTGGATCGCCCCAATGGAGCACACGCAGCCCCGGCGGAAGAAGCCGAAGTACACAAGCGAGAAGATGACCAGCACCACGAGGTCCCGCCGCGACCTCTTGCGCAGGGACAGATAGGCCGCCGCGCACAGCGCCAACAGCAGCATCGCCATGTCAACATAGGCGAGCATCTCGGCGCGCGGCGCCGGCCGGGTTACCGCGGGGAAAGCGTAGTCCTGGCTGAACTCCGGTGGGGGGAAGTTCTCGGCGCCCAGCGCCGCGCCCTGGATCGCCCAGATCAGCAGCACCCTAGTCAGTAGCGTTCCCATGGCCCCCCTGCCCGCCGGCACGAAGCAGATACGGGTCGCTGGCCGGCACTCGCACGAAGGCCTCCGCCGGGCACACCGTCGCGATGGCGCACTGGTTGCAGTTAATACAGCGGTCATGCCGCACCTGCAGAATCAGCGCGCCGTTGCCGAAGGCCCGGCACCCCTCTACACACAAGCCGCAGCCGATGCACTTTGCCTCGTCAATGATGTACTGGTGGTAGGGGTCTTCCACGAACCTTCGCAAGATGGCGTCCGTGGGGCAGCGCCGGTTCTCCGCGGTCTCCTCATCGCCCGCCCGCTGATCCACGAAGTACCCGAAACACAGCTCGCAGTAGCCGCATATCTCTTGCTCATGCACGCATTTGACGGCCGAAGGGTTAAGCACACAGGCCGTCGCGCACTTGCCGCAGGCTGTGCACTTGGCCGGGTCTATCTGCCACACCATGTTGCGGGCATCGCTGCCCGAGGCAAGAGATGCAATCGCGCCTCCACCCGCCAGCAGGCACGCGCCACGGGCCAGAGCCTTAAGGAACTCTCGCTTGCTCACAGGCGGGGGCTCGCTGGGCTTGAGCAGATCGTCGGACATCACTATCGCTCCCCAACCGGGGCACTGCGGGCCTTCTCAGCCCGAGGCTCCCGACAGGTATCAAGGGATGGGCACTGTCGGCACTCCTGCCCGGGGGCACACCGGCTCCCCGGGCGCGCTGTCAGCCATGCCACGCCGCCCACTGCCAGCACGCCGGTCAGCCACCGGCCCGCTCCCAGCAGGAGTTCACGGCGACGAAGCTTGCCTTTGGCGTCCATTACCAGTCCTCCGGCGCCGACGCGACCGGCGCAAACTATCCTTGAGTGACGAATCAGTGGCCGGTCTTGCTCACTGCTCGCCAAACCAGTCGGCCGGAAGCCTCTTTAGCTGCAGAGACAGGCCGCCCGAGTAGTTGAAGTAGGTCAACACGGCGACGTCGTCGACCCACGTCAGAGCCGGGTAGGCCCAGCGGTCAGCGCCACCCTCCTCGATGTTGCGGAAGGCTTCCCACGTCTCGCCCTCGTCGGCTGAGACCGCAGCGGTGAGTCGGCTCCGCGGCGTGATGCCCGGGTCGTGGTTCCAAATCGCCACCAACTGCCCGCTGGTGGGTATGCGGCTGATGCATACCGGGGAGGCGCTGCAGGCCAGTGGAGTGGCCACCGGCACGCTCCAGGTGTCTCCGCCGTCGGTAGAGATGCTCCTGTACTGGGCCCCAAGCTGGGTTCGCATAAGCATCATGACGCGCCCGTCCGTCAACTCGATACAGGCGGGCTCCCAGCACTCACCGTTTTCAGGGCGGATGCGCCCACCGGCGCGCCACATCTCACCGTCGTCGTCGGAGATGTAGCAGTAGCTGTCCCCGCCTTCCCAGGCGGGCAGCAGGATGCTACCGGTGCCCAGGCGGATCGCCCGGCCGTTGGTCAAACCGGTGTACTTCCCATCGGGGCTCAACTGGCGAGCCGGCCCAAAGGTATTGCCCTCGTCATCGGATGTGCGCACCATCACACGGCAATCGGTGGCCTCGGTGTCCTTGCGGCAATGCCAAAGCGCGATCCTGCCATCCTTCAGGCGCAGGAAGTTGACTTCCATCACATTGCACCCGCCGTCGTTCTCGACGAGGGTATACTTGTCGCCCCAGGTCTTGCCCCCGTCCGTGGATACCTTACCCACGAGCCGAGCGGGCGCATGGTCCGCGCCACCCGCTTCGTAGAACTCGGTCCAGCCCAGTAGCAGGCTGCCGTCGCTCAGCTTGATGATGTCTGCCTCGCTGTTGCGCGGGTTATTGGGCTGTACGGGCGCGACGGTCAGGCTGAAGATGCTCTCCGAAGCCACTTGGGTCATTCCTTCGAAGCCTAGTGTCGCTACAAGCAGCACGGACATGGTCACAAGGGCGGCGAATCTGGTGTGCTTAGCCACGGGCGGGTCCTCCATCTGCCCCCTCGGGGCGTCGCTCGAACACACGCACAACCCGTTCCGGTGCGTCCAACACGAACACCCGGCCGCGACGGTCGACCGCCACATCAAGGCTCCTGACCATCACCGACAGATCGTCCGGGGTCGCCACGACACTCTGAAGCTGCCCTTCGGGAGTGTAGACCTTCACCCGTGGCAGCCCCTTCTCGGCTGTCACCACGCCTCCGTCAGGCAAGACGGCGAGGTCGACGGGGTTGCAGCACCCGCAGAATCCCTCGATGGCTGAGGAGGCCGTGCCCCACGAGCCAACCAGTCGCCCGCTCACGCTGTAGGTCTGTACACGGCACCGTCCCGGGTTGTTGACCAGTACCCGCTCTCCCGACAGGGGGACGACGTCTAGGTGGGGACTGGGCAGTATCAGGCCGGTGCCGTCCCCGGCGTCGTCGACTTGGCCGATCCTGTCCAGCACATCGCCCGATCGACTGCAGCGCAGAACCACCCGGGTCCCGGCGTCCGCTACCCACACATCATCGCCCGCCAGGGCAATACATGTCAGATACGCCTTGGGTGCTACTACGGGCCACTCGCGCCGAACGCGCCACTGCCGGTCATACTCGGTCACATGGTCGCGAAACCCCGCGTAGAAGCCGTTCTCACCATCCACGGCCAGGCAGTGGACAGGCTCAGGGACGCCCACAATGGGCCCTGGACCGCCGTCGGCCCCGAAAGATGCGACGCCCCGATCGCCCGCGACATACAGCTCATCGCCCGGGCCCAGGACAATGCCACGGGGTTTGCGGAAGGGAACCTCGATAACGGCCGCCTGCCGCCACTTGACCAACTCCGGGTCAACCTTCCTTAGCTGTTTGAGGTTGCCCCGGACGGCCTTCGCCGGTTCCGTCGCCTGCCCGGAGAGAGCCTTCCCGGGCTTCATCAAAAGGTAAACGCCAACGGTCGCCAGTAGTATCCCCGCCACAACCAGCCCCACCACGAGGGGGCTGGCCGTCTTGGGCGCCGAATCACCAGGCCGGTGGCTGGGTGTCATATCAGGACCGTGCCACGTCCAGGCAGACCATCGTCGTGAGATCGCGCGCGAGGAGCCGCCCACCCGCTATGGCGATAGGCGCCCACGCATCAGGCCCTTTGAGGACATTCGCCCTGGCCAGCGGCTGATAACCCTCAGGCGTGGCCTTCACAAGACTCATCTCGCCGGTGGCGCTCAGCGCGTAAATCATCCCACCCGCGATCATGTACGGCCCGATGCCGAACCGCGCCGTGCGTCCACTGGTCCACAGCCGTTTGCCGTCCAGCCCCAGGCAGGCCAACTCTCCACTGGGGATGACGCCGTAGATGTGGCCCTTGTACAGGATCGGCGTGTGCTGATCGGAGCCGAAGGTCTTCGCGGGCAGTCTGTAGAGCTCCTCATGGGTCAGCTTACCCCCGGAAGAGCGCAGCCTTATCATCATCGACCCGGCATTGTAGCCGCCGCACAGCAGAACGCGCCCGTCGCCAATAGGTACCGGGGTCGGGATGTTGGCCGTGCTGACCGTCCAGTCCTTGGTTTCCCACAGGATCGACCCGTCCGAGGCC
>Ga0272441_10014734_pt1 | contig 11028 bp, 6 predicted proteins | sample SSMProp6N_FD_193582 | JGI IMG/M metagenome (GOLD analysis project Ga0272441, IMG submission 193582) | Marine sediment archaeal communities from Little Sippewissett salt marsh, Falmouth, MA, United States - SSM-Prop-6N | ecosystem: Environmental > Aquatic > Marine > Wetlands > Sediment ...
CTGTGTGTCCTGCAGATGCTGTGCGTCAATGCAGTTGCGGATCACGCGGAAATCACGGTAGCGCTTGTACTTCGCGGGGATGGAGTCGCAAACAGCCTCAGAGACGCAGACAACCACATCGCACCGCCTGAACGTCCACGAATCGAGTAGCCGGTTGAGCGGGTGCTGAGCGGTCCCCCAGTGGTTATGCACCGACGCGACGAGGGGCGGCGAACCGCTCAGACGTGCCGCAAGGCCACCCGTGGCCGCAGCACGCGACAGGTGGCAGTGGATGACGTCCGGCCGCCTGGCGCGGAGCACTCCAAGCAGACGACGTATCGGGATATGGAAGCGCGACCGACCTTCCAGCGATATGACCTCATGACCGGCGTCGAGAAGACGACGGGGCGGGCGATTGCTCTGCTGCAGACCCACGAAGCTCATCTCGAACTCAGCGGGGGGCAGGCCCCCCGCAAGCTCAGCCAAAACATGTTCGGCCCCGCCGTAGCCCAACTGATTGACGATGTGGACTACTCGCAACTTCGCCATTCTGGCAGCCTTCCGATAGGAGCGCCGTCCGGGTGCCCTGCGCCAACTTCGCGTGCGCCCTGATGGACTTGATTATAGGACTGCCCTGCGACTGACGGCAAGCGCCGGGCCCGGGCGCGACGCATGGGCGCTCACGCGGCCCGCGTGGGAAGCATCTTGCGCACAGATGCAACCACCAGTGCAACGTCCTCTTTGGTCGCGACGAAATGGGTCCACATCCGCAGATCCAGCAGACGCCACAGCAGGATGGCGTCGATGGCGTAGGCAACCCAGATACTCACGGCGTATGCCAACGCCGCTCCGGTCAGGCCAAGCCGGGGGATCAAGACCCAATCCATAGCGACGAGCCCGATGAGAGACGTGAGCATGGCGATGTTGTGTATGTATATCTTCTCCTCGGTGATGGCCAAATGCCGCATCACCTGCACGGAGCCCCAGACAAACGTCCCGACCACCCGTATGATCGCCGGCACAACAGCAGGGGCAAAGCTCTGTCCGTAGACGTACGGAATAAGGCAGGTCAACAGGACAATAAAAGCGCCGGACGCGAACCCGATGAAGGTCTGCATCCGGTGCAGGCGCTCGGCCCATTGCCTGCGTTGCGGGGCCTCGAGCAGGGCGAGGCGGGGGAACAGCACCGTAGTCACCGCTATCGTGGCGAAGACGGCGAGATCGGATGTGTTGATGCTCAGGGAGTATATCCCCGCGCCCGACTGGCCTACGAGGTAGTTGATCAGGAAAAGGTCGGCGCGCTGAAAGAGCATATGCAGAAGGTCTGTGCACTGGTTCTGGAAGCCATAGCAGACCAGTTTCTTCAGTGAGAATGTGCCCTGGGCGGCGGGCCAGCGACGGAGCGCCCCCTTCAGCGCCGCGACCACCAGCAGGGCCCATACGCACCAGGCCGCGAGCTCCGCGATCACGACGCTGGACAAATGACGCCGCCACAGCAGCAGCAGGCCGGCCACCAAGCTCAAGCGCACAAGATACGCGACCATCGTGGGCCAACTCATGGCAACGATCAGCTCGCGACCCCTCAGCGTGGCGGAGCCGATCTGGTACACCAACATCAGGGGCAGGCCAGCCACCACTACAATGCCCAGGAAGTGGAATGTCTCCGGGGTCAGGAGCGTTCTCTGCATGATGAACTCGGCGCCGACGATCCTGGCCAAGCCGATGAACAGACCCAGCGCCCCCCATGAGACGAGCAGAGCGGCAAGGTATGTCTTCGCCGCAGGCCACTGGTAGCGCCCGATGTGAAAGGTGACTGAGTTGGACATCGAGATCGAGACGAGGCTGTAGATCACGATGGCGTAGCCCGTGATAAGTGCATAGGCGCCCTTGCCATCGGTGCCCAACAGACGAGCGATGAGGATCCCCGCCACCAGGTTGGCGAACAATACCAGGACATTGGTCGCGAAACTGATGGCCGTTTTCTTGGCGAAGCCTTGGGCGTCTTGTGATCGCTCAGCCATGGTAGGGCCCGTTTTGCTGGGATGGGTCGCCCGGCGTGCCGACCTTGGTGCTCACAAACAGCGAAAGCCCTGGACCCGTCCCTTCTCGGGTGCGGACGGATGCGGGGCTGATGGTTGGGCGCGCCTGGGCTCGGGGGTGGCTGCCCGGTACGTCGGCGCCTTCAGTAATAGTAGTTGACGCGGTTCTTCGGGACGCGATTGGCAACAAGGCCGAGGACGTTGGCGCCGGCTCGCACCAGCAGGTCACAGGCCCCGCGAAGCACCAGACGGCGCGTCCTGGCCGGGTCGAACACCAGCAGTATGGACTGGCACTTGCTGGCCACAATCTGAGCGTCGCTCGTCCCGCCAAGGGGGGGCGTGTCCACCACGACCAGGTCGTACTCGCTGGAAACGCGACCCAGGAACTCGGTCATGGCTGCGGAGTCGAGGATTGTCTGCGGGGTCACCTGGCACGAGCCGGCGGGTAGCACCCACAGTTGCTGCTTCGGGCCGATCACAACCTCCTGCACGCCGTCCCCAGAGGTTTCGTCGCCCGTCAGGACACCCGCTAGGCCCGGCGCTTGCGCTACGGACAGCACCTCATGCAGCGCCGGATGCCGAAGGTCAGCGTCGACCACCAGCGCCTTCAGGCCCGCTTCGCATGCGGCCAGGGCCAGGTTCGCCGCGACGGTGGTTTTCCCGTCGCCTTTTTGCCCACTGGTAACGGCGATGGTCCGGGGCAGTCCCCCCGGGCTGGCGAACCGACAGTTCGAGTAAAGACTCCGCAGGCTCTCTCTGAACGCATCCTGCTCGGTCTGGTGCATGAGCTTCGACGGGGCCCCCCGAGCCAGCCTTGGGATGGCCCCGATGGCCGCCATGCCCAAGGCGTCCTCCGCCGCCCGCACGTCAGGGTACGTGTCATCAACGGTCTCGACCACGAAAACCAGGAGTAGACCGAGGGATAGCCCTCCCAGCAGGCCCAGCACCAGCGTTGTGAGCTTGCGGGGCCCCACACGACGTTTGTTGAGCAGTCGCGCAGGCTCCAGCAACTCCGTGCCACCGATCTGCGCCTCCTTGGCCAGGACGTACTCCTCCTCCTTCTTCCACAGAAGGCGGTAGTGCCCCTCGGCCAACTCCAACTCGCGTCGCAGGCGGGCCAGATCGATCTGCGTGGCGGGGATGTCCTTGAGCTTCGAGCGGGCCTGGGCCGCCTTACTCGCCAGAGGGGGAATAATTGCTTGCGCGGCCTGTAGCTCCGCAGAGGCCACTGCCTTCCGGCTTGCTAGTTGGCCCCGGATGGGGTTGGGCACCGTCGTGGTGGAACTGACGACCTGCTCGACTTCCTTCTCGATGGCTTGCTTCGCCGCTGCGATGCGCGTGTCGATGGCTTTGAGCTTGGTGCTGTCCTCGGTGAATTTCTCCAGGAGCGCATCGCGCTCGAGATTGAGGTCCACGAGTTGCTGTTGCAGCCCGCTGACGAGCGGGTTGCTCACCAGCGTACGGCCGGCCTCGACGGTATCGTCTTGGTGCCTGGCAAGCTGCTCATCAATGCCCTGGAGCTCCGCCTGCATGGCTCGGACCTTGTTGCGGGCCTCGAGCAGGCGTGCCTCAAGGTCGGCCGCACCCGACACCTGGGCCTGCACCTGGCTGTCTACCTGCAGAACGCCGGTGCGCTCGCAGTAGTCGGTCAGCTCGCCCTCCAGTCGCTGGAGTTTGCTTTGGGCTTGTGCCAGTTGCTTCTGCACGTACGCCAGACCTCGCGCAGCCACGCGCTGGGTCCGCTCCAGCGCGCCCACCAGATACGCGGCACACAGGGCGTTGACGAAGTCGTGAGCCTCACGCGCATCGCGTGAAGCCGCCGATACCTCGACTATGCTCGTCCCCTGCACCGCACCCACTGCCATCGTGCCGAGCAGCTCGTTGAAATGGCTGTCCTCGGGCTGCACCGGCAGGCTGTCCGGTGGGAGGGCTGCAAGCAGTTCACGGATGTCATCGGGGCTTAAGCTTCTCTTGCGCCCCTCGGTGAGGTCCCGTAGGAGTTCGGCGTGCGTCTGGGTCAGTTGTCTGGCGGTGTCCAGAGTGGGCCGGCTGGTGAGGATCCCCACCTGGGTGCTCGGCCAGCCGCCGAACGCGGACACGTAAGGACTCGGCACGTAGCTCGCCAGATCCGAGGGGCCGCTGGTTATCCGCTGATCCGGCTGAATCAGCACTGTGGCACGCGCAGACCACTTCACTTCGGCTCGCTTATAGCCCACGGCCGCTGCCGCAATCACCAGGCTTGCGCCGACCAGTAGCCACGGCCAGCGCCGGTGCACAATACGAAGGTAGCCCCACGCGTCGCGCATGTCCGCCCCTGTGTCGCCGGAACGGCCCGGTTGGTCGTCCCCTGCTATCTTGCCCTTGGCGTTTACGTCCATCGCGTGATCCTCTGATGAAGAGCGGGTGCCGGGTAAGGCCGTGTCGCTACACGAACGGTACGGTACTGCCGATCGCCTGACGGACGGCCCCTTTGGCCGCGCTGCGAGCGCCATCCGCCACAGTCACGACGTCGAGCCGATTCGTCGTCGGGGTCATGCGCGGGCCTTTCGAGCCAGTATCCTCTCGTACAATGCTTCCAGGTCCCGGACGGCTTTCGCGACGGAGAACTCCTCCCGGGCCCACGACGCACTGCCCTGCAGCCGACGGGCAAGGTCCGGGTCCTGGCTCACGTCCGTGACGCATTGCGCCAGCGCTTCGGTGTCACCCGGCGGCGCGAGCATTCCGGTCTCGCGGTGGCTGATGATCTCAGCGGTACCGGGCACGGCCGTAGCGATGACCGGGATGCCGACGAGGAGAGCCTCGACGACCGTGCGGGGCAGGCCCTCCCAGCGCGATGTCAGCAAAAAGGCGTCCAGCGCCGCATACAGTTGGGGTACATCCGGTCGCGATCCGGCCAGGACAAGAGCACTATTAAGGCCGGCCCGCAGGGCCGCGTCCTCAACATCCGAGCGCATGGGACCGTCGCCGATCCAGACGAAACGCGCCCGGTCATTGGCCTGCTTCAACAACCGGGCCACCGCGACGAAGTCCAGGGGGGCCTTCTGCGGCCGCATCTGGCCCACTGTGCCGACGACATAGGCGTCCTGGGGGATACCCAGTTCCTCGCGTGCGGCGCGGCGGCCTTCCCGACTGACTGCGGGAAACTCGGACACATCAATCCCGGAACGGATCATGTGCCGGCATTCTCCGCGGCCGATGCGGTATTGCTGGGCCAGTGCTCGATCATTCTCCGCCACGAACAGCAGGCCATCGCAATGCCGCCCCATTCGTCTCTCGAGGCGCCTGTAGACCTCACGCCGCCACGGCGACATACCCTCGTGGAAGCTCCATCCGTGGACGTGATGCACCGTTGCCGGCACGCCCTCCGCCGCTGCGGCCAAGCGCCCCAGCACGCCCGCCTTCGAGCTGTGCGTGTGCACCACACGGGGACCATATTCCCGCAGTAGCTGCCTGATCTGGCGATACGCCGCCAAGTCCCTCACGGGTGATATGGGTCGCACCAGATCGTTCAGCTTGAAGCATGGGACATCCGTGGGCGGCCCCAACTCGTCCTCATCGGCACAGGCCTGTCCGTACGCAATTGCCGCTTCGAATGTGGATGATGGTCGGTTCTGTCTTGAAGCGAACAGCCTGGCCGTCTTCGAGGCGCCTCCGCAGGCCGCCATTTTGATGATGATGTGCAGAACCCTGGGCTTCTCGCCCATAGGGGCAGACCCCTCCCGATGCCGGCGGCTCGCGCGGGTCTATGCGCGGCCCCATCCAGGCCAAGACAAGGGCCTGTCTGTCAACGCTCTCCGACCCCGCGTGAGTCCCATGTGACGGACCGCATAGGCGTTCCGGCCAGACGCAGTCCTGTAAGCACATGGTCAACTCGCCAAGAAGAGTTTAGCAAAGGCGCTTTGCCTTGTCCAGAAGCCCGGGGAGGCATCAGTCCCGCTCAGCGCGATGTGCGGCCCACCCAACCCGGCCCGCCGACAACCCCACGACGATGCACTGACAAAACCGCCTCCGGCGAGTTCCCGCCGGAGGCGCAGATTCCTTCTCACTGTGCGTCTGTGGGCTACCAGTTCATCACGATGTCGGCGGGGCCCACCATCTTGCGCTCCCGGTCCGCGGCCTTATTGATCGGGTCTCTGTAGGTGCTCGACCGATCGCCCAGGTTCCCGGTGCTCGCGTAAAGGCGCTCCGAGGAGCCCGTGGTTGTAGGAAGCCAGCCTGATCGCGCGGTGAGCCGTGCCGGTGTCTCTTCAAGCTCTCCGGCCCGTGGCGCCGGCCTCGGGATCCGTGGCGCCGGACGCGTCAGCGGCGGAATCGCCGCCATGCGCGGCTCAGCCGGCACGCTGTCGGGACTGACGGCCGGCGACGCCAGAGGGCGGCTCCGGGTCACGCCCGTCTCAGGCATCCGGGCGACGGCAACCGCGGGCGACGGCATGCGCATGGATCGTGGGGGGTGAATCCGCGAAGGATTCGGCGGACGAACCGTCGGCGTTCCTACCACAAGGCCCGCCGGGTGACGGCCTGGCGCGGGCGTCGTGGTCATGGCCACCATGGGGGGCTCGATCTCTATTACCGGTCTGGCAATCTCGGGCTCCGAAGGCCGGTCGGTCGCCCGAGTGGGCGCCGTATCCTCGGCCGAGAAGGCCGGACGTCGCGAAGCGGGCGGCGGCGCAGGCACACCCGTCATGGGCTCTGTCGCCGCACTGGAATCACGGGAAGCGGCCGCCGCTGCAATGGGCGTTGCCCCACCGGCAGGCGTCGGCAAGTCAGACGCCGCCGCCTCCGAGGGCTGCGCCGAAGACGGCTCATCCCATACAGTGGCGGGTGCCGGGGGCGAACCGGTCGTCTCATCAACCGGCGCGGTTGATGAAGAAGAGGGTTGCGGTGGCACCGCGGCGACCATGTTCTCGGGTGGCGCCCCGGGACGCTGCTTGATCTGCATCACCGCGAAGGTCATCAAGAAGACGGCGGCAATGGCTGCGGCAGGCACAATGACGCGACGCCACACCGAAGTGCGGAAGGTGATCCGACCCAGCACGGGCTCGGGCGCCCCGGCGTCTTGAGAAACCGCCGCCAGGATGCGGCCCTTCAGGGAAGGCTCGGGAACCGCGGCGGGGGTGGCGCGCATGGCCTGCACACCGGCGCGCATCATCACATACTCCCGGTAGCACTCCTCACAGGCGAACAGGTGGGTCTCGAGGGTCTGGCGCTCCAGGGAGTTGAGCTCGTCGTCCAGGTAGGCGGACGCCATCTGCAGGGCTTCATCGCATGAAAGCTGCCGCACGGGAAGGGCGGTGCGGATGCGCTGCACGATGCGTTCCTGAAGGTCTTCGGAGGGCCGGAGGCGTCGGGGCGTCAAAAACTGCCGCAGGCGCTCAAGCTCGGCTACGCGCCCGGCGCAGTCGTCGCAACGCATGAGGTGCTGCGCCACCTCGGCGGCCTCGCCCGGAGGCAGGGCCTCGTCGACGTAGCTCTGCAGGTCATACACATGTGGGCAATCAGGCATTCGCATCTTCCGCCCCGGACTTTAGTGCCAACAGGCGATCCGAGAGCCCCGGGGCAGCAGGTCGCAATGTGAGACGCGACTCGACAACCGTCAGGGCCGCCCGACGCATGTGATACCTCAAGGATACGCATCCCGCGGACCGGCGCCGCGGGCGCCCCTACGCCCGACCGGCCGGTCCCTGTGCTCTGATGCAAGCTGTCGCCTTCGGGTGCGTTTCTACGTACATTGGACACGACAGGAAGCAGAACGTTTCGGTGTCGCGGGAGACCGGCTCGAGTAAGACCCTCAACTCGCCAAAACGCCTGTTGGCGGGCCCATGAGCGTTTGGGGCCATGTCCCCGCCTCGATGCCCGCTGCGTCGAGCATCTCGCGGTGATACGAGAAGTCCCCAAACTCATGGGCGCGGTGGGTGTCCGTGGCGATGGCGATGGGCACTTGGGCCTGGGCGCACAGCCTTAGCATCGGCACGTCGCACTCGGGGACTTGGTAGTGGCAGTTGAGCTCGAGGGCGGTGCCCGTATCGGCGGCGGTCTCAACCAGCCACTCGATCAAGGACAAGGGCACCTCGCGGGATTTCTGCTTGAACTCGCGGAATGGATGGACCAGGGCGTGGACGCCCAGTTCACAAAGGTGCAAGGTGCGGGTCTTGAATTCGCGCTTGACCTCGGCCATCGGGGCATCCTGACTCAGAGCGCGAATGCCGTGCACCGCACCGAGGATGATGTCCAACTCGCCCAAAAGGTCCTCATCGAACACAAACGTCCCGTCCTCGAAGACGTCCAGCTCAACGCCAACAAGCATATTGCCTGTTTGGGCCTCACGCAGCCACTGGACGTACTCAGCACACTGGGTTAGCCCCGCGGCATGGTGTCGGTCGAAAACCGCCCGGGCATCATCACCCCAGAAGCTCCAGGCCTTGCCGGGCGGATAGAAGAGGTGCGCGCTGTGGTCGGTGATGGCAAATGCGGGGCCGCCGCGGCGGGCGATATGCGTGTACATCGCCAGGCTGACGTCCTCGGCACAGGCGGAGCGCTCGGTGTGGCAATGGCAGTCGAAGAATTCCATCGCGTCAGGGCGACCTTCCGTGGAGCTAGCTATTGGACAGCGCAAACGCGTAAGAGTGTAACCCAAAGAGCGTGCCTGTCAATCGTGGGAGCATTGATGCTGCCCGCCGGGCGCAGGAGGGCATGCGGCAGATGAGCGCGAAACAACAAGCCACAGGCTCGTCCACAGTTGATTCAGGCAGGTGTTGGCTATGCGAGAGACGATTACGGTACTTGGCCTACTGGGACTGATGGGGCCCTGCATTGCTCTGGAGGGGCTCCTGCCCTGGCAGGACTGGGTTGAGCTACCTGTGCCCGGCTCGGAGAAGCCCTTGGAGGGACTTCTCGACCTGCCCTGGCATAGCTCAGGGGGCAAGGAGGGGACGCTTGCCATGGCCCCGGAGAAAGGGCCATGGGGCGGGAAGTACCTCGACTTCCACGTGACGATTGACCACCATAATGAGGGGCAGTACCCCATGGGATGGCCCTCCTTCGAGGCCATCCCTGATCCGGCGCTGGACTTCACCGGCTATGACGCCCTGCGCTACTGGATCAAGTGCGATACGGACCTTGACCGCAAGCTGGCTATCCGTTTCATCCTGTGGACGGACGGCGAGTCGAGGATCAACAAACCGATCGCCCCCTTTGCGCCCGGTGAATGGGTGCAGATCACCCAGGACCTGCGTGAAGTGCCCGGTCTAGACAAGGTGGATCAGCTCCACTTCTTCCTTTGTGAGAACGAGTACCAGCATGGGGACGAGATGACCTTCAAGGTCGGGGGCTTCAGCCTGTGCAAGCTTAAGCAGGAGGTGTCGAAGCTCTCCGCCGGGGGCGCCGCGATGGGCTTGTGGCTCGGACAGAGAGCCGAGACCTCCGACCGCGCGGTGATCCTGGACCCGCAGGTCGAGAGCGTGCCCGCGCTTATGGTGGTCCAGACCGCCCAAGACGTAGCCCTGAAGGCCGACGACGAGCTCCGAATCAAGCTGCATGAGGTCTTCTCCGGCCGGGATACATGGCGAAGCGCTCCCCTGGGACAGGATGTGAGGCCCGGCAGCACCCAGCGAGTTGCCGCCCGAGTGGATGTGGAAGGTCTCGAGCCGGGGTACTATCTCGTCGTCGCCGATATCCGGCGCGACGGGCAGTCACTCCTCGGAGGGCGCGTAGGCGCCGATGACCTGTACATACGCAAGCCCGACGAAGCCATGACCTTCACCGTGCTGTCCATACGCACCGGCATGGTCATGTGGGTAAGAGACCAGCTCTACGGGGATATCATGTGCCGCACCAAGATCGCCCTGCCGCATACCTACGACCCCCTGGACAAGATCACTTACCCGGAGTTCATCCGTCGCTTCGCACACACCACCGGCAAGCACACCGAGGGTAATGAGGCGGGAGATACCGGGCTGATCCTTGCGGCCGAGGCCTTCCGGAAGACGGGGGACGAGGTGCGCGCCTCCTTCACGGAGTGGCTCATCCAGGACAGTCTGGATCACATGATCGCCAAGATGCAGGCACCCAACGGGGCCGCCATAACGTGGGCCAATGAGCTGGCGGACGAGGGCATCGGGAAGGGGGGCGGGTCGTCGAGTTTTGGCAGCTACGATTCTAACCAGATCGGCGAATGGATGCGTCCCCTGGCCTACGGGATGCTGTACTTCAGCACCGTGCCCGGCAAGCAGGACTATGCCCGGAAGCTGAGTGCCGCTTGCCGCAAGGCGGCCGATTACCTGGTCGCCCATTCAGTTCAGCAGGCCAACGGCATTGACCGCGTCCTGCGGCATTTGCGCCTGTCTGAGAAGCCGGACGGAACCGTCCAGCAGGTAACCTACCACCAGGAGGGGAGACAGTGTGATGTGTACCTGGGCAGGGCGCTGGCCGGCCTTTCATACTACGCCTACGCCATGCAGGTGCTCGGGGAGACGGTCCCCGACGAATGGTGGCCCGTGCTGGATGACACGGTGAAGTGGTCGGACTGGAAAATGAAGCCCAACGGCTGGTTCGACTGGCAGTGTGGGGACATCGTTGAAGGTGGTTGCCATACCTTCCTTGGCAACATCTACATCGGCGAGGGTTTGTTCGGCTGCTACCTGGCCAGCAAGATGGCGGGCCGTGAGCCACAGGCCAAGGCAGCCGCCAAAGCCACCCGGAAGGCCTACCGCTACGTCACCGACGATTGCTGGATCAAGGGCCAGAAGTACGAGTACCCCCTCGAATTCTGGGTGGGGCCTTACGTCTACTGGCTCTTCACCGAGTACCTGGACACCGTGGGGCCTGACGAAGCCCTCCTGGATTGGTTGACGGTGCTTGACCGCCGGTGGAGCGTTGAGCGCGAGTGGAACGACTTCCTTGATAGGGCGCCTGTTGGCGGCTGCGGGCGTACCACCACCAACGGCATGCTCGAGGTCTCGATCCTGGGCTACCTGGGCATCAAGCAGATGGCCGAGGTCGGCAAGCCCTTGAG
>Ga0272441_10014735_pt1 | contig 11028 bp, 3 predicted proteins | sample SSMProp6N_FD_193582 | JGI IMG/M metagenome (GOLD analysis project Ga0272441, IMG submission 193582) | Marine sediment archaeal communities from Little Sippewissett salt marsh, Falmouth, MA, United States - SSM-Prop-6N | ecosystem: Environmental > Aquatic > Marine > Wetlands > Sediment ...
CTCCATCAGGATCGAGAAGGGCGGCTTCAAGACACTCTTCTCGGCGCTCGAGGTGCCCGGCCGCGGCGAGGAGGACTTCCGCCTCGAACCCCTCGACATCGGTGGCCTCGACGTGAGGTCCGAGCCCGCCGGCGCGGAGGTGTATCTCGACGGCCGGTTCCGCGGCGTGGCGCCGCTTGTCGTCGAAGACGTGAGGGCCGGAGCGCACGTGGTCCGGGCGGAGAAGACCGGCCACGACCCCGCGACCGCTTCCGCCCTCGTCTCCGCGGGAGAGCGCGCGGTCGTTCACCTAGAACTCGAAGACCGCGTGCTCCGCTATCTTGAATACGCGGCGAACGGGGCCCCCGATGACATGCTGGCGCACATGGAACTCGGCCATTACTACATGGTGATCGGCGAGCCCGAGAAGGCGGCCTCGGCCTACTTCCGCGCGACGCAGCTGTCGCGTCGCCCGGAGACGAATCCCAACTACCGGAGGAAGCTGGAGAGGACCATCAAGCTCGACAAGGCGAGGAAGCTGGGACCGAAGCTGAGCGCGGAGCTCGGCCGCCTGACCCGCGAGCACGACGCGGGGGGGCGGCGTTGAACGAGTTGATCGGGCCTCGGAGGGCCGTTCGTGGAGTCGGAACGACGGCGGGACGGGGTGTTCCCGCTTCCTCCGTTAGCGGACGCTTGCAGACCGTCCCGACATCAGGCTGACGTCGGACACACTCGTGAGAGGAACGGGAACAACAAGTGCTTCTCTTCTGCCCAAACTGCGGAGAACGCTTCGAGATCTCGGGGCACGAGGAGGCGGACGTCGCCCGCAAGTGCCCCTCCTGCGGTGCCGAGTTCGGCGGCGAGACCTCGACGAAGAAGGACGACGAGCCGCCGCCGCCCAAGCTCAAGTTCACCAGCGGCGGCGAGACTGCCATGGACGTCGGCGCGCCTCGCAGGGACATCGGCCGCCACTCCGTCGGCGTCCCCCGCGGCACCCCCGTTCCGGGGGCGGGCCGTCGTCCTCCGCAGAAGCTTGAGCCGGACAAGTGCGAGATCGGTTCCGAGATATCGAGGGAAGGCGCCGGCGCTCTCTACGACGCCAGGGACACCGAGACCGGCAAGGCCGTCGTCTTGCGGCAGCTCATGCCGGAAGGGGGTTCCGTCGCCGACGCCCAGCGCTGGGCGCTCGCGGCCACGAAGCTCCAGAACCTGCGGCATCACAGGCTGGTGTCGGTGCTGGGTGTGGGCCTGCGGGAGGGTTCGCCGCACGTCGTAATCGAGCGCGCGTCGGGGCAGAACCTCGCCGAGATGGCGGGGGGAGGACCGCTCAACGTCCGTCAGGCAGCGCAGATCGCGCTCCAGATCGTGGACGCCCTTTCCGCCGCGCACGGGGTCGGATCGGTCCATGCCGATCTGAAGCCCTCGAACATAATGATCGACGCCCAGAGACGGGCGCGCGTTACCGACTTCGGGATGCTGCCGCGCGCGCACAAGGACGGCGAGCTCGTGGACTCGCCCCACGTGGCCGGTTGGCTGCCGTTCGCCGCCCCGGAACTGGTACGCGACGGACCCGAGGCAGCCGACGAGCGCTCCGACAGCTACTCCATCGGCGCGCTGCTGTACTTCATGCTCACGGGCAAGGCGCCCTTCGAAGACGCCGACCTCAGGATGCTGGAGGTCGCGGTCCTCGAGGAGAACCCCGTCGCCCCGAGCGTCCTCAACCGCAAGGTGCCCGCGGAGATCGACGCCCTAGTCATGCGGGCCCTGGAGAAGGACCCCAACTTCAGGCCGCCCAACGCCCAGGCCATGGCCGTCGAGATCAGGCGGATAGAGAAGGAAGGCCTCTTCGCCGCGCACAGGCGCCGCTGGGTCCCGGCGCGCGGCGGCAAGTGGCTCAAGGCCCTGGCGCTCGTTGTCATCCTCGGCGGCGCGGGCTTCGGAATCTACCGGTTCGTTGACCATTCCATGAAGGCCGCCGCGCTCTCGCGGGCCAAGCAGAACCTGGCCGACGCCAAGGCGCTCGAGGAGAAGTCCGGACTCGTCAAGAATGACGAGGCAATCGCCCTCTATCGCGGCGCCTCCGAGGAGGCCGCTCGCTCGCCGGAAGAGGGGCGCTATCTCCTCGAGTATGCCAGAGCGCTGCTTCGCGCCGGGAAGGTCACGGATGCCGTATCGGTCCTCGAGCGCGCCGCCGGGTTGAAGTCGCGCGACGCGGTGGACGCCAAGGCCATGCTCCCGTTCGCTCTGGCCCGCGCCGGGCGTTCCGACGGCGCCCGCGAGGCCTGGGACGAACTCGGCGGACCGGGATACGCCCCGCTCGTCCAGGCGAAGGCCTTCGAGGAGGGCCTGGACGCCGCGGACGGCCTCCTCGACTCGGGGCTGAACGAGGAGGCGGTGGCCGTCCTCTCGTTCCTCCGGGCGGCCATGAAGTCCCCGGACGCCAAGCCCCTCCCGGGGGGGCTGGTGTCGCGCATGCACGCCGCGCTAGGGGACGCCTTGGCGGCCCTCGACCGGACGGACAAGGCGAGGGTGGAGTACGGGAGCGTTCTCTTCGGCGTCAAGGTGCCCGAGTCCGCGCGCGCCCGGGCGGCCCACGGTCTTGAGCGCCTGGCCAGCGGGCCCGCGAGGCTCAAGCTCACTCCCGAGGAGATGGTCGCCCTCAGGGCCTCGCCGCTCGCGCAGGCGCGCTACGCCCGGACGCTCCTCACGCGCGGGCACGTCGAGCAGGCGGGCGTCATGGCGACGTCGGCGCTCTCATCGGCGAAGGAGGGCACCAGGGCGAGCGCCTGGTCCGAGCTCGCCGCGGGCGAGGTCGACGAGGCCTCCGGCCGCTTCGACCATGCGACGCTCCGTTTCGGGAAGGCCGACCTCACCGCCGCGCGGCTCAAGGACGCGGCCGACGTGGGGGCCCTCGCGAGCGTTGGCAGGGCAAGGGTCGGTCTCCGCCTCGGTCGCGCCTCCGCGAGCCTCAAGGAGTTCCGCGCGATCGCGGAGCGCCACGCCACAGACCCCCGGACGCTAGAGGCGGTCGCCGCGGCGCTCGTCGGTGCGGGCGACGCCCTGCGCGTCCTCGCCCAGCCCGGGGAGGCGTCGCGCAGCTATCGCAAGGTCATCACGGCCTACGCCGCCCACCGCCCGAGCTATCTCCAGGCCCTCGCCGGGACGGGCGAGCTCCAGGTCGAGACGCGCTCCAGGGAAAAGGCGCGCGACACGTTCCAGAAACTGGCCTCGGAGGATGACGGAGGCGTGTTCGGCCTGATAGGCCAGATGATGACCGGGGTCACGGGCACCGGCGAACTCATCGAGGCCGCGGAGCGCGAGGGGCCCGACATCGCCTCGCGCGCCTTCTACTGCGCGGGGCTCAGGCGCGAGCTCGACGGCCTCCCCGACCAGGCGCGGGTCATGTTCAAGCGCGCGGCGGAGGCGGCCAGGACCGTCTCGTGGTACCGCGTCCTCGCGACGAGACGCATGAAGGAACAGTGATCGCCGAGGCGCGGCCTGCGCCTGCCGCGTGGTTACCGTCGCGTGGTATCCGCGTCTATCCGCTGTTGCTCCCTCCGTCCGCCGTTGCCGTGCCGTCCGCCGCGGTCTGGGACACGTTGCAGATTCAGAAAGCCCGAATCGGAACACCCGAAAGGCCGGGCCGGGCCCGCTAGGGCCCCTGTCTGCTGCCCGTGCCCACGACCGACGATGCGGCTCTCTCCGAACGACTCCGTTGAGGGCGGACAAGCGCCCGACACCTCCCGGCAAGGCGCTTCCGCGCGCGGGACCGCTTCGCCCTTCATGGGGTCTTTCGGAGCGTCCCCGCGCTCGCCGAAGGCGCCACCGGGCAAACGGTCCCTGACCCGCGCGGCGCAGGCGAGGCCCGTTTGCCGGATACATGTCGCCATTGTCCCTGCCCCACAGATTCGGCCCTGACAAGACACTAGGGACGCCCTTCGCTACGCGCTCGCGGCGCCTGGCCGGGCGCCAACCTTGACAGCGGTACCGCAGAGCGTATCCTCAAACTGTCGACGATGGAGTGCGCAGTTCTTGAGCACTCTCGCCCCGGAGCGCGCCAATGGCCAGCCGCGAGGAACTCGTCAGCAAGCGCGCACTGGAACAAGGCATTATCACGCCGGTCCAACTCTCCGAAGCGATGAGCGCCACGCGCGGGGGCGAGTTCGGGGACGTCCTCGATGCCCTGATCGCCAAGGGCCATCTCGCCCGCGATCAGGTCGCCGAACTCTCGCCCGACACCGAAGAGGCCGGGGTCGGGTCGCCCGACGACGCTCCCCGCGAGGCCGACGCCCCGTCAGCCGGGGAAGACGACTCCGCCGAGGCCCCCCCCGCCCGCAAGCCGTCCGAGAGGAAGAAGCTTCCCGGGATCCCGGACGACATGCGCGTCATCGCGGGCTACGAGGTTCTTGGCACAATCGGCCGCGGGTCCATGGGCGCGGTCTACCGCGCGAGAAAGGCCGACACCGGCGACATCGTGGCCGTCAAGGTGCTCCCCCCATCGGCCGCGACCAAGCAGTTCGTCGCCCGCTTCAAACGGGAGTCCGAGATCGTGAAGCGCCTCGACCACCGCAATATCGTCAAGTGTCACGATTTCGGCTATGACGAGGAATCGCGCTGTCACTTCTGCGCGCTTGAACTGGTTGAGGGCGAGAACCTCCGGGCCATGGTGAGTCGCCTCGGGACGATTCCCGAACGCGAGGTCATCATCATAGCCCGGCAGCTTGCGCATGCCCTGAACCATGCCTTCGGAGAGGGCCTTGTCCATCGCGACGTCAAGCCGGCGAACGTGATGATAATGCGAGGCGGAGTCGTCAAGCTCCTGGACCTGGGTCTGGCGCGCCCAGTCGAGGTCGAGGGGCCCGGCCTCACGATGGCCGGGATGTTCGTCGGGAGTCCCTATTACGCCTCGCCCGAGCAGGCCAGGGCGGACCCGAATGTCGACTTCCGCTCCGACATGTACTCCCTGGGCGCCACGATCTACCACATGGTGTCGGGCGAGCCGCCTTTCAAGGGCCAGGGAGTAACCGAGGTTCTCATCAGTCAGTTGGACGAGCAGATTCCGTGGCCCGAGGGGAAGGACGTCGAACTGTCCAGCCGGCTGGGTCTGATCGCCGCGAAGATGATGGCGAAGGACCCGGCCAACCGTTACCTGACGCCGAAGGAGATGTCGCTGGATCTCGACATCGTGTGGCAGGGGAGCGAGCCCGTAATCGCGGCGCGCGGCCCGGCGCTCTCCACCATCGCGCTCCCGGGGTGGCCCAAGGCGCCGAAGAGAAAGCGCAAGCGACAGGGCATTCGCGTCAAGACGTCGGCGGATGCCAGGCGGAAGTCCAGTCCGAGCCTTCCCGGGGCGGCGAACGACGAGACCGGGGCGGCGGGCCTCTGGATGGGTCTCACCGGCCCGCAGTTGGGGCTCGCGGGCGCCGCAACGGCCCTTCTCCTGCTGGTCGTGGCCCTGGCAATCGCCTTCTCGGGAGGCGAACACGGGGAGACGTCCGGCGGGAACGCGGAGCCCGAGACCTTTGAGGTATCCGGAGAACCCTCGTCCTCCCCCAAGCCCGCGGCCGGCGCCCCACCGGCACGCGAGAGCGTGGCGGGCAGGGCCCTCGAGGCCTTGAAGGCCGCCAAGCAATACGCCAGGAAGAAACCCGGCGACTTCCCCGGCATCGCCTCGAGATATGGGAAGGCGTCCCTCGCGGCCAGGGGCACGGCGTTCGAGTTCAGCGCCGACGAGGCCCTTGCCAGGATACACAAGACCTGGCGGGCCGCCGGACGGAAGGCGTTCGAGTCGGCGAAAGTCCGGTCCGACATCTTCCTCAGGGAGGGCGCCTACGACGACGCCATCGCCGTTTGGAACGGCATCCCCAGGGAACTCGCCCCGAAGATCAGGAAGGAGACGGCCGCCGAGAAGGGGGCCGTCCGCCGCATCGCCGAGGCGAAGATCGACAAAGCCATCAGAAGCGCCGAGGCGCTGCTCGCCGAGGGGGACACCCCGGGCGTGCGCGCCGCTCTGAGGTCGATCGAGGACGTCAGGTATGAACTGGGAAAGGACAGCGTCGCACCTCGCGTGGTTTCGCTGCTGACGAAGGCGGCGGAGGCGGACCGTCAGGCCGCGCGCGCCAGGGCGGGCCGCGAGGAGATGAAGCTCGCGGCGCTTTGCGACGAATTCGTCGGCCTCGCACTGGCGGGCGATTACACGCCGGCCAAGGAGCGCATGCTGGCCGCCGCCGGAGACCCCGCAAACGACGCGATCGCCGACAAGCTGCTCTCCGCGGCGCGCGTCGCGAAGGAGCTCGTCGGACGCCGCGCGGCGATGATAGCCGGGGCGGAGGAGCGCGTGGGCAAGCCGATGTCGCTCAAGATCGGCAAGGAAGTCCGACGCGGGACGCTCAGAGAGGCGGGCGAGGCCGGTCTCGTGGTCGTCAGACAGAACATCATCAACGGAGAGGTCCAGAGCGAAAACCGCTACGAGATCGCGTGGAATGAGCTCGACCCGACGACGGCGGATGCGTTCGCCTCGGGTTGGAGACCCACGGGCGCCGATGGAGAGACGGCCAAGGCGCTCGTGGCGCTGGAACGCAAGGACACGAAGGCCGCCGCCGCCGCCCTGGCCTCGGCGGGGGACCACCCCCTGGCCAGGCATGTCAAGGCCAAGCTCGCGCCCCTGGTGGGCGGGCCGAAGGCTCCGCGCGTCAGATCGACTCCCGGGAAGGCGTGGCCCCCGACGCGCGAGCAGGTGGCGGCGTGCTTCCGCGGGAAGCTGGTGAGCTACGATCCCGAAGGGCTCGCCGCCGAGGTGCTGTACGAGTTCAGCAATCCCGAAGAGGAGAAGGACTGGAAACTCGCCGGGCCGGGCCGGAAGCAGGGCGACCGGCTGGTCGTCCGCAGCGGCAGGCTCTTCGTCAGTGGCGAGCAGGTGTGGGCCCTTGCTCCGGGCATTTTCACAACCGTGGCGGCCAAGGCGGACTTCGCCCTTATCGGCAATTCGTCGACCGACGCGGCGCTCGCCGTGATGACCGAAGGCCTACGAGGCGCCTGCAACTTCTACGGTCTCGAAGGGGGCAGATTCACCTGCCTCGAGAAACGGGCCGGCGCCAAGGCCGAGAAGCTGGGCCGGAGCATCCCCTCGCCTTTCGCGCGGAGACGTAGGGGGCGGATCGGCCTTGCCTGCGGCAACCAAAGGCTTGCCGGTTACATAGGCAGCAAGTCGGTCGCCGGCGCCCGGGATGCGTCCATCGCGTCCGTCCAGGTCGGCGTCTTCACTCGCCGGTCCATGGCCTCGTTCGACAACATCACCGTCAGCGGCAACCTGGACGAGAAATGGCTTCGCCGGGCCGTCCCTTCGGGGGCGGCGGGCCCCCGGCCCGAGATCCCCCCCCCCGACGCCACGGCGTTCGCGGGGCATTTCTACAAGCTCTTCAGGCCGGAGAAGGCGCTCTCCTGGCACGAGGCACAGCGCTTCTGCGAGGAGCGGGGCGGGCACCTGGTGACCATCACGTCTCCTGGGGAACAGTTCTTCGCCGCGCAGCTGGCGCGAAGGTCCGAGATGAAGGCGGTGTGGATCGGGCTCACCAACGAAGGCCACGCGGGCGAGTGGAAGTGGGTCACCGGCGAGCCCTTGGAGTTCCAGGGCTGGGCCAAGGGCGAGCCGAACGACTGGGGCGGCCGCGGCGAACACTGGAGCATCCTTTACGGTCTGCAGCAGTTTGCGTGGAACGATGAACTCGCGAAAATGACGCAGGTCGGGTTCATCTGCGAGTGGTGACGGGCATCCAGGTCATGTCATAATGACGTGATTCTCCGCCTACCCCCCCTGTCAAGGTGATAGTGCCGGGGCATCGGAAGCCGGCCATGCCCTGAGACGCCCGGATGCGATTCGTATATTGCGGCGCAACCGCATGTTACGATCAGGCGATGGCGGGGAGCAGTCGGGCACGCCAGTTGCGCAAGATCACCCAAACCTTGCCGGGCGCTTCCGGCGAGGGTCGTTTGTCATGCAGCCACGGGACGGGGGAGCGTAATGGGCAAGATAGTGGGCATAGACCTCGGCACGACGAACTCGGTCGTGGCCGTGATGGAGGGCGACAAGCCCGTCGTCATCGCGAACGACAAGGGCCAGCGCACGACGCCCTCCGTCGTCGCGTTCACCGACGACGACCCGCAGGGGATCGTCGGGCAGGCGGCGAAGAACCAGGCCATCACGAACCCCGAGAACACCGTGTTCTCGATCAAGAGGTTCATGGGTCGGCGCCACAACGAGGTCGGCGAGGAGGAGACGCTCGTCCCGTACAAGGTCGTGGGCGGGGCCGAGCAACTCGTCAAGGTGACCGCGAAGGGCAAGGATCTCACGCCGCCCGAGGTCTCGGCGAAGGTCCTCCAGTATCTCAAGAGGCAGGCCGAGAGCTACCTGGGCGAGGAGGTCAAGGAGGCGGTCATCACCGTGCCCGCCTACTTCAACGACTCGCAGCGGCAGGCGACGAAGGACGCCGGGCGGATCGCGGGCCTCGACGTCAAGCGCATCATTAACGAGCCCACGGCATCGGCGCTGTCGTACGGCCTCGACAAGAAGAAGGACGAGCGCATCGCCGTCTACGACTTCGGGGGCGGCACGTTCGACATCTCGATTCTCGACGTCGGGGCGGACGTGGTCGAGGTGCTCTCCACCAACGGCGACACGCACCTCGGCGGCGACAACCTCGACCAGCAGCTGATAGACCACATCGCCGACGAATTCGAGAAGCAGAACGGCATCGACCTCCGCAAGGACAAGATGGCCCTCCAGCGGCTCAAGGAGGCCGCCGAGCGGGCGAAGATCGAGCTGTCCGGATCGATGCAGACCGAGGTGAATCTGCCCTATGTCACCGCCGACGCATCGGGACCGAAGCACCTGCAGGTGAAGGTCACGCGCGCCAAGTTCGAGTCGCTCGTCGAGGATCTCGTCGAGAAGACGCGCGGCCCCGTCGAGCAGGCCCTGACGGACGCTGGGCTCAAGGCCTCCGACATCGACGAGGTCATCCTCGTCGGCGGGTCGACGCGCATCCCGAAGGTGCAGGAACTTGTGAAGAGCATCTTCGGCAAGGACCCGAACAAGTCGGTGAACCCCGACGAGGTCGTGGCCGTTGGTGCCGCGATTCAGGCGGGCGTCCTCTCGGGGGACGTCAAGGACATCCTCCTCCTCGACGTGACGCCGCTCACGCTGGGCATCGAGACGCTCGGCGGCATCATGACGCCGCTCATCCAGCGGAACACCACGATACCCACGGAGAAGAGCGAGACGTTCTCCACGGCTTCGGACTCGCAGCCGGCCGTCGATATACACGTCCTCCAGGGCGAGCGGCAGATGGCGGGCGACAACCGCACCCTCGGCCGTTTCCAGCTCACCGGCATCCCGCCGGCCCCGAGGGGCGTCCCGCAGATCGAGGTCTCATTCTCCATCGACGCCAACGGCATCCTCCACGTCTCGGCCAAGGACAAGGGCACGGGCAAGGAGCAGTCGATCGAGATCAAGTCGTCCTCGGGGCTGTCCGAATCCGAGGTCGACAAGATGGTCCAGGAGGCCAAGGAGCACGAGGCCGAGGACAAGACCAAGCGCGAGTTCATCGACGCGAAGAACCAGGCCGACCAGCTTCACTGGGCCACGGAGAAGGCCCTGAAGGAGCACGGCGACAAGGTCCCGCCCGGCGACCGCGCCAAGATAGAGTCGGCGCTCAACAACCTCAAGCAGGCGAAGGAGGGCGACGATCTCGCGGCCGTCCGCCGGGCCATGGAGGAGGTCACGGCCGCCTCCGAGCAGATGGGCAAGGCCATATACGAGAAGGTCGCCGCCGAGCAGGCCGCGGCCGCGGGCGCCGCGGGCGCCGCGGCCGGGCCGGAGAAGGGCGCCGGTGCCGCGGAGGGCGGCGAGAAAAGGGGCGAGGGCAAGGTCGTCGACGCCGACTTCGAGGTGGTGGACGACGACAAGTAGCGCGGGCACGGCCCGCGAATCACGAACGGCGACGGGGACCGGCAGCGCGGCAAGGCGCCGGTCCCCGCGTTCGTTTTCAGAACGAGGGAGCGATGCGAGGCCCGGCCACCTCGGTGCGCCGACGGGCGACGGTGGCCGCAGGCCGGAAAACTGCCTTGCGCTCGGGGCCCGTTCGTGTACGATCCCGCTCCCGTTGGCCGTCTTCCCAATTAATCGGAGCGCCTGTAACCAACACCTGAAGGGAAACTCCGCATGGGCAACTGGAAAGACAAGCTCGCGCCAGATGAGATGCGAAAGCTCGATGACCTCGCCGACGAGCGCGTGAATGCGTTCGTCGCGGAGGCGATAGACCTCTGCGGGCCGGAGACCGTCTTCGTGTGCACGGACTCCGCGGAGGACCTCGCCCGCGTGCGGACGATGGCCGTCGAGGCGGGCGAGGAGCGCGCGCTCTCGATAGAGGGTCACACCTGCCACTTCGACGGGCCCAGCGACCAGGGACGGGACAAGGCGAACACGAAGTACCTCGTCCCCGAGGGGGCGAGCCTGGGTCGCGCGCTGAACTCAGTCGAGCGCGAGAAGGGGCTCGCGGAGGTCAAGGGCTACCTTCGCGGCGCGATGGCGGGCAAGACGATGATCGTCCGGTTCCTCTGCCTCGCGCCGACGGGCTCCGATTTCGCCATCCCTGCCCTCCAGATCACGGACTCGTGGTACGTCGCGCACTCCGAGAGCCTGCTCTACAGGGAGGGCTACGAGGAACTCCGGCGGCGGAAGGGCGAGGGGCCCCTCTTCAGATTCCTCCACAGCGCCGGGGCGCTCGAGGGCGGGGTCTCCCGCGATGTCGAGAAGCGCCGCGTCTACATCGACATCGCCGAGGACGTCGTCTACAGCACGAACACGCAGTACGGCGGGAACACGATGGGCCTCAAGAAGCTCGCGCTCAGGCTCTCGATACGGAAGGCCGCGCGCGAGGGGTGGCTGGCCGAGCACATGTTCGTCATGGGTTCGCACGGCCCCGGCGGGCGAGTCACGTATCTCCTCGGGGCCTTCCCGTCCGCCTGCGGCAAGACGTCGACCGCGATGCTCCC
>Ga0272441_10014736_pt1 | contig 11027 bp, 9 predicted proteins | sample SSMProp6N_FD_193582 | JGI IMG/M metagenome (GOLD analysis project Ga0272441, IMG submission 193582) | Marine sediment archaeal communities from Little Sippewissett salt marsh, Falmouth, MA, United States - SSM-Prop-6N | ecosystem: Environmental > Aquatic > Marine > Wetlands > Sediment ...
ATCAGACCTTGAACGACTATTTATTTATGACTTTAATGATCAGTCACTTAACTGGCCTTCAGAAGGATGGGATTATAATATTGAGAATATAATATGGACATCCGGATCAGACAGAATATATTTTTCCAGTCCCTACCTTGGTACAGCCCAGATATTTACCATTGATCTGGCTTCAGGGGATATTACACAGGTAAGCGATGGAAAGTATAATTTCAGCCCTGTGGATATAGCCGGGGATTTGATAATTACCGGTGTACAATCCATGTCAATGCCCACCGAGATAGCAACAGTAGGCCTTTCAGCAGGAGAGATGACGATGATAAGCTCGGTAAACAGCCATATCTTTGATCATATAAGCATGGGGGATACCGAGGAAAGGTATATAAAAACCACTGATGGCAAGGATCTGCAGATGTGGATTATTTATCCACCTGATTTTGATCCTTCGAAGAAATACCCTGCTTTGCTTTATTGCAAGGGTGGCCCACAGGGCCCCCTGGGCCAAAGCTGGTCGTACCGCTGGAACTACCAGATGATGGCGGCCAATGGTTATATCATTGTGGCACCCAACCGCCGTGGCAACTCCGGGTTCGGATCTGAATGGAGAGAGCAGATCTCGGGTGATTATGGAGGGAAAAACATGCAGGATTATCTGGATGCCATCGATTATATGGCAAAAGAGCCATTTATCGACGAAGAGCGCCTTGGTGCTGTGGGAGCTAGCTATGGAGGGTATTCTGTTTTTTACCTTGCTGGTATTCATGAAGGTAGATTTAAAGCCCTTATCTCACATTGTGGTATGTTCAATATTGAAAGCTGGTATGGATCAACCGAGGAACTATGGTTCCCTAACAAAGACATTGGGGGTCCGTACTGGGAAGATCCTAAACCCGTGGGTTACAGGTATTCACCCCACCTTTATGTTGACCGCTGGACAGCTCCCATATTGATAATAGTGGGAGAGCATGACTACAGGATCCCATACACGCAGAGCCTTGAAGCGTTTACTGCAGCCCAGATGAACGGGGTGCCAAGCAGACTGCTGTTCTTCCATGATGAAACACATTTTGTTCTCAGGCCTCAGAACGCTGTGATATGGCAAAGAGAGTTTTTTGAGTGGCTTGATACCTATTTAAAATAGTGATCTGAGGATTATGGTATAATCGCTTCTGCTTGTAGAGAGGGTGTGAATTAAGATTTAAGATTAACGATATAAGATTTAAGAAATTCGTAAATAGTTAATCTTCAATCTTATATTTTAATTCCGTACTGGTTAATTTGTTTTAGTGCTAAGTCCAATTTCTCCTGGTTATCGAGTCTCCCATCGATCCAGTGTATTGGGATACCTCGTCGTTCCATTCCCCTGAACCATGTCATCTGTCTTTTAGCAAACTGGTGAATCGCTGTTTCAAGCCTCCTCTTCATCTCATCATAGCTTATCTCATCCTTGAGATACATCGTAATAAATTTATACTCGAGCCCGTAATAGATAAGGTCATCAGCTGATATGCCACTGTCAAGCAGCTTCTTTACTTCCTCAACCATACCTGATTGAAGCCTTGTTTCCAGGCGACTGCTTATTCGGTTCCTTCGTGTATCCCTGTCATACTTAATTCCTATGACCAGGGCATCAATTTCAGGAAAGCTATCTGCATCAGCCCCTTTATGAAGATAATATTCTTCGATCTCAATAGCCCTTATTGCTCTTTTGGGGGTATCGATATCTGTGGTATTATGCAACTTCTTATATCCTGAAAGTATTTCAGCCAGTTCTGAAAGGGATTTGTCGGCAAGCTCTGCTCTGAGTTCTGAATTTACGGGTACCCTGATCAATTTGTATCCTCTGAGTATGCTTTCAAGATAGAGGCCTGAACCACCACATATAACTGGCATTACACCTCTCTTAAGCATATCTGTATATACCGAAAGGAAATCCCGCTGGTATTCATATACATTATACTTATAACCAGGCTCAACAATATCAATGAGATGGTAAGGTATCTGTACGTCATCTACCAGGTAATCACTATAGTCCTTTCCTGTACCTATATTCATTCTTCGGTATACCTGCCTGGAATCAGCACTAACTACTTCTCCATGCAGAGCAGAGGCAAGCAAAGCGGAAAATGCTGTTTTGCCTGAAGCAGTGGGTCCTGTTATTACTACCACATTAAATTTATGCCCTGACATAATTGGGTTGTTTGCATAAAATTAGTCATTTTTGTTGCTTCAAAAAAAACATTATATGTTTGACCTGAAGCTGCTCTGGGACAGGGCAAGATATATACTGGTTCAGCCCGTAAAGGCATGGGAAAGAATAAGGTCAGAAAACAGATCTCTTAAGGATGTCCACAAATCGTTCCTCGTGCCTGTTCTTGTACTTTTATCGGTCTCTGCCTTTGCAGGAACGCTGATTTACAGTCCGGCAGGTTTATCAATAATTTTTCCGTTTATAAAGGGAATAAAACAGTTCGTATGCTTTTATGCAACCGTACTGTTTACGGCATGGGTTATCAATGAGTTATCTCTTGCCTTTGTTCAGAAAAAGGATTATAATTTAAATTTCAAGCTTGTCGCCTACTCTCTCACCCCGCTATATCTTACTGTTTTTATAACCAGGTTTTTACCTGACCTTGGAATATTGAATATCCTGGCCTTATATGGCTCGTATATTCTTTTTACAGGCCTGAAAACTATTGAAAATATCAGCCGCCAGGGAATAATAAGATACTTTATTGTAGCTTTGCTTACTATAGTAGTGTTTTATCTTTCAATAAGCTGGATAACCAGGAGTTTGCTGGAAGGTGTTTATTTTGCAGTGGCTGGCAGTGTATGAAAAAGGAAAAGAAACATAGCGTCCAGATTAGAAACAAGAGAGCATCTCATGATTATATTTTTGTAGATACTTTCATTGCGGGTATACAGCTGACCGGCACCGAGATAAAATCAATAAGAGCAGGCAAGGCAAGTCTTGTTGATTCCTACTGCCGATTCAGGAATGGTGAGCTATATGTCACCGGCATGAATATTTCGGAATATTTCTGGGGTAATATCAATAACCATGAACCACGCAGGGAGAGGAAGCTTTTACTTCATAAAAAGGAATTACGCAAACTGGAAAGAAAAATAAAGGAAAGTGGTCTGACAATAATAATGACAAAGCTTTTCATAAACGATCGAGGCCTTGCAAAAGCAGAAATAGCACTTGCCAGGGGAAAGAAGGAATATGATAGAAGAGAAACACTTAAGAGGAAGGACGCGGAGAGGGAAATAGGCAGGAAGCTTAAAAACTGACTACTCGGTAAGAGTTCTGGCGAGCTCAATTGATATCTGCTCTCTTCCCCTGTAAGCAACAATAAATGCATCCTTTACACCCATTTTTTTTAGCTCATCAAGATAAACTGATGCTTCAGTATATTTCGCAAAATTTCCACTCTGGTATTTATACATATTACCTGCCGTCAATACCGTAATGCCATATTTCAGCGAACAGCCAATTCTGCTTTCAAGTTCCGGTTTTGATATCTGATCAGATGAAATAGCTACCTGAACCCTGAACTCAACTTTTTCTTCTTGCTCTTCCCTGGTAACAGTATCAGCAGTTATGGTGTATGCAGGCTCTGCTTCTGTTTCAGCAATAATATCCTCTATATCCTCATCAACCCTGGCATTCTTATCCAGATGAATAATAACAGGCCCAAATTCAAGAGTTTTGCGCTCATCCCCGTTTATAACGTAATCCAGTTTACCCCCCAGCCTGAATGATCCGGTTAAAGACTCATCAGCTTTAGCCAGATAACTGATTCTTATAGTATCATACCCGGGAGTCTTCACCCACACGAAATTCACCTGGTTATTATCCCAGTAGAAATCAGACTCAGCAGTCTGACCTTTCTTAACAGTAAATCCCTGAGGAAGATCCTGGTAAAACCTGGCAAAACCACCGATAAGGGGATTGATTATCTCAATCCTGACAGGCACGAAACTACCAGGAGGCCATTCAGGCATGGTATGTACATTAACATATTTTTCCTGTGATAAAGCTACCTGGCAGATGAATAACACTAAAATGGTTGAAGCGGCAAAACGCATATAATATGAATTAAAAGTTCGGACTAAGCAGGTATTTGGAGTAGAACTCAACAATAAGGTTTACTGCTTCATCTGCAGTATCTACAACACTAAAAAGCTCCAAGTCTTCAGGAGAAACATTACCTTCTGCAAGCATGGTATTCTTAATCCATTCTATCAAGCCCTTCCAGTAATCCTCTCCGACCATTATAATGGGGAACCTGCCGATTTTTTTTGTTTGTATAAGTGTAATAGCTTCGAACAATTCATCGAATGTTCCAAAGCCCCCGGGCAGAACAATAAAGCCCTGGGCATATTTCATAAACATAACTTTCCGTACAAAAAAGTGATCGAATGTGATCAGCTTATCGGGATCTATATAATCGTTGGCTTTTTGCTCAAACGGCAGGTCTATATTAATACCAACTGACTTACCCTTTCCTCTTGAAGCTCCTTTATTAGCTGCTTCCATTATTCCGGGGCCGCCACCTGTAATTACTCCGTAGCCCCTGGTTGTCAGCTTAAAGGCTATCTCTTCTGCCAGAATATAGTATTTGTTATCAGGTTTTGTCCGTGCTGAACCAAAAAGAGATACGCATGGTCCTATCCTTGCCAGCTTCTCGTAACCCTCCACAAATTCTGAGATGATTTTGAAAACCCTCCAGGAATCCATTGTATGTATCTCATTCCATGATTTATTATCGAATGCTTCCTGAACCAGGTCCTGTGATTTTGCCATAATTCCTAAAAATACTAAAAAGGTTTGAAATTTTGATTAAAACCAGCCAGCTGATGTTGTGGGGCTCAGCCCCACAACAACAATTATGAAGCCCCACAACAACAATTATGAAGCCCCGCAACAACATAAAATCAGATGATGCCAAGCTCTGCTCTCAGGTATTTGCCTGTATAGCTTGACTTATGATTTGCAAGGTCTTCGGGAGTCCCGGCAAACACTATCTCACCACCTTTTCTTCCTCCCTCTTTACCCATATCCACAATATAATCAGCTGTTTTTATAACGTCCATATTATGCTCGATAACGATTACTGTATTTCCTCTGTCGACCAGCCTGTTGAGCACGCATAGCAATACTCTTACATCTTCGAAATGCAATCCGGTAGTAGGTTCGTCGAGTATATACATAGTCCTTCCTGTGTCTTTTCTGGCCAGTTCCGCCGCAAGCTTAATTCTTTGTGCTTCACCGCCCGAGAGTGTTGTTGATGGCTGTCCAAGACGTATATAACCCAGTCCTACATCCTGCAGCGTTTTCAACTTTTTATATATCGATGGTATATTTTCGAAGAAATCAACCGATGAATTAATAGTCATATCCAGGACATCACTGATCGAGCGTCCTTTATATTTTACTTCTAGCGTTTCCCTGTTGTATCGCTTGCCATTACAATCGGTACATAGCACATGTACATCGGGCAGGAAATTCATTTCGATAGTCTTAAGCCCTGCGCCCTGGCAGCCTTCACATCTGCCTCCTTTAATATTAAATGAGAACCTGCTGGCCTTGAAACCCCTTATCTTTGCCTCCGTCGTCTGTTCAAACAGTTTCCTGATATCTGTAAATACACCGGTATATGTGGCCGGGTTTGACCTGGGCGTTCTACCTATAGGGCTCTGGTCAACCTCAATTACCTTATCGATATTACCCAGTCCTTCAATCTTTTCGTATGGTAAGGATGACTTTCCCGATCTGTGAAGTTTAGATGCGAGAGCAGGATGTAATGTCTGGTTGATAAGCGATGACTTGCCGCTACCCGAAACACCAGTCACACAGATAAAAGTTCCCAGAGGAATTGAGAGGTTTATTTTTTTAAGGTTATGTCCGCTGGCACCAATAATGCTCAGTGAACTGCCTGTCCCTTTTCTTCGTTCAGCGGGTATTTCGATCTTTTTTTCCCCCGAAAGGTATTGACCTGTCAGAGATCCTGCCTTGCTCACTTCCTCAGGGCTGCCCTCAGCCACCAGTGTGCCACCGTTTCTTCCGGCAAATGGTCCCATATCAACGATATGATCGGCAGACATGACCATTTCGCGATCATGTTCAACGACAATAACAGAATTACCACTATCGCGTAATTGTTTCAATGAATCGATCAGTCTTCTGTTATCTCTCTGGTGAAGGCCAATGCTTGGCTCATCCAGTATGTATAATACATTAACTAACCTTGAACCAATCTGAGTTGCAAGCCTTATCCTCTGGCTTTCGCCTCCTGACAGGGTTCTCGCACCCCTGTTAAGTGAGAGGTAATCCAGACCCACATCCAGCAGGAATCCGATCCTGGATCTTATTTCCTTAAGCACTTCCGAAGCAATTTTCTTCTGCCTTTCTGTAAGCTTTGAGTCTATATTATCAACAAAATCAGCCAGCTCTTTAATATCCATAATTGATAGTTCACCCAGGTTTTTCCCTGCCAGTTTAAAGTAAAGTGCTTCTTTCTTTAACCTGGTACCCTTACATTCCGGGCAGGTTTTATAATAAATATAGTTATTCTTTGTCTTGCCATTCTCCCTCTTACCATTAATAGCCTCCTGGTTACCTATATAGTTAATCACACCTTCGAAAGTAAGGAAGTAATTAGAAGTAAGTCCAAGAGGTGTATTGGATAGTTTCAGCACCTCATCCGAACCATAAAGGATGGTGTTCAAAGCTTCCTCCGGAATATCTTTGACCGGCGTTTTAAGGGTGAATCCATATTTCTCGGCTATTGCCTCAAGCTGCCAGAATATCCACATATTACGGTATTTACCTATAGGCTCTATTCCACCGTCCTTAATGCTTAAATTTGTATCAGGAATTATTTTCCTTACATCAACTTCGCTGATCACACCCAAACCATTACATCGGGGGCAGGCTCCCTGTGGTGAATTAAATGAAAAGGTATGTGGCGCTGGTTCATTATATGATATCCCGGAAGAAGGGCACATTAAAAATCTGCTGAAGTATGCCGGTTCAGGTTCATCAGCATCCAGAACAATCATTACTCCATCACCCTGATCAAGCGAAAAAAGAACTGAATCGCGCAGGCGTTTCTCATTAACCCTTGATGGAATGAATTTATCAACCACAATTTCAATATAGTGAGTTTTATACCTGTCCAGCCTCATACCCGGTTCTACTTCCCTGATTTCACCGTTTACCCTGACATTAAGGAATCCTTTACGCCTTAGCTGTTCAAAAAGCTCCTTATAGTGACCCTTCCTGCCTTTGACCACTGGTGCCAGAAAGTATAGTTTTTTATCAGCATACTTTTCCCTGACAAGATCAACTATCTGGTCATCTGTATATCGTACCATTTTTTCACCTGTTGCGTATGAATACGCATCTGCGGCCCTGGCATAAAGCAGTCTTAAATAATCATATATTTCAGTTATGGTACCAACTGTTGAGCGGGGATTCTTATTTGTCGACTTCTGTTCAATTGATATAACCGGGCTAAGGCCTGTTATATTATCAACATCGGGCCTTTCCATACTGCCAAGGAACTGCCTTGCATAGGCTGAGAATGTTTCAAGGTATCTTCTCTGTCCTTCGGAATAGATGGTGTCAAAAGCAAGTGAAGATTTACCGCTTCCGCTTAAGCCGGTAATTACCACCAGTCTGTCCCTTGGTATCTTAACATCAATATTCTTGAGATTATGTACCCTGGCCCCTCTTACGTGTACTCTTTCCTCGTATATTCCGCTTCCTTCTTTCACTGGTTCTCATATGCATTTGTTCTGGACCCCTGCTCAGGTATTTTTATTTCAAAAGATTCCCCGGGCCGGATATTAAGATAAGGTTGCCTGAGCCATGGATTGAAAGCTTTAAGTATTTTATAGTTGGTGCCATACTCTGAGGCAAAATCTGCGAAACTGTTTACGGTGGTATCAACTGTGACGGTAAAATACCGCAAAGGCGGGTAAAGATGCTCGTCAGGTATCACAAATCCATACTTTTCAGGTTCATTAAAAATTGTCTTGAAAGCCAGTATTCTGAATAGATACCTTGATGTTTCCTCCGGAAGCAGAAGGTTATAATAATTGTTTTGTCCCTGAATATCAATAAGCCTGTCTACACCATTTGACCCCCTGTTGTATGATGCTGCCACCATTGTCCAGTTTCCATATTTTTCAAATGATTTGAGGAAATACTTGCAGGCAGCCTCGGTCGATTTCTCCAGATGGTAACGCTGATCTATTTCATTATTGATAAGCAATCCGTATTCCTTACCCGTTGATTTCATGAATTGCCAGAAACCGGTAGCGCCTACAGGTGAGATAGCGTTTGAAAGATTACTTTCGGCAACTGCCAGGAATTTAAAATCATTGGGTATACCGTATTCCTGCAGTATAGGCTCGATTACAGGGAAATATCTATGCGATCGCTTAATAAGTAATAGTGTTGAAGAATGAAAGTAAGCATTGGAGTTTAGTTCACGGTCGAGGCTCTCACGTGTGTCAAAGTTTTCCATTGGTACTCTTTCGCCTGCAAAATACAAGGAGTCGGGCAGCTCAAATGATCTGACATTCTGAATATAAAGATCACCTTCCTCCTGCTGCCTGTCCTGCAGCGGGCCATTTTCCTGTACCAGTCCTATCAAAACAAACACCAGAGCTAAAAATCCCAATACTGATAAAATTCTCACAACCCACTTATTACCCATATTCAAACTTTTTAAATAATTAAAGTTAAACTTCAAGAAGATGCCATATTGATGAAATATTAATAATTTCAATCAGGCAATCACTATAATAACAGATATGCAAAGTTAATGTTTTTGCATATACGTCCTTAATGAAAAAATGATTCGGGATGCTGTTTTCAGAATCTGAAATTCATTCCGGAGAAGATACCGAAAGTATAGGGGTTGCCTGAACCCAGATCACCGCCGGTATTAAGGAAATACCTGAAATGTGGTTCCAGGTTGAGTGAGAATCTTTCAGACACCTCATACTCCATGCTCATACCAAGCGAACTTGACAGGAGCAAATGATCAACTCCTTCGGTCGATCCCAGCAGCACTTTTGAGCCTTCGCTGTTCATGGCCCAGGTATAGTTGCCTATCAGGAAGTTGTATGACATGCCACCAAGAATATTGAAATCCAGTTTACGGTCTATCAGTTTATATCTGAGAATCAGGGGTATCTCGAGATATTCAAAACTTTGCCTCAACTGGTTACCGAAAGGTATAAGGTTAGACTTTACCGGGTCGAAGTTGTCTACTGAATAATAACTATCTATTCTGTTAGCAGATTGATCGGCCAGGTAGATATCATTATTGGTTGAATTAATAGTTCCTGAACTAGTCTCCACACCAAAAATGGTCCCGCTCTTGGAACTGGCATAAGGTCCGAAACCGGAATAAGATGTTACACCTTCAATCTCCCTTCCCAGGGAAGAATAGTATAAACCTGTCTGCACACTCAACCTCTTACTCATCCTGTACCTGAGGCTAAAACCTCCTGAGTAGGAAAGTATGGCATTTTCGTTATCATTTATCTGGTTTAGTGCCTCATTAGTTGAATTCAGGTTATTCGAAAGGTATGTTGGAGATACCATTGCTCCAAGTTGCCATCTCTTGATATTAGCATTGTTCTTAACAGGTTCCACCGGCAGTATCTCCGAGACAAGCACAATTGAAGGATTCCGCCTGGCTGTAACTTCCCGGGGAGTATCATTAAGCCTTAGAATATTATTACGCGGTTCGTCATATACCAGGTCAATTTTCTCCTTATTAATTATTGGATCGGGGTTGAGCTCGCTGTTGTCTAAACCTATTTCTTCAATATCATTATCGGTGATCGCAGGGTTTATGTCTTCACCCTGGTTAATATCAATCCCGGATTCGACTTCGATATTTAAATATGAAGCGTCAAAAAGTGTTGAGAGGCTGTTATCCGCAACAGTAATATTTGGGCCATTATCAACATTTAGCATGTTACCGGCATAATATGCCATTGCCCCTATTGAAATAAGAATAGCCATTCCGGCGGCTATCCTGAAAAAGATTCCTTTATTCTTCCTACGGCGCATTACCGGCTGTATGTCTTCCCATAATGATTCAGGGGGCAGAGTTTCCATGTCTCTCAGTCCCTCCCTGAACAAAACATCAATATGTGAGTCATACTTAACCATTCATTCTTTTCTTTATTCCAAGATGTATCTCTACTTTCTTCTGGAGGATGCTTCTTGCTCTTGACAGGTTTGATTTTGAAGTTCCCTCGGATATACTTAGCATATTTGCTATTTCCTTGTGGGAATATCCCTCGAGAGCGTAGAGGTTGAACACCATTCTGTATTTGGGTGGCAATTCCATTATAAAGCTTAGCAGGTCTTCAGATTCCATACCCGAAATTTCATCTGCTTCCAGTTCAGGCATGGTATCATTTTCAAATCCCAGTTCATCCACCTTGTTGAGGTAATACCTGTTACGGTGCTTTTCCAGTGCCGTATTTACCACAATACGTCTCATCCATCCTTCGAAAGAACCATCACCGTTGAATGTGTGCAGGCTGGTAAATATTTTGATAAATGCCTCCTGAAGTACGTCCCTGGCTTCATCATGCGAACCAGAATACTGAAGACTGACTCCGTAAAGTTTAGCGGAGTATCTTCGGTAAAGTAGCTCCTGGTCGCGTTTATTGCCTGCCAGGCAACCTCTCAGTATTTTGCGTAGGTCCGGCAATTTTTCAACATTTAGACTATAAATATAGAAATAAATTATCAGACCCGGAAAATACTGTTTTCACACATCCACGTAATTAATAGATGAAAAAATAATGCTATAGGTTGCGTATTAAGGATTGGAATGATGGAATGTCCTCCCTCGCTGGAGGCTGTCTCATAAGTCTGATTCCAGGATATTTTACCAGTATAGTATTTCACCACGGAGATCACTGTGTTACACTGTGACACACAGTGGATGCTTATTATCAGCTAATTATGACACCGTGTGAAC
>Ga0272441_10014737_pt1 | contig 11027 bp, 8 predicted proteins | sample SSMProp6N_FD_193582 | JGI IMG/M metagenome (GOLD analysis project Ga0272441, IMG submission 193582) | Marine sediment archaeal communities from Little Sippewissett salt marsh, Falmouth, MA, United States - SSM-Prop-6N | ecosystem: Environmental > Aquatic > Marine > Wetlands > Sediment ...
ATATTTTCCATCATGATCCTCGGGACAGGCGGATTGACTCTCGCCGCACCCAGCCGGCGCAGCGATTCCCGCAATCGGGGACGCATCATAGAAGGGGGGGGCCGTCTCCGCAAAGACGCGGCGGGCCGCGGTGAATCGAGCCCGCCAGGGCCGCCCACACTGACCGCTGCCGGCGTCTGCGCGTGAGGCTTCCCGGGCATGAATCGCGACTCTCAGAAATCCGGGTGAGACGAGTTATGAGACGAATCTGTGTGAAAGCGCAGAAAATGCACGTAAAAAATCCGTGGACATCTCAAGCCCGAGCGCGATCCCATTTTACCCATATTAACACTGCAAGGGTCCCACTTTGTTAACCTCGGTAATACAAGGTGAATAAAGAACTTGCGCGCCTCGCCCGCCACAAACAAAACACAACTTCGCCCGCAGGAGCCCCCTCGCTTTGAGCGATAAGACAGGTGGCGGGCACGAAAGCCGTGTCCGTGGGTTTCGAGGGCACCCCGGGCCGTTGGATGGGCCCGAGTGGCGAGCGAAAACGGGTGCCGGGTCCGATCACTGAGGAGGTGGTCGGTTTGGACTGTGGGAGATTCGTAATGGGTATGTGCCAGGCGATCCATGAGGGCCAACACACGGGCCTGAAGCAAGCACCTGCGAGGGACGGATTCACGAGGGACGAATGCGCGCGTTGTCACAGACCACGCGTGCGCAGCAGCTGCGAGGGGCTGACCGTGAGAGAGGCCCTCGCCGAACTCGAGAGGGACCGCATACACGAGATTCGGCGGCAGATTGAGGAGGGGACCTACATCACCGAAGACAAGCTCGACATCGTGGCTGACCGTCTCGCGAACTTGCTGACACGCGTCACCGAGGAGAACGAACGGCGGACCGCGTAAACGCGGCCATCCGAAACCAGGCTCCCGTCGCGGCATGATGTCGCGAACCACCTGCACGAGCGCGGCGAGCATGACAGCTTCGCCGGCTCGTGCTTCGTATGCGCTCAGACTGTTGTCAAGCCGCCGGCAGGCGCTATCATGGCCGGCGCCACGGACCGTGGCGTCAGAACGTTGCACGCGACATCGAGTTCAGCCAAGCTTCCTGAGCCGATGGACCTCTATGCCGGTTGCAGACAGGAAAACGTGGGGCTCACTGCCGCAGCGAACCGTCATCCTGGCGGCCGTTGGCGTCGTGCTGTTTTCGTGCGCGCTCGACGCACTTTTCTACACCGGCTATTACGCGAGCGACGACACCGGCTACCTGATCGGCACTTGGAAGATCCTCGAACACGGGGATCTGTCAGCAAATCCGGGGGCGGCACAAATCCGCCTCACCGTCGTCGGGTGGAATCTGCTCGTGTCGTTTCTGTTCGGCTTCAAGATCCCGCTCATCGCCGCCTCGTACATCGTTTTTCACCAAGTGCTGAATGTCCTCACGTTCGCGTTAGCGCGGCGTGTCTTTGACGACACCGTCGGCTTGCTGGCGATGTACTGCGTGGCGACGCTCCCGCTCGCGGTGACCTTCAGCACAACGGTCCTGCCCGATTTGCCGATGACCTGCTTCCTGCTCATCGCCATCCTGGCGTTCCGCGGGTCGTACGGCTGGCGCACCGCCGGCAAACCCGTGCGGTCACTGCTCGCGATATTCGCCGCGGGACTCAGCATCGGCCTGGCGTACATGGCCAAGGAAACCGCGCTGATCATGTTGCCCTTCTTCTTCGGATGGTGGCTGTATCAGGAAAGCCGGCGGGCGGTGCGGACGGCCCTGGTCGCGGGAAGCGTCTTCGTGCTCGGTCTCGTGGTGGTGTTTGTCGCCGAGTGGGCCATTCTGTCGCATTTGACCGGCCACTCGTTCGTTCGCATGGCCTGGACACTCACGCCGGATGGGTTCGTCGACCGGATGCGGGAATACCCGTACGGCCTGTACCCGCTCGAACGCATGCAGTCCATCCTCCCCCGTCTTGAGCCGTGGTTTGTCAACACGCGGTTTGAGTTCGTGCTGGCAGCGGTCATTCTGGTTTACCCCTTCGTCCGCGGCCGCAAGCTGGCCCTGTGGTTCGCGGCAGTCTGGTTCGTCGTGTACTACACGTGGGGCTCGATGCGGCTGACGGAGTATCTGCCCGCACCGCTCCAGCCGCGTTACTATCTCCCCGCACTGCCACTGCTGCTAATCCTGTACGCATTCGTGGTGGTGCGCATGTGCCGGGCCATTCCGCAGGTGATTCGGGACAGGGAGGTGTGTCGCGGCATCCAGGCGGTGATCGCCGTGATCCTGATCATCTATCCGCTGCCGGGGCTGCACCGCTGCGATCGAGCGGCGGGGAAAGCCTATTGGGCCGATGTCGTCAACAACTCGACCACAGCCATCACCGCGGCACGACTCGCCGGCGGACGGCCCATCGTGCTGTCCGGCACCGTCTCGGCGCACGTGGACTTGTTGCTCGCACAAGAGCACGTGGAAGACGTGCTGTTGGCCAGTGCCTGCCGCCCGGGCACGCCGGAGTACGAAACGCTGGCCGAACGCGGCTTCTATTACATCGAGCTTTGGCCGCCGCGCAAGCTTCACGTAACGCCGCGGTTCAAGGTGAATGGTGTGGACGAGTTCCTGCATCCGCTCGTGATTCCGCCCGAAACCGACGAGGCGGCGTGGCAAAACACGATCGCGCCAGACGAGAAGCAAATGCAGACCCTCGGGCGCGTCTCGATCGCCGGTCAGCCGGGCACGCTGCGGCGGTTGCGGCGTTTCGATTCATGGCATAAACGCACCGCGCAAATCGCGTATGTCATCACGCAGGCGGCCGGAACCTGGCCGGACCTGATCAAGCGATCGGCGTATCTGTACGAGTGGGTTCCGGACCGCTGACGGCGTGCTGCGTTGCAGCTACGGGATGCCGCGCATCCGTTACCCCCGCAGCCGAGCGTGTTCCTCGAGACAAAACCGGTCGGTCATGCCGGCGACATAGTCGGCGACCACGAGCGGCGGCGTCTGCGCCGAGAGCCGCTTTCGAAAACGCGTTGGCAGACGATCCGGATGAGCCACCAATGACTCGAAGACGGCGGTGAGGATGCTGTGCGCCTGCGAATCGGCATGTGCCAACGGCTCGCTCCGATACACGTGGCTGAGCAGGAACTCCTCCAATTGCACGAACTGAGCACTCAGCTCCGCCGAAAGCCGGACGCCGGTTTCGCCCGCGGCGTCGGCGTCACATCGCACATCGTTCAGGAACGCTGCCTGCATGCGGTCGGTGGCAGGGCGGAGGTGACCGAGCCAGGCGCCGTCCGACGTCGATTCTGGTCCGCGGTAGGCCGAGCGCCACAGCTCAACCGCCTGGAGGTCCCTCGGCGTGAGCAACCCGGCGTAGGACGCGTCGAGCAGGTCGTGCAGGGCGTATGTCAGCCGATCCGCCAGATCCACAACCGTGCTCTCCAGCGGCGCCGGCCGACCATCTTGCAACGGATGCTCGCCCGGCCGGTCATAGCGCGTGCTGTGCTTGGCCAGGCACTCCCGGACCACGCGTGTCAGATTCAGTCCGTAAAACTCGGGATAGGGATGCTCGAGATGCTCGACGATGCGCAGCGTGTGGAGATTGTGCTCGAAGCCGCCATGCTCGCGCAGGCGTTCATCGAGAGCCTGCTCGCCGGCATGACCGAAGGGCGGATGCCCGAGATCGTGGGCCAGGGCCACCACCTCGGCCAGGTCGCCGTCGGCACCGAGGACTGCGGCAAGACACCTCGCCTGGTGCGCGACCTCCAGCGTGTGTGTCAGCCGCGTTCGAAAGTGATCGCTCTGCGGCGCGACGAAGACCTGCGTCTTGTGCTGTAGTCGCCGAAACGCGGACGAGTGGACCACGCGCTGACGATCAACCAGCAGCGCCGGCAGGGACGCCGCGTGAGGATCCTCGTGTTCCCGGGATAGATCGGCTTCCCTCATCCTGTCCCACACACGCGGCCCGCACACACAAGGCGGTCGCCACACCCCGCACCGTGGGTGGTCGCATCCAGGCCCCGGCTCGTGGGCGCACTACTCGGTTGTTCCGCCTTCCGACGGCAGCTTCATCGTGACCCGCACAACATCGGCTTCCGTCTGTGTCTCGACGACGAGCCCGGAGCGGTGGAAGATCTTCAGCATCCCGCTGTTCTCGACCAGAACGTACGCGTGAAACTCGCTGATACCATTCTCATGTCCGATCTGGACCAGCCGGTTGAAGAAGTACGAGCCGAGACCTTTTCGCTGCCAGTGATCCTCGACGGTGAACGCGACCTCCGCCGTCTGCCGCTCGGCGTCCGTCATGTACCGGGCCACGCCGGCCACCTGCTCATGCCCCGGCGCGCCGTGGATGGCGATCAACGCCATCTCCGAGGTGTAGTCGATCGTGCAGAACACCTGCATCTTGTTGTGCGGCATCGACTTCAGCGCTGCGTGGTACCGCAGGTACTTCGTTTTCTCGCTGAAATCGTAGAACATCTCCCGCATCATCGGCTCATCGTCCGGCCGGATCGGCCGCACGAAAACAGACGTGTCGTCACGCAGATTGACCATTTCCTCATACTGCGCCGGGTAGGGTGCCTGCGAGGGCGGCATGATCTGGTTCGGGTAGACGATTCGCCGTCGCTTCGCGGCGTGCAAAAGCTCCGATCGGAAATCGGGGTGCGCGATGCTGATCAGCGACATCGCGCGTTCACGCATCGTCTTACCGTGCAGGTAGGCCACGCCGTACTCGGTCACCACGTAGTGCGTGTCCCCACGGGTGGTGATCACGCCGGCCCCTTCCTGCAGCGTCGCCACAATACGCGACTTCACACCGTTCGGCGTGTCAGCCGTGCTGGGGACGGCGATGATCGGCTTGCCGTTCTTGGCGAGCGCCGCACCGCGGATGAAGTCGGCGTGTCCGCCGATCCCGCTGTATAGCAACTGCCCGAGCGAGTCCGCGACCACCTGGCCCGTCAGGTCGACCTCCAGGGCCGCGTTGATCGCGATCATGTTCTCGTGCCCGCTGATGACCACCGGGTGGTTGGTGTACTCCGATGGGTGCATCTCCACTTGCGGGTTGTCGTGCATGAACTCGAACAGCTCGTGGCTTCCGGCGGCGAAGCTCCCCACGATCTTCCCTGGGTTGAGCGTCTTCTGCTTGCCGGTGATGACCCCGAGCTGAGCCAGCTTCAGCACCCCGTCGGAGAACATCTCCGTGTGGATGCCGAGGTCGTTCTTGTCGGTGAGCTCCGACAAGACGGCGTCGGGAATGCGCCCGATCCCCAGTTGCAGCGTGGCCCCATCGGAGATGAGACGCGCCAGATGAGCCGCGATGCGCCGGGCCACGTCATTCGGCTCCGTCGTCATGGGCCATTCCAGCAACGGCTCGTCGTGCTCCACCAGACAGGCGATCTGCTGCACGTTCAGGAAGCAGTCGCCATAGGCGCGCGGCATGTGCTTGTTCACTTGGGCGATGACGAGCTTCGCCGACTCAACAGCCGCCTTCGTGATGTCGACAGACACGCCGAGGCTGCAGTTGCCGTTCTCGTCCGGCGGGCTGACCGTCACCAGGGCCACATCGATCCCAATCCGGCGGGACTTGAACAACGTCGGCACCTGCGAGAGGAAAATCGGCGTGTAGTCCGCCCGCGCTTCGTTGACCGCCGATCGGACGCTGTTGCCGATGAAGAACGCGTTGGGCCGGAAGTTGTGGGCGTACTTGGGTTGCGCGTACGGCGCCACGCCAAGCGTGAGCACGTGCACGACTTCGGTGTCGGTGAAATTGTCGCCCAGCTCGGCCATGACCCGGACGAGCTCCTGCGGCTCGCCGCACGCCGATCCAATGAAGACTCGATCACCCGGACGAATCCTTCTGACCGCCTCTGCTGCCGATACGATTTTGTCCGCACAGCGATCACGCCACTTCTCAGGCATAACTTACTTCTCCGAAAGAATGAGCCGGGCGTCGGCGACCATGGCCCCTTCGCCGGACGCGTAGACCATCAGGGGGTTGATGTCGAGTTCCTTGATCCGCGGATGTTCGGTGACGAGCTGTGAAAGCCGGAGAAGGCACTCCGCCACAGCATCGACATCCGACGGCGCCTCGCCGCGCACACCCTCGAGCAACTTGTACGACCGAATGTCCTTGATCATCTCGCCGGCGACATTCTGCCCCAGCGGCGCCAGGCGGAAAGACACGTCCTTGAGCGCTTCGGTGTAGATGCCGCCCAGGCCGAACATTAACAGCGGTCCCATGTGCGGGTCGCGCGACATACCGAGGATGATCTCCTTCCCGGCGGCGAGCATCTTCTGCACGAGCACGCCCCAAATCTCGATGTCCTCGCCCATCTTGTCCTTCACCGACGCGATCATCTCCTCGAACGCCTTGTGCACGCTCGCCTTGTCCTTCAGCTTGAGCCGAACGCCACCCACATCCGTCTTGTGCAGAATCTTCGGCCCGGAGATCTTCATCACGACCGGGAAGCCGATCTCGGCCGCCGCCTCGGCCGCCTCATTGGCCGTCGTCGCCAGGCGATACGGCACGATCGGAAAACCGTAATGACGAAATGCTTCCAGCGCCTTGAGTTCGACCAGCGTATCACGACCCGCTGCCAGCTCTTCATCCAACAGCTTGCTGACGGCCTCGCGGTCCACATCAAACGTGCGGTAGGCCAGCTTCGGCTGGCGGGTCCACTCCGCGAAGCGGCACTTGGCCGCCATTGCCCGCATCGCATCTTCCGGGAACGCGTACGCCGGCACGCCGTGATTACGCAACAATTGCACACCGGCCGACACGTCCACCAATCCCATCATGCAGCCCACGATCGGCTTGCCGCAGAAACTCTTGGTTTCGCGAACGACGTCCGCGATCTCCTTCACATCCGTCATCGTCTGCGGCGTGACGATCACCATCATCTGGTCCACGCCTTCGTCTGCCGAAACGGCGTCGAGAGCGGCCCGGTAGCGATCGCTCTTCGCATCCCCGATGACGTCGACGGGGTTCTTCAGGCTGCTCGTCGGCGGAAGCTGGTAACGGAGCGACTTGACCGTGTACTCCTGGAACTTCGACAGCTTCATGCCCGAGCGGATGCAGGCATCCGTGGCCATGATGCCCGGACCGCCGGCGTTCGTTACCACGGCGGTGTTGCGGCCGTGGGGAAGTGTTGGATCGACAAAGACCTCTGCACAGTCAAACAGGTCCTTGACCGACTCGACGCGCATCACGCCCGCCTGTGCCAGGACAGCGTCATACACCTCGTCGGAGCCGGCCAGCGAGCCCGTATGCGACGCCGCCGCGGCTGCGCCCTCTTGCGTGCGGCCGGTCTTGATGGCGAAGAGCGGCTTCGGATTCGTACCGTGCGTGATCTGGTGGCACGTCTCGATGAAGGACTGCCCGTGCGACAGCTCTTCGACGTACATCAGGATGGCCTTCGTGTGCGGGTCGGACGCCAGCGACAGCAGCAGATCGTTCTCGCTGATGGCCGCCTTGTTCCCGAAGCTCACGAAGCGGGAGAACCCGATGCCGACGCCTTTGGCATAGTCCAGAAGGGCCGTGCACAACGCACCACTCTGCGAGATGAGCCCGAACGGGCCGGCGTCAGGCATGCCCCGACCGAAGGTTGCATTCATGCAGACCGTCGGCGCCGTGTTGATGATCCCCAGGCAGTTCGGCCCGACGATCGTCAAGCCACGCTCGTGGGCGAGGGCCTTCAGGTCCTGCTCCATCTTCACCCCCTCGCCGCCGATCTCCTTGAACCCGGCCGAAATCACCACGAAATGCCGGGTCCCTTGCTGGGACATCGCGTCCACGATGCCCAGGATGAATTTCGCCGGGATCGCCATCACGCCCAGGTCGACCGGCTCGTCGATGGCCTGCACATCCTTGACGCAACGGTTGCCGAGGATGCTCTTGGCCTTGGGGTTGACGGGGTAGACCACCCCCGTGAAGCCTCCCGTTACAAGGTTGGTCATAATCGCGTTGCCGACCGAGCCAGGTGTTCGCGATGCACCGATCATCGCAATGGAGCGCGGCGCGAACAGCGGTTCGAGATCGGGGCCATCGGCCTGTGAAATCTCAGCGACATTGGCAGTTTGGGTCATCGTACACAACTCCTGCGGGAATCTATGACGTCGTCCGCGCGACCTCTTCCTGGCGCACCCGGGCGAGCAACTCTGTGCTGGAGCGTTTGCACCGCGCCGGAGCCACATGGGCTCGGCTGGCGGGCCACGGGCAAGTTCCTCACCGTCCCCCCGGGAACCGCACCCTGCATCCCCGCGTCCAGCGCCGGCTAAGCATGCAAGCCGCCGGCGCTCGAATGCGAAGACTTAGAATCATACCAGTTTCCGGCAGGATTGCCACGGGTCCGCAGCACGCCGTTTTGTGAACTTTCTGCGAATCCCCCGGCCGGCGAGACAGGGTTACCCCTAGCGCACACCGTACATGAAGGAGGCGAGGACCAAGCCCGCGTGCACGAGCCAGGAACTCATCAGGATCGCCGCTTGGACGCCCACGGAAGCGCGGAAGAACCAGCCGCGTGCCCGATACAGTGCCACGCATGCGACGACGTCGACCACGCCACAGATGAGGATGGCCCACAGGCCCCACACTTCCCGCTGGGGCAGTCCCTTGTCAACGACCAGAGCAGCGAAGAGCAGTGCCAGACCGCTGACCATGATCATCGGCACCATGCACAGCAGGAGCATCCCGAATTGCGGCTTCACACTGCCGACGGTCAGCCGGAATCGCTGGCCACACTCCGGGCACACGTCATGCGTGAGCTCGCGCAGGCAGTAGCCGCAGACCGGGCACGGTGGGTTGTTGTGCCGGAGATACTCGAGCAGCAGCTCGCGGTCATCGCCGTCCGGATCGCCGGTCGCCGGATCCTGTACCGTGTTGTCCATCGCATCGTCCCCCGCATGGGAGCCGGACGCCTGCACGGGGCGATCGCCTTCCCCGACGACTCGCCCCTTCAGCAACGCATGGTACCGCCCGTGCCGAACATTGACGAACACGCTAATATACTGTGAGCATGCTGAATAGGTGGATCGGCATTTTGTCGGCGTTCGCCATGATTGTCACGACGGGGGCGATCGTGTGGCGTGACATCATCCCCGAGTGGCTGGCCGGCGATCCACCCCGCTCCGAGGCCCTTCTGCTCAAGCCCGGTGAGAATCACTATGTCCAGGTCGGCATCTTCGACGCTGCCGGCCACACGATCGGCCGGAGTTGGACGAACAGCAATCGCATTGGCCGCGAGGGCTTGGTCCTCGTGCTCACCACCACCGTTCTCCAGCCGATTCACCTCCCGGGCGGCGTGACGACGCCGCGGGTGCGCATCGAGACCAAGCTCAGCTATGCGCCCGAGGAATCGCACGTGGAGGAGCTGTTTTTCTGGATGCACGGGCTCGGCGTGCCGGTGTCGCTCAAGGGCGCCGCGATGCCGTCCGGCGAATTCCCCTGCAAGTGGCAGGTCGGGTCGCAGCGCGGCGCGTTCGTGCTCGACACGCGGGCGCCCGCCGCTCTCGGTGACGTCATCCGCCCGTTTCACCGCCTGCCCGACCTGTACGTTGGTCGAACTTGGCGGATCAAGCTGCTCGATCCCCTGTCGAATGTCTTGCCCAACCTCGAGGCCGCCGGCTTGAGCCTCGAGCCCATCCTCGTGCGCGTCACCCGTACCGAAATGATCACCCACGACGAAGAACGCATCAGGGCCTTCGTCGTGGAGGGTGGGGGGGCCACGGCGTGGGTCGCCCCCGATGGACGCGTCCTCAGACAGGAGGTCCAGGTGCCGCTTTTCGGAACGCTCGTGCTGCTCGAGGAACCGTATGACGAAGAAGCCCGCGACAGCGCCACCCGGTCCGTCCGGAGCGAGCGGCAGCGCACGCGGGACAACCCAGCGGGGGAGGACCGTCCTTGATGGCATCCACTCCACAGCCCGTCGCCGACGCAACCGTCCAAATCGAGAGTGTCACGAAGTCTTTTGGGGACAAAGTCGCCGTCCGCGACCTGTCGCTGACGCTCTACGCGGGCGAGGTGTTCGCTTTTCTCGGACCCAACGGTGCAGGGAAGACGACCACGCTGAAGATGACCACCGGGCTTCTGAGGCCCAACGAGGGCACCATCAGCGTGTGCGGACGGTCCATGCGCCGCGACGGCCGCCAGGCGAAACAGCACATCGCCTACGTCCCCGACCAGCCCTTCGTCTACGAGAAACTCACCGGACGAGAGTTCATCCGTTTCACACGCGAGATGTACGGCGTCCCGGATGACGCGGCCACCGAGCGCATGGGGCGTTTGAGCCAGATCCTGGCGATGGACGGCTTCCTGGACCAGCTTTGCGAGACGTACAGCCACGGCATGAAGCAGAAGGTCGCGCTGGCGGCGGCACTTATCCACGAACCGCGGTTGCTGATCGTCGATGAGCCCATGGTCGGTCTCGATCCACGAACGGCCCGTGTCATCAAGGGTATTCTCCGCGATCTGGCCACCGCCGGCCGAACCGTTTTCATGAGCACACACACGCTCGATGTGGCCGAGCAGGTGGCCGACCGCATCGGCATCATCCACCGCGGGCGTCTCGTCGCACTCGGCACGCTGGCCGAGCTGCGCGCCCAGGCTAAGATGGATGGCCGTCTGGAGGACGTGTTCCTGAGGCTCACGGAGGCGGGGGCCGACGAAACCGCCCCCGCCAATGGCCCCACCTCGCCACCCTCCGCTTGACGGACAAGGACGGAACACCGAACGTGTTCAGCGATGCCGCGCACAGACGATCATTCTGCACCCCACCAAGCCGGTAGGGGACTCCACTCCAGGCTCGCTCCGGCGCTCGTCCTTACCGCCGGAGCGGGCATCCTCGCGACCGCGTTCGCACCCACGATCTGGCTCGTATTGCTAACCGACGGCTTGCTTGTCGTGAGCGTGCTCGGGGCGGCGGCCGGTTGGGGAGCCTGGCCCGTGGTCTGGCTCGGCCTGACGCGGCGAACCGTCAGCCAACAGGTGTGCCTGGCTGTCGGGTTGGGGCTTGGGTTGCTGACCCTGTTCACGCTCATGCTCGGCGTGGCCGGCT
>Ga0272441_10014738_pt1 | contig 11026 bp, 12 predicted proteins | sample SSMProp6N_FD_193582 | JGI IMG/M metagenome (GOLD analysis project Ga0272441, IMG submission 193582) | Marine sediment archaeal communities from Little Sippewissett salt marsh, Falmouth, MA, United States - SSM-Prop-6N | ecosystem: Environmental > Aquatic > Marine > Wetlands > Sediment ...
TTATAGACAGATATTGGAGGCTTATGAAGCGGGGATTAAGACTCATCAGGGCAACATCATGGCAGAACACATCTTAGATGAGATCGACCTTGTGGGAATAGGACGCTTTACGGCGATGACCTCCAACGACAAGGCCAACTCCCTTGCTGCGCTCCATTTTGCATCCATCTTTGGGAGAGCAGAATCGTACCAGATCCCTCCCGAGATTGAAGGTTACAGGGGCAAAGAAGTAGTCCACGCCTTCCATCTCCGGGGCAGGTTTCTCTTCGGAAGAGAGGTTACCTACTCGTATCTTTCCCGCCAGTTTGAGACCGGAGCGGCTATTGAGAACTTTAAGTTAACAGAAGATTTCGATTACGACGACTTCAAGGATTGTTACGACAAGGCCGCAACCCCTTTATTCCTGGTCTTAGAGGATGGGGGCCTTTCGGCCTTCACCGAAGATTATAAGCCCACACCCAGACCGGGCCAGATCCTAATATGCCTGATCAACCCTCATGGAAAAGACCTCAAGAGATGCCAAGATTCCATAAGCAGGGCTACAACATAAACAACATAAAAATTATTCGAGAGAGTCAGCTTCCTTCGCCCTCAAAAAAGTCGATCATGGCGCAAAGCAGGTCGTAGTCTTGGAGCATTCCCATGAGCTTCTGCTGGGATGTGACCACAGGGATCTGATCGATCACCTCTTTTCGCATCAACCTCGCACATTCGCTCACCTCGCTGCTCTTTATGGCGGTTACTGCCGGAACCATGGCTTCACTTACAGGAACGTTTCGAAGCTCGATCCGCGATACGCCGTAATAGAAGCTCACAGTGTCTCTGGTGCTTTCCCAGGCCCATTCGTCGTCCTCGGGTGCCGCGGACATGTCCGACTTTTCCACATAATCCTCGATCACGCTGGCGTTTATCAAGTCCCGATCAGAGACGATTCCCACCAATTTTAGGTCAGAGTTCAGGACGGGACTGGCTTGAGCACTTGCGTATTCCATTACTGCACCCACAACGGGAAGCGGCATCTCATCCCAAACCACAATCATCTTTCTTTCAAAATAGTTCTCGATAGATTCCGTTATCCCAAGATCCACCACGACTTTTATCAAATCCGCCACCGATACGATCCCGACCAGATCGCCGTCTTCGATCACGGGGATTCGTCTTATGTTGTTCTCGGTTAATAGTTTGGCAACCTCGATCACGGAGTTTTCCGGTGTCACAACCACGGGGTTTCTGGTCATGATCAGGGCGATCTGATCCTCCTCGGGATTGCCGAGGAGGTCGGACCTCGTTACCATCCCGATCAGTTCGCCTTTCTTGATCACAGGGACTCCAGAAACCTGCCTTTCTTTCAGAGCCTCCAAGACGTGGTCTCTGTTCCCAGGAACGTCCACGTAAGCCACGTCTTTGACCATGATGTCCTTGACCAAGATCTCGTTCAAGACCTCTCCCCCGGCACGGTCAGAACCGGGACTTTGGCGGCGCGGACCACCTTCTCTGCCACGCTTCCCAGGAGGAATTTATCAAGACCCGTGCGGCCGCACGCGCCCAAGACGATCAAGTCTGCGCCCTCTTCGTCGGAAAAATGGAGCAGCTCCTCGCCGGGGTTGCCCTCAAGCACCTTTTTGAGGCAAACAAGACCAGCCCGGTTGACCATCTTCTCAATTTGTTCTGTGGCCTCGTCACCCTCTCTGAGCAAGAGGTCCCTGATACTCGCAAGAGCCATGTCCTCTGGAAGATGGCTCAGCCTTCCGGTATCGGCAACGTAAACTGCGATGATGTCGCCCCCAGAACACTTGGCAAGCTCAATTCCCCACTCAGCCGCTCGTTCGCTGTGTTTCGAGCCGTCAGTTGCGATCATGATTCTTTCAAACATAGAACTTACCCCTAAAATACGGCCATAATATCAGAGGGCCTAGCCCTCCGGACCACGCTCGCGAGAGGATCTTTTGCCCCCCACAAGTTGTCCGACCGCCCATCGATGATCATTAATCTGCCCTCTTTTCCCACCTTTATAGAGCCGACCTTATCTTCGATGCCCAGGATCCGAGCACCATTTAGAGTGCACATCTTAAATACTTGTCTATCGTTATGCGCCAGTGCTTTGGATGCAAGTTTCATCTCGGAGAACATGTTCGGCGAGTTTAGCATGACGTTGTCGGTCCCAAGGCCCACAACGATCCCCCTCTCAAGCATCTGGGCCACCTTTGGAAGGCCGACCCCTGTCACCAGGTTGGACCTAGGACAGATCACCACCGGCACGGAAGAATCTGCCACCTTTTTCAAGTCCTCTGATGTGGCTTGGGTTAGATGGACCAAGTGATCGGGCTCAAATTCGAGCGCGGGCGCTATGTCATCCCGACTTGATTCGCCTGCGTGGAACGCCACTTTCCTATTATGAGCGCGGGCGGCGTTCACGATGGCATCTACCAAAGCAAAAGTGTAGTCCCTGGTGCTGCTGATCCCCACACCCCAACATCGTGGATGGATCTCGAATGAGCCTGGATTTGGCCTCCCAAAGGTTCTGGCGATGAGGGGGATCGACTCCAAGGCCTCAAGTAGCATGTCGACGCCTGAAGGCCCCCCTTCACGAAAATCGGCAAAGGCACAGGTTCCTGTAGCCATCATATCACGAAGCGAGGTTCGCATACCCTCCACGAGTTTGGATCGAGATGTTGTTTCCAGGACCTGATGTTTCAGCCCCTTTGGTCCGACCAGTTCTGAAAGGGGCATGAAGGGTGGGTCCTTGATGACGGAGTCGCCTAAATGAGTGTGGGCGTTGACAAAAGATGGGCATATTATGCCCTCGAGCTCAGTCTCCACCTTTTCGCATCCTATCTCCTTTATGATGCCCTTTTCTATGCAGAGATAACCATCCACTGGCTCGAACTCGTCGCCCAATATAACGGTTCCAGAAAGAAGGATCTCGCCCTCCGGGCCAATTGCGCTACCCCGGTCAGTCGCGTCTTCCAGGTTGGCACCATACTCTTGGTTGGCACCATCTCCCTGTTTTGTCACGCACCCCTTTCCGATCTTATCCGTCAAGTCCATCTCGTTCATTCTTGAGGGCGGGTAATCTATTTAGCTTCTGCTCATCGCTTTCCTTTGGTATGAAACGACCCTTCGTCCGGATAAATAGCGCCATGAGCGCCGACGGGAAGATCAGCTCCATCGAAAGAAGACAGATCAAGATCTCCAGTCCCAAAGACCTGGAAAGGGTGAAACGTCTCCGCGCCGAGAGCGATGCCATTATGGTTGGGGTTGGGACCGTTCTGGCAGACGATCCGGGGCTTAAGATCAAGTCTCCAGATCTGAGGAATATGAGGATTCAGAGAGGATTGTCCGAAAACCCATTGAGAGTTGTAGCAGACAGCCTGGCAAGAACCCCGCCTTCGGCCAAAGTATTGGGTGACGGTTGTATCATCGCCATATCAGAGGCGGCACCTTCTGAGAGGTTGAAGGCTATCGAGGATCGATGTGATGTCGTGGTTGCGGGCAAGGACAAGGTAGATTTAGAAGAGCTTCTCGGCGAGCTTTGGAGACGGGGGGCAAGAACGCTGATGGTTGAAGGGGGTGCCACCCTTAACTGGAGCCTCATTGAGGCAGGGCTTGTAGACGAGATCTCCGTCTACATAGGCACCATGATAATAGGGGGCGAAAGTGCCCCAACACTGGTGGATGGTGTCGGATTTTGCAAAGATTTCCCACAGCTCAAGCTAGTATCCGCCGAAAAATTAGGTGGAGGCGCGCTCCTCTCCTGGCGCGTACTCCAATGAGATTTTGAGGAGTGATGAATGTCTCAGCTGCGCATCCAGTTGTCCCAGCCTTCGGCCCTTTCAACAAGAATCGAACAGAGGTCCTCTGCCATCTGGAAGGGGATTCCTACGACCACGAAATCGTCTTCTAACCCAGCGTTCTTGGCAGCACCGTCGCAGCCCAAAGACACGTTGACTTCGCCTTTGAGTATTGGAGAAGAAGTTGCATCGACACAGAATGACTGTATTCCTGCAGTGTTGAACTCGACTCTTCCGCCTTCTTTGTATAACACTGCCTGGACGATCCGCCTGGCTTGGAAAGGTTTACCGACGAATATAATCACGTCGGGTTTCATAGTCATCTTCTCCAACGGAGTGACAAGTGTCGCAACGGTACCTCCTGGTTCTTGGGCAGGGAAGTTTGAAACTATGTTGGCTCCGGCGTCCTTCGTCACGCATTTGTTGAGCTTGGAGAAATATAAGTTTCCAGAGGAGATGTTGTCGGGAAAATCCATGAGTCCCAGTCCGGATGCACCGCCTTTGCAAGCGTGGGAAGCCACCTTGGCAAGGGTGGTTTCGCCTCTAAGCCTTGCTGCCTGAACCATCTCGCAGTAGCGGAGCGGTTCTTGAAGCAATTCGACGTCTTTGGGTATGTCACCTTCCTCTCTGAACAGCTTGACGCCTACCGGGTTTGTGTCCAGATCAAGAGTTTCGACCAAGATTTTTGCCATCTCATCAAGTTCTATGGGAATGCCTCCAGTTTTTTCCTGATAAGGCATTATTCGATGCTGTACATCACTCTTGCGCTTAGCAGGTGGGACCGTTTGCGCCTTTTTGTGCTTCAGAAGCGAACTGGTGAATTGGACAGGATGTTGATGGATATAGTAGAAATGGGAGGGATTAACATCGAAAGTTAGACTGATTTGGAAAATCACGATCTAAATGACAAAGATTAGAGGGGGGTTCTGCGATTCAAAAGCGTTGGAACCGTCAAAACCCGGTACCTTCCAAAACTGAATTTCCGCCCTAAGTTCCTTACTACAGTGTTTAAAGATACATTTCGGAGTTCAGAACTTTGCGCAAACTTCGCGAGGCACCTTCACTCGTCCACACCATTTTCGTCTGCTTCCATCATCTCGTCTGGGTAAATGTCCACCACGATCCCCATCTCGTCAAGCAGGGTTGCTGTGTCGCCATCATTGTTCCAGATCGCGCTTCTACGATTCATGTAAAGATCAGTGACCGTATCGTTGCCCTCGGATGTGTAGACAGTTACCGAAGCTTCTGGCTCCAGAACGAAGTCCATTGGGAACTCGTAAGTGTAATTCGCCTCATCCTGCAAAATCCAGCCGGTCATGTTCTGAGCCGATTCGCCCAAGTTGACGATCTCCACCCATTCTTCAGACCAGCTGGCATTGGAAATCTCCACAAGATATGCGACTGCCATCTCTTCGACTTCATCGGACGAAGTCTCATTTTCCTCGGCGAAACTCAGACCCAAAACAGTGACCAAAAGGGCCGAGATCAAAACCATATATTTCATGACTCGGGTCATGGTAGCAATACCTCCGAGCATATCTATTTGTGTTCAAAAGATTTAAACTTTACTAAAAATTGAAATGTCAAAGATTTCATCCTAAATCACTTTATTGGATATGTTGAGGGCTCATCGTAAGAGGTGCATTCCTCAAAGTTACTGACGGAGAAATCTGAGCAAATATCAAGCTCGTTTGAGTTTTGGATTTGTTCAAGTGTTACAAGAATAAATAATAGTCAAGAACCAATCGATGCTATTCGATTGATTTTCAAAAGAAATATTACTAAAGACACAAATAAGGCAAATCTTAAGCCCTTATGAATTTGAGATTTGCCGAATATGTGTCGTCGAGCACGATATATTCAGACTTCAAACAATGTATTCAGAGATCGATTCGCCCGAGGCATCTAGTAAAGTTGCAGTCTCGCCCTCGTTCCATACAGACTCTTCGAATCCCCAGTAAAGATCTGTTGCAGTATCGTTTCCGACCCTTGAGTGGACTTTGACCTTCGCTTCAGGGACCAAGACGAAACCATCGGGGAATTCGTATGTGTTATTTCCCTCATCGATCAGCACCCAGAAGGTGAAATCCTGGACGGCCATTCCGGAATTGGCGATCTCGACCCATTCGCCTTCGATCAGGTTCACATCGATTATGGTCACTGCAACGTCGAATCCTGGAGGGAGATCTCCGGGCGACGAATCATCTTCAGCGGCGACAGTTCCGACCAGAAGGGCCGAAAGGATCAATCCAATCTGAACAAACTTCCAATTTGACATAACTAATCTAACCTCCCACTTTTTACAGGTATAATTCTCGGAAAGGAACTTAAGCTTTTCTCGAAAGCCTTGACGGCTTGACAAGATCAACCAATCAGGAGTGGCACTTTCGGGATTAAGACAATCGAAAATACTGCAATTAATTCCTAACGTTTGGCATACTGCTGGCTTTGGTCGATCTATGTGATAACTGTCCTTTGGTCTAAGCCAAAGTCGCGATCGTTAGGAGGCCACCTGGAAACGCGACGCTCATTTTATGAATATATCGAAGCATGAGGGGTGCGCGGATCTAACCCACAAAAAAGTAGCAAAGTATATATCGGTTGCCGATAAATGACCTGAAGCACGGCATATGTGCAAACCCAATTCAAAGGGAGTTTGATAAAATATGAAGATTTCCGGAAAAATAATTATAATTGCCCTGGCAATCTGTCTCGTCGGATCCCTAGCCGTTGCGATGGCGACAGAACAAGAAGCTGACGAGATGAGCACCGCCAATGAAGCCTGGCAGAAGCTTATGGACGGAAACGCCCGTTTCGTGAATAACGAGCCAGAAGTGAAGGACTTCGTATCCGAAAGAGAAGCAGTGGTGGCCGGACAGAGCCCCTTTGCCACCGTGATCACCTGCTCTGATTCAAGGGTCCCACCTGAGTACATCTTCGACCAGGGAATCGGAGACGTATTCGTGATCAGGGTAGCCGGCAACGTCGTTGATTCCGTAGTTTTGGGATCTGTCGAATATGGTGTTGAGCATCTGCACACCCCCATCTTCGTGGTTCTGGGCCATCAGAGCTGCGGTGCAGTAACCGCTGCAGTTCAGGGCGGTGCTGAAGGAAACATCGAAAGCATCATGGACGAGATCGAACCTGCAGTAGAGGCGGCAGAAAAGACTGGCAAGACCGAAGGCGAGCTGGTGGATGAGGCCATCGACCAGAGCATTGACTTGGTCATCGAGAGCACCTTGGAAGGTAGCCCCATCACCAAAGAGCTGGTCGAAGAGGGAAAATTGGTCATAGTGGGCGCTAAGTACTATCTGGACACAGGCGAAGTCGAGCAGCTTTCCTGGATCGATGCCGCAGCTCTGGCCGAGATGGAAGCAGAAGAGTCCGAAGAGACCAAAGCAACAGTGAACGCTTCCGAAACCAAAATCACTGTGACTGACAAAGTTGAAACGGTCGGTATTCCCGGAGACATAATTCCTGAGGATTACGAGCCCGCGTCTGACATTCCCGGAGACATAATACCTCCAGAAGACGAGTGAATTGAGCGCTCGAATCTTCGATGAAGCTCAAAAGTGCGAGATCTCACAACGTCACGAGGCCTTTTCAAATCTTTTTTAAGATATTTCGTTAGCTAAGACGGTGGGGTGTCATCCCTTGAGATTTTACCTCGATCACTCTTGGGAGGAAACTTCGTTATTTATTGGAGCCAATCACATTTAAAATTTATCCAAATTAAGCTGAGATCCTGGTGCCTCGATGTCGCCTGAAGGCCAGAAGTGCGAGCAGTGCCGCAAGAATCGTCACCTGCCAGGACACAGGAATGGCCTTCGATCTATCAGGCAGTTTTGGCCCATTACTAGAATCATTACCATTCGCGTTCTCCACAAGATCGCCCAAGTTCACTTCAAACCCCACCAAGTCCATCTCGCCGCCGGCATAGATCCTGGTCACGGTGAGGTTCAACATCTCTTCGCCCTCAACACGCTCGCCATAAGTGAAATTTTCGCCTACCCGGAGGAGGGAAGACTCTAAAATGCCCTTCTCGTCACGAAGCTCGACCCAGACTGCACCTGAACCTGGGTTCACGTCCAGAACCACCAGGGTCAGATTGTCAGCGAAATCGAGAGACTCTCGCGTTGAGACAAAAATCTCGCCAGCAAAGGCAGTCTCCAGAATTATCAGAATTGACAAGAGGAGATACGTTATGCGCCTCATCTTAACGTTTCCTGATTATTAGATATATATATCCAAATCGGTCAGATATGTCGACCGCATAAATTTGGGGATATATTATCACACGAAGTTACATTAGGAAAGGGTTTATTAGTTATTAACCCCATTTTAGGTAATACGAATCGTAAAAAACGTGATATTGGTGATTTTTGTGGCAGGAGATGTAGGAATACTAATTCTGGGTCACGGCAGCACGAAGCCGTACAACAAGCAGATGGCAGAAGCTTACGCCGAGATGATTAGCAAAACCCACGACGGACCCGTTAGAACGGCCTTCCTAAACATGGATGAGCCAAACATCGAGGCGGGACTCGCAAGTTTCCAGGAAACGGACGTGAATACCATAATCGCGCTTCCCATATTCTTGGCTCACGGGGTTCACACCATGGAAGACATTCCAAAAGAGCTGGGTGTAGATCCAGAGCTCAGAAAGGGCAACTGCAAGCTGAACGGAAGAGAGGTGGAGATACGCTGCTCCGAGCCACTGGGCGTGGACGAGGCCGTTGCGAAACTTGCATATCGCAGGGCGATGGAAGCGCTCAAATAGGCGTTCTTGACACGATCCACGGCGCAAAGGTGATCGCAGAAGCGATGGGGCGGCGCGGCATCAAAGCCGCGCCACTCGAGGTTTACCATCACGAACCAGATATATCAGGCTTCGACTTGATAGTTGCGCCGGTTCATCTTCCACCCGATAACCCCACTTTCAAGAAGGCCGTCGATGGTGGAAAAGCTTGGATCACGCACCATCAGGCCGTAGGAGAGTTACTCTGTGGAGAAAAAGAGTTCAGGGTCTTTGAGATTACCGGAACACACAGCAAGACCACCACTGCCTTGATCCTCGCAAAGATCCTCTCTGCCAAGAGAAGGATCGTATCCCACACGACAAGAGGAGTCGAGCTTTGGGAAGGTGGCAATAGCCAGGTTCTCAGGGCAGGGCTTAGCATCACTCCAGGAAACGTGATCGTGGCCATGGAACTGGCTCGCTCATGTCGAGCAGACGACTTGATATGCGAGATATCCCTTGGCGGAACCGGCCTTGCAGATTATGGGATCTTGACCAGCTTTGCAGGAGACTACAAGATAGCTGATGAAACCAGATGGGCAAGCAAAGCCAAGCTCCAGATGGTCGACCTGGCCTCCTTCGAGTCGAAGCTGATCGCCAACGTCGATACAAACACAGCTCCAGATCTCTCTTTTGGCATAGATGGAGACGTTCAATGCGATGCGAAAGAGATACGAGCTGGAAAGACCAGATGCGACCTCGAACTTGGCGAAGGGTTTGACCCAAAAAGCTACGTAACGGGCCTATCTGCAGCCGTCGCTGCTGCCATGGAAGCTGGCTTTCCGATCGAAGATATCGTATCGTCCTTAAAAGGGTTCGAAGGGTTCAGCGGCCGGATGAAGAGGACCTATGAGGCAGGCGTCATAGTTTACGATAATTCCAACTCGGGTCTCAAGCTCTCCGGTGTGGAAGAGGGACTAGACTACGCCAAAGGCGAGGGTCTTTTGGGCCTGGTGGTGGGCGAAGAAGCCGAGACTGTCTGCGAGGGAATGGACATTCCAGGCTTGGTCGAGCTTCTGAAAACGCGTCGAGAAGAGATCGACGTTCTTGTTCTGGTTGGTGAAAGGTTGGAAAGTTACGCCCAAGAACTCGGCGCTCTGACCGCACCCGACCTTCCCGCAGGCAACATCCGGGCAAAAGAGTCCCTGAAAAAAGGCGATCGTCTACTTTCATGCGTTAAATGTTTTAGGTGACAGGATAATGGCAACCATTTCAAAAGAGATTCAGATTTTACATCCCAGGCCCAGCTCGATAGTGGCGGCACTCTACACGCTGCGAGATCTGGGCGTCGACGTGGTTATAATGCACGGGCCTAGCGGATGCTGTTTCAAGCACGCAAGGCTTCTTGAAGAAGATGGAGTTCACACGTTAACCACAGGACTTGATGAGGTCGGTTTCGTATTCGGCGGCCAAGATCAGCTCACCAGCCTTCTCCAAAAGGCCAACGAATTGTTCAACCCGAAGATGATCGGTGTGGTGGGAACTTGCAGCAGCATGATCATCGGTGAAGATCTGCATCAAGCTGTGGCCGAAGCTGGATTGGAAATTCCAGTCATCGAGGTAGAGGTTCACGCGGGCTACAGGGACAACACTAAAGGGGTCATAATCACCCTGGAAGCGGCATTGCTTGCCGGATTGATAGATGAAAACGAGTTCAAACGACAAAAGTTCCTCTTAGAGAAGGCAACAGAGGTAGAACGGCTACATGGTGCCGCCAGCAAAGAGTACCTTGAGCCTGAACGGGGCGACCTCAAGTACAAGGTAGCATCCCGCCTGATGGAGCTCATGAAAGAGGGAAAGAAGGGTCTAAACGTCCTCAACGCGAAGAAAGAGACCTCCTACATGTTCGCCGACATAAATATGGCGGTGGCAGAGGCGGCAAGGGCTTTTGGCACAGAGGTTACGACTCTTGCAAACCTGGATGATTCAAAGGGCCTTCCCAAGGTGAGAAGAGACGCCAGAAACGTTCTCCAGGGACTGGAAGAAAGGGGCGTTGAGGTTGACCTGTTGATCGGCGGGCTTGATGAGTACCCAATCGCAGGAGAGGCTGTGGCTCGGTATTTAGACGAGCACAAAGAAGACGGTTACGACTTTGTCGTGTTATCAGGAGTACCACATGCCATACCCTCAGATTGTCTGGAAGGGATGGAGATTTTCTCGATAACCAACGGTCCAAGACAGGTCAGACCGATCCGCGAGCTAGGCCACCATCACGTTGTGGTGGAGGTAGACCTTCACCCCAAAACATTGGGCGTGAGCACAATTGTAGAATCCGAGTTCGGCGCAACTCTGCGAGAGATGAGCCGCGCCGAATGAAAAATTATTTTTTCAAAATGCCTTGGGCAGCTCAGTGAGGAAGACGTAGATAATAAAGCCGATCATGCCTATGAGCGTGATCCCCAGAATTGAGATCTTGGAGATCATGGTAAATTCATCT
>Ga0272441_10014739_pt1 | contig 11025 bp, 2 predicted proteins | sample SSMProp6N_FD_193582 | JGI IMG/M metagenome (GOLD analysis project Ga0272441, IMG submission 193582) | Marine sediment archaeal communities from Little Sippewissett salt marsh, Falmouth, MA, United States - SSM-Prop-6N | ecosystem: Environmental > Aquatic > Marine > Wetlands > Sediment ...
ACTCGTTGCCTTCATCCCCTTCCAGACCTTGACCTCACCCGAGGCGGTGGTCGCCCTCCAATCCCTCGACTACGACGAGGCGCGGGCCGACGTCGAGCGGTTCTGGCGGGGCTTCACCGAGGCCGGCGCCGCCTTCGACACCCCCGACGAACTCGTCACCGACCTGCTGCGCGCCGCCGCCACCCACGTCCTAATCACGGCCGACAAGGACCCGGCATCCGGCCTCTACGTCCTCCCGGCCGCCACCTTCGACTACGGCGCCTGCGGGAACGAGGCGTGCATACAGATCCGCCAGATGGACTACCAGGGCTACCACGATATGGCCGAGGCATACCTCGACGGCCTCTCGGTGCCGCAGGGCAGCGCACTCATGGACGGGAACTTCGCCTCGGCCGAGGGGGCGTTCCAGGCTCTCAACATCTACAACGGCAAATGGGAGACGAACACCTTCGGCTATAACCTCGACCACGGGTTCATACTCACGGCCATGGGCGAGCACTACCTCATCACGCGCGACGCGGCGTGGCTGTCGCGCGTCGCCGATCGGATAGTCGCAGGCTGCGATTACGTCACGCGCGAGCGGGAGGCGACAAAGGTCGAAACCGACGGCGCCCGCGACGCCGCCTGGGGCCTCCTGCCCGCCGGGCACCTCGAGGACAACCCCGAGTGGCGGCACTGGTTCGCCGTCAACGCCCACGCATACCGCGGCATGCAGCTGGGGGCGCTCGTCCTCGCCGAAGCCGGGCACGCAGACGCCGCGCGCATCGCCTCCGACGCCGAGGAGTACAAGGCCGACATACTCGCCGCCGTCGGGAGAGCCACCGAGAGATCACCCTCCGCGCGCCTCTCCGACGGGAGCTACGTGCCGCACATCCCGACGAGGACGCACATACACGGTCCCGACTGGGGCTGGTTCCGCGAGGCCGCCTACGGGCCGCTACACCTCGTCGACGCGCACCTGCTGCCCCCGGACTCGCCCGAGGCCGAGTGGATACATCGATACCTCGAGGACCGCATGTACGTAAGCCGCGACTACGGGCGGCCCGTCGACGTGACGCGCGGGTGGTTCTCCGGCGGGGGCGTGACCGTCCAGGCGAACCTTCTCAACACGGCGCCGGCCTACATACGAGCCGATATGCCCAAACACGCCGTCCGCGCGCTGTTCAACGACCTGGCCGCCAGCGTCTACGAGGACGTTCGCTGCTTCACCGAACACCCGGTCCAGGAACTGGGCACCGGCACCGGGCCCTTCTACAAAACGCCCGACGAGTGCGGGTTCCTCAACTGGCTCCGGCTGTGCCTCCTCCTCGAAGAGGAGAGCACCCTGTGGATCTGCCGGGCGGCACCGCGCGAGTGGTTCGCCCCGGGACGGTCCATCCGCCTCGCCGACGCGCCGACCTGGTTCGGGCCCGTCTCCGTCGAGATCGAGTCGAACGAGGAGACCATCCGCGCCCGGCTGACCCCGCCGCGCCGCAACCCCCCGGCCCGGATGCTCCTGCGCCTGCGGCACGTGGGGCTGCGCAGGATGACCTCCGTCACCGTGAACGGCCGGGCCCACGCGGCGTTCGACCCTGCGGGCGAGGTCATCGACCTCTCCGGCGCAGGGGGGCTCGCCGGCGGAGACCTCGAGATCCGGGCCGAATATCGCTAGGCGCGCCCTGGAATCTCCTACCGGCGGCGTGCGTATATGTGGTAGACTCTCCTGATTTCGGGCACCGCTGTTCGTGGGTCATATCGTGCGGACGGGGCCGTCCGTGGGGAGGCGAAAGCGATCATGTCGGCGGCTTCACGAGAGTTCAGCCTGGGCGTTGACATAGGCTCGATAAGCGTCAAGACGGCGCTGTTGGACGGGGCGGGGGACATTGTCTCCACGACCTACCGGAGGCACCTGGGCCGGCCCGCCGACGTCGCCCGCGAGGCCGCCGGCGAGGTCCTCGGCTCCCTCAAACCGGGCGCAGCCGTCAAACTCGGCCTCACCGGCACCGGCGCCCCGGCACTCGCCGAGGCCCTCGACGTGCGCCCCACAAACGAGATGATCGCCATCGTCTCCGCCGCGGCGCGATTCCTACCCGACGTGCGGACGATCATCGACGTCGGCGGCGAGGACAGCAAGATACTCTGCCTCCGAAAACCCGAGCGCGGAACCCTCGTCCTCGACGACTTCGCCACCAACAGCGCCTGCGCCGCCGGCACCGGCTCGTTCCTCGACCAGCAGGCCACACGGCTCGGCGTCTCCATCGAGGAGTTCGCCCAACTCGCCCTCCGCTCCGAGCGACCGCCCATGATGGCCGGCCGCTGCAGCGTCTTCGCCAAGTCGGATATGATCCACCTCCAACAGGAGGGATGCCCGGACTACGACATCATCGCCGGCCTCTGCGCCGCCATGGCCCGCAACTTCATCTCCGTCATCGCCAAAGGCAAGCCGCTCCGCCCGCGCATCGCCTTCATAGGCGGCGTGGCGTCCAACGCGGGGATGGTGCGCGCGTTCCGCGACGCCGTCGGCGCGGGCGAAGACGACTTCACCGTCCCGCAGCGCCACGAGTGCATGTGCGCGATCGGCTGCGCCCTTACCGCCGGGCGTGAGGCGGAGGCGCGCGATGCGAGTCAACTCGCCGACCTCTTCGCCCGAATGACTCCGCACAAAGGCGGGCTCGGCCACGGCCAGCTCGAGAGGCTGGAGCCCGTCGAGCGCCCCGAGGCCCGCGAACCCGGCGAAGCCGAGCGCAAAGCGGCGCGCGCCGGCGTCTACCTCGGCGTCGACGTCGGCTCCGTCTCCACCAACGTCGTCGCCCTCGACCGCCAAATGAACGTCATCGCCCGCAGGTACCTCGCCACCGCCGGCCGCCCCATCGAGGCCGTCCGCCGCGGCATCACCGAGGTCGGCGAAGAGCTCGGCCTCGATACGCCCGTCATCTCCGTCGGGACCACAGGGTCCGGGCGCTACCTCATCGGCGACTTCATCGGCGCCGACGTCGTCAAGAACGAGATAACCGCCCAGGCGACCGCCACGATCGCCATCGACCCGCAGGTCGACACCATCTTCGAGATAGGCGGCCAGGACAGCAAGTACATCAGCCTGCGCGACGGCGCCGTCGTCGACTTCTGCATGAACAAGGTGTGTGCCGCCGGGACCGGGTCGTTCCTCGAAGAACAGGCCGAGCGGCTCGGCATATCCATAGTCGGCGACTTCGGCCGCGAGGCCCTCGCCGCCCCCGACCCCACGCCCCTCGGAGAGCGCTGCACCGTCTTCATGGAGACGGCCCTCATCGCCGCCCAGCAGGAAGGGGCCGAGCGTGGCGACCTATGCGCCGGCCTGGCCTACTCCATCGCCGAGAACTACCTCAACCGCGTCGTCGCCGAAAGACGGGTGGGCGACCGCATATTCTTCCAGGGCGCAGTGGCCTTCAACGACGGCGTCGTCTCCGCCTTCCGCAAGCTCACCGGCAAGAGCGTGACCGTCCCGCCGGACAACGACGTCACCGGCGCCATCGGCGTGGCGCGCGTGGCCGCCGAGAACGCACCCCGGGGCGGATCGACCTTCAAGGGCTTCGTCGCCGTCCGCGACGCCGAGTACGAGCTGCGCTCCTTCCAGTGCCACGACTGCCCCAACGGGTGCGAGATCCGCGAGGTCGTCATCGAGGGCCAGGAGCCCCTGCGCTACGGCAGCCGCTGCGGCAAGTTCGACGAGAGGGCCCAGCGCGCCGAGCACAGCGACATACCCGACCTCTTCGCCGAGCGCGCGCGGTTGCAAAGGGCGGCCCTCGACAAGAACCGGCCCGGCGCGCGCGGAACCATCGGCATACCTCTCGCCCTAACCTTCTACGAGCTCCTCCCGTTCTGGACGGCGGTCCTGCAGGAACTGGGCTTCTCCGTCGTCTGCTCCGACGTGACGAACGCGCGGATGGTCCGCGAGGGCGCCGGCTGCTGCGGCGCCGAGACGTGCCTGCCCATAAAGGCCGCCCACGGGCACATCATCGACCTCCTCGAGAAGGGCGTCGACTACATCTTCCTCCCCGTCTCCGTCATGGGGGAGGAACGGGCCTTCGGACTGCCGCCGGGGTTCAACTGTCCGTACGTCCAGGCGCTGCCGTTCATGGTCCGCGCCTCCGGCATACTCGAAGGCTCCGAGGTCCGCGCGATCAGCCCGGTCCTCGTCCCGGGCCTCAGCCCCACAGCCATGGAGAGGGGGCTGCTCGCCGCCCTGGCGGACCTCCACGTCGGCGTTGCCGAGGTGCGCCGCGCCCTCGACGCCGGCCATGAGGCCCAGGCGAAGTACTGCGAGGCCATGAAACGACGCGGGGAGGAGATACTCCAAAACCTCACACCCGAGACGCCCGCGATCGTCGTCGTCAGCCGCCCATACAACGGGTGCGACCCCGGCCTGTCGCTCAACCTGCCCAAGAAGCTGCGCACGCTCGGCGCCATGGCCGTGCCCCTCGATATGCTGCCGCTGGAGGGCGTCGACCTCTCCGAGGCATGGCCCAATATGTACTGGCGCTACGGGCAGAGAATACTCGCGGCGGCATCCGTCGTCCGCGACGACCCCAGGCTCCAGGCCATGTACATCACAAACTTCGGGTGCGGGCCCGACTCGTTCATCACACGCTACTTCACGGCCGAGATGGCCGGCAAACCCTACCTCACCATCGAGATAGACGAGCACAGCGCCGACGTCGGCATGGTCACGCGCCTGGAGGCCTTCCTCGACAGCCTCAAGCGCTCCTCGGGCACCCCCACCGGCGCGCCGCCCAGGCTGACCCCCGCCGTCCGCAAGGCCGACAGCCGCGTCGTCTACGTCCCCAACATGGGCGAGGCCGCCAGAGCGCTCTCAGCCGCCTTCTCCGCCTTCGGCATGGAGGCGCGCGTCTACCCCGAGTCCAACGAGGAAACGCTCCACTGGGGCCGCAAGTTCACCGGCGGGCGCGAGTGCTTCCCATGCATCGTCACCGTCGGCGACATGGTCCGCATAGTCAAATCGCCCGACTTCGACCCGGACAGGGCCGCGTTCTTCATGCCCACAACGTCCGGGAGCTGCCGCTTCGGCCAGTACAACAGGCTCCAGCGCATGGTCCTGGACGATCTGGGATACCACGACGTTCCCATCGTCGCCCCCAACCAGTCGGGACTGCTGGGCGATGAGCTGAAGGAGAACGGGGCGGGGTTCTTCCGGCTGGCGTGGCGGGCCGTCGTCGCGTGCGAGGTCCTCGAACAGCTCGTCCGGAAGGTCCGGCCCTACGAGCTGAACCCAGGCGAGTCGGACCGGGTCCAGGAGGCGGGCCTCGACCGAATCTGCGAGGCCATCAGTCGAAGGGAGAATCCAGCCCAGGCCTTGGCCGGGGCGGCCGAGGAGCTGGCGCGCGTCCCCGCCGACCGCAGCGAGCGGCGGCCCCTCATCGGCGTCGTCGGCGAGATATTCGTCCGGAGCAACGAGTTCTGCAATAACTCCGTCATCCGCCGGATCGAGGGCCTGGGCGGCGAGGCTTCAATGCCCCCCGTTATCGAGTGGCTGTACCACATCGGGCTGACGTTCGAGGTCGCCTCCGGGTTCAGCGGCAACCGGCTGGGCGTCTTCAAGGCCCGGGCCCAGCGCTTCATCCAGAGAAGGGACGAGCTGCGCCTGATACGGGTCGCCGAGGGCGCCTTCGGCTCCAACGGGCTCTCCCACGAGGCCACCGTCCCGCAGATATGGGATAACGCGCGGGCCTACCTCGAGCCCTGGTTCGGCGAGGTCGCCCTCTCCGTCGGCAAATCCATCGACTTCGCCCGGTCAGGCTACGCCGGCATCGTCAACCTCATGCCCTTCACCTGCCTGCCCGGCACCATAACCACTATCATCCTCCGGCGGATGCGGGAGGATCACGATCGCATCCCGTGCATCTCGCTGGCCTTCGACGGCGTCGACGACGCCGGCGGCCAGACCCGCCTGGAGGCGTTCGTCCATCAGGCGCGCCAGTACCGGGACATCCGGGCCGCCCGTTAGCCGCCGAATGTCCCTCCCGCTCCGGGACCGGGCCGCGCCCGGCAGACGCCGAAGGTTTCTCCCCACCCTCACCGGGCCGCGCCCGGCAGCCGCCGAACGTCCCTCCCACTCCCGGGCCGGGCCGCCGAGACGGGCCAGGCGGGTCCCATTCCGTGCTCCTCCGACCTTCCATAAGCCGCTGTACGCGAGGGCCGAACGTGCCGATAACTCGGTGAAACAGGCACCCGTCTGACCGTGAGTAGCGCGACGAAACCCGAGCCTAAGTGGGGGCTGAATGCGGGGCCTCATCGCCACAAGATACACAGCATATTGTGTATGTGGGCGCGGGTATGTGTACTTGGGTAAACACGCTGTCCAGAAAGGCGGACAGAGCTGTAACCGGCAACGGCACAGGGAGTTACGGAGTCAGGTGGGCGGCAAACACGGGCGATCTGTGCAGAAAAGTGAACACGTTTGCCGAGCGGAGCGGCGCGCTTCCAAGTGGAGCGGGGACCCACTGCGCTGCAAGGGGTAGCGGACGGCGGTTCTGCAACGAACCGTGGCACTGATCTTGCGAATCATAATAGTAGCGCTCTGTGCGCGGCAAGCAGCTTGACTCCGACGCGTCCCGAGGCCACTAACGTATGGACTTCCAGACCCGAAAAGAAGACGACGCGACCCTCGTGAAGAAGGCGCTGGCGGGTGAGACAAGTGCGTTCTCCGTCCTCGTCAGCCGATACATGGGGGCCGCTTTCGGTCTGGCTTTCCATATCCTGGGCGAGTTCGAGGACGCAAGAGACATAGCACAGGAGTCGTTCATCCAGGCGTACGCAAACCTGTCGAAACTCAGGTCGCACGAGAAGTTCCCATCCTGGCTGCACGGCATAGTCGTGAACCTGTCGAACAAATGGCTGGGCAAGCAGAAAAGACGGGCGTACCTGGCCCAGATGGTCTCGCCGAGCAGCGGGCCGGGCGAGCAGCGGGTGCTCCTGCCGAGGATCGAACGCGGCGGGCCGCTCACGCCCGCCGAGGAACTCGAGCGGAAGGAACTCCGGGAGCAACTGCGCGAAGCGCTGGGGACGCTCTCGGACAAGGTGCGCCTCACGACGACGCTCTTCTACGCCGACGGTCTGAGCTACCAGGAAATTGCCAACTTCCAGGACGTTCCGGTCTCGACGGTGCGGGGCCGGATGTACGAGGCACGCAAGAAGCTGAAGCGAGAGATGCTGCAGACACTGCGCGAGTCCATAAGATCGGCGGCTCCCGGCCGGGAGTTCACGCGCCGGGTCCTGGAAGGCGTGCGCGTGTACGACGACAGCTCCGACGCGCATACCCACCTGCGCGCGCTCCAGGCGGCCTTGGAGTACCTCGGCGCCGACAACGCGTCCTGGCAATTCCTCATGGGCGCCTCGGGCGAGGCGTTCCGCCTCTACGTCCATCCCGACTACCACCCGGCCGCCCGCGAGGTGTCGTCCATCGACGCCCTCGGCTCCGCCTGCAGAATGGCCGGGCGGGAACACCAGTGGCGCACCAACATGCTCCCCGAGGCCGCGTGGGACGTCGTCGGAGAGTCCATCAACGACGGGCGCCCCGTACTCACCAGCGGGATCGGCGGACCCCGCATGGAAAACCCCTTCTTCTACTACCCGCTCTGGCGCGTCATCGTCGGCTACGACTCGGGCAGACAGCTCGCCTACGTCGCCGGATCCAAGTCCGGCGACATGTCCGTCTACCAGGCCATCCCCATGGCCAAGGACGTGTGGGAAGGCTTCATCATCGGGCCGCAACGCTGGTCCGTCACGCCGCTGTTCGTCATAGGCGACAAGGTGGAAGCCCGCCCGTCGGACAGAGAGGTCCTGCGGGCGTCCCTCGAACAGGCCGTATCGCTGGCCAAAACGCCCGAGTTCGTCGACACATCCGCCCACGCCGGCGCCAGGGCCGCCATCCGAGACCTCCGCACCTACCTCGGGGGCTTCGCCGCCTACGAGAAGTGCATCTCCGACCTCCGCAAAGGCCGGAACATGGGCGAGTTCAACGCGGCGTGGAATCACGACCAGATGACGCTGCACATCATGTGCACCAGGCGCGAGGCGGCCGGGTTCCTGCGCGAGATGGGCAGGCGGGTGCCGTGCGTCGGCGACGCGCTGGAAAGCGCCGCGGTGCACTACGGGGCCATTCCGGCCCTCGCCGAGGAACTCAACTGCCTGTTCACGTCACTCACGGCGAAAACACTGGACGAGCGCATGCGCGAGCGCGACGCAAGCTGGTCGTGGGAGGCCGCCGTCGACGTCATGGCCGTGGCCTCGAACGATCCGGCCAGGCGAAGCAGGGCGATCGACCTGCTGTCGGCCGTATACCATCACGAGCGACTGGGCGTGGGGGTGCTGGAAGGCGTGCTGGCGGAACTGCGCGCTTCGCCGCCGCCGCCGGCTGCCGCCAAGGCCCAAACGTCTGTACAATAAGGCTACAATAAGGCATTGTGAGGAGTATAGTTTGTGAGTAAGAGTGAGGAGGTGGTACCGGGAGAGGCCTAGAGAGACGCAAGCAGACCGGGCCGCGGATCACTCCCCGAGCGGTCTGGTACGGCGGTGCGAACACGAAAGATGGAAAGGGGCCCGCCGGCGGCTGGGGGTTGATCGGCTGACGGTCCCACGGGGGAGAGGTCATTGGAGCCAGAAAGGCTCCGAAAGGAGGCTAACGGAATGCACAGAGGTTTCTTTGCCCTTTGTGCGGTTGTCGCACTAGCGGCATTTACGGTCCCGGCTGGGGCACAGACGGTTCTGAACCCCAGCTTCGAGGACAGCACCGGCACCGACGTGTACATGGACACCGGCGATAACGGCGTCTGCAACACCAGCGTGTCAGGGGACGACGTTCAGGTCATTCCCCTGGGCCAGGGCGCTCCCGGCTCCCTGTGCATCGGGCCCGGCGCCAACGAGGTGCTCGACACGTCGGTCATGCCCTGGGTCGATGACGTCGTGGTCGGTGAGTACGTGAGCACCGGTCCTAACGGCATATGCGACACCAGCGTGACGTTCGGCACCGACGACGAGCAGCTCATTGACAAGTTCAACGGGGAGCCGGGCGCGGTGTGCATCGGTCCCGGCCCCAACCAGCAGGTGGACAGCGTGGCGGTCGGCGACGACGCCGTGGTCAACGTGCCACTCTGCGACAACTGGACCGGGTACGAGACGACCGACGCCGACTGGAACCCAGGCTGGTTCCAGTCCCGGGACGACTTCTTCCACTTCTGGGGTCAGATGCGGACAGGCGACCGCTGCGGCGGCGCCGAGCTGCGTGAGCCCGGAGAAGATGCATTCAAGGCCGGCGGCGTCTACCAGACCGTCTCGGGTCTCACCCCGGCCGAGAACTACAACGCCAAGGTGTTCTTCAACACCAACGCGTCGCTGTCCATCACAAACCAGCGCTATCCGGAGGACGCGCAGGTCCGACTGGGCGTGGACCCCGGCGGCGGGACCGACCCGGCGTCGGCCGTGTTCACGGACTGGGCGTACACGCCGAACAACACGGAAGCCCGGAGCGTGTGGCTGAGGCTGCACAAGGACTTCGTGGCCACCGGTGGCAGCGCTACGATCTTCCTCGAGTACAAGCAGATCTATGACCCGGGGCATGACACCAACGCCATCTGGTGCGGGTTCGACGACGTGCGCATCGATGCGGGCACGGCCGTCGAGCAGCTCTACTGCACGTGGTTCGTGGCCGCTTGCGTGGAATACCGCGACAGCACCCACGGCACCTATCCCGGCACGTACTACGACCACGTTGTCTACGGCTACGGCGCCTGGACGGGCAGCTTCGACCCGAGCGGCGTGTGGTACGTCCCGATCGACGTGGCAGGCAGAGTGCAGTGGGGCACGGCTTCCGGCACGTATACCTCGTCGGTGTACGATCCGGATCCGGGTCACGACGGCGGCCCCCATCACAACACGGCGTGGTGGGATGGCGAGCAGATCACCGCGGGTCCGAACGGCACGTGCGAGTCGACGGTCGCCGGCGACGACGGTCAGGTCGTCCCGCCGACCACGACGGGTCTTGACCCCGACACCATGTGCGTTCACTCGGGCCTCGACCACACGCTCGACACCACCCCAGGCGGCGATGACGTCGTCAGGAGCATGCAGGTCGAGCCGCTCGAGCCCAACACGACCTACTACTTCCTCGCCAGCGTCGAGCTGGCAGGGTACGACACCGGCTATTGGTACGAGGAAGACCAGGAGACGCCCGTACAGCTCGACGACGTGAGCTTCATCGGCAAGGCGACCGGCAGCACGCCGCCCTACGACGGCAGCATCCAGTGCCGGTTCGACACCAATGCAAAGTCCAACGCCGAGAATCTGGAAGCCACGATCGACTGGTCGGACGACGCCTGGGACACCTTCTACACCACGGACTGGTTCGCCATCGACAACGGTGATCAGGACGTGCTCATCGAGGATGAGATCGACCCAGGCGAGACCTGGGCGGTTCGGATCAAGATAAGGCTGGACGACCATCCTTACGACCAGGGTGGGAGCCCGACGCACAACTGGAACCCGGACTACCTGGCCGTCGGACAGGTGACCATCCCGGCCACCCCGCCTCCGTCGAACGACACGCTGCTGAACGGCGACCGCTACAAGCGGACGGAGACGGACGGCACGCCGGTCGACGGCATCAAAGACAACGACGGACAGGCGGCCGACTGGTGGGTGGTAGCCGGCTGCGACAACTGGTATAGCTGGTTCACCGACGATCCCGCTTGGCACACGCCGCTGGGCGTTGTCACGCACGACCTGCCCCTCGTCAACGGCGTGGCCGTTCACGGCCGCAACCGCCAGATATTCGACGTCATCCCAGGCGAGGACTATCTGGTACGGACGTGGAGCAGGGGTCACAACGGTCAGGATCCGCTGCTGCAGTTCATGGACAACACCGGCGAGATGTGGCTGGACTACACCGGCGCAACCGAGCCGGCCGCCGAAACCGGCTGGTCCTCGGGCGAGTGGTGGTGGATGTCCGACCAGGAGTACTACGCTCCACAGATGCGCGACGGCGAGACCGGCGGG
>Ga0272441_10014740_pt1 | contig 11025 bp, 8 predicted proteins | sample SSMProp6N_FD_193582 | JGI IMG/M metagenome (GOLD analysis project Ga0272441, IMG submission 193582) | Marine sediment archaeal communities from Little Sippewissett salt marsh, Falmouth, MA, United States - SSM-Prop-6N | ecosystem: Environmental > Aquatic > Marine > Wetlands > Sediment ...
CGTTGATTCGGCCAGTTTAAATGCTTCCCTCTACGCCCGGTTCAAGGAGCATCTGCGCTGCACCGCGGATCTCCGGATCCTGGATCTGGGTACCGGAACGGGAGCCATGCTTCGCCGGATCTTGCAGCTGGATTTGTCCGGGCGGGTACACCTGATCGGACTGGATCAGGAGGAGCAGAATCTGGCTGCGGGGGTGGATCGTATTGCGCAAACCCTAGAGGATCGGGGATACAGGATAGTGGAAAAGCGGCAGAACGCCGCGGACCGATCGATCCGCGGGCGGCGCAGGGGTAACGAAATATGGATCCAGTTCCTGCAAGGGGATCTCCTGGATCCGGGTACTACCGGAACGCTCCCTCCGATGGACTGCATCACTGCCCACGCCTTCATGGACCTGATGCCTCTCAGGCGCGCCGTGGCTGTGATTCGCTCGGCTCTGAAGGAAGACGGTCTGTTCTACTCGACTCTGAATTACGACGGGCTCACCGTGCTGTTGCCGGAATACGAGGACGGCGGATTCGAGCGGCGGCTGCTTCGGATCTACGACCGCTCCATGGAAGCCAGACGGAGCCGGGGAGCAAAGACGGGAGGGGCCTTGAGCGGCCGGCGGTTGTACCGGAGTCTGCTGGAGGGAGGCTTCGTGATCCTGGGAATGGGTTCGAGTGACTGGAACGTATTTCCCGCAGAGGGTTCATATACCGACGACCAGAAGCTTTTCCTCACCGCCATTGTGTCCATGATCGAAGCCGAGGCGCGAAGAGCCCGCAGGAAGGCGGGAGCCGGAACACAGGCCGGCGCAAAGCCGATTGTCGAGCCCGGGCGTCTGGCCGGGTGGTACGCCGATCGGCTGGAAGACGTCCGGAATCACAAGCTGGCCCTGATCGTGCACCAGCTCGATCTGCTGGCCAGGCCGGGGCTGAGGGGGAGCGCCCCGGGCGGCCAAACAGACGAATTCTATGATAGAATGGGTGTCGGAACTCCACTATGAAGCTGGAACGAAAGCTGGGCTTCCTCGAGGTTTTTTCCATCGCGACCGGAGCCATGATCAGTTCCGGGCTGTTCGTCCTTCCAGCCGTGGTATATTTCAAAGCCGGCCCGTCCATTCTGCTGTCCTACCTGATCGCAGCCCTGCTGGTGATTCCGGCAATGCTCAGCAAGGCGGAGCTGGCAACGGCTATGCCCAAATCCGGGGGTTCTTACTTCTTCGTACACCGGAGCCTGGGACCGCTGTTCGGGACATTTGCAGGTCTGGCCTCCTGGATTTCTCTCAGCCTCAAGAGTGCCTTTGCCCTCGTAGGCATCGGGATATTTCTGGCTCCGCTGGTTCCCGTGTTCCCCGGCTACATGGTCAAGCTGATCGCCGTGGTGTTCGCCCTGCTGTTTGCGGTGCTCAATATCTTGAGCGTCAAAGAGAGCGGACGGTTCCAGGTGGTGCTGGTCCTGTCCCTGCTGGCCATTCTGTTGTTCTATATTGCTGCGGGTATCAGGCGGGTCGATGTGCATAACTACTCGCCCTTCGCCCCGGAAGGCTGGCCGGCTGTTTTCACGGTTACCGGCATGATCTTCGTCTCCTTCGGAGGATTGACCAAAATTGCGGCCGTAGCCGGGGAGATCGAAAAACCTAATATTACGATACCCCGGAGCATGTTCGCCTCTTTTGTCGTCGTCTCTCTTGTTTACCTGCTGGCGATTTTCGTTACTGTCGGAATCCTGGCTAGGTCTGAGTTCCAGAACACCCTGGCTCCGCTGTCCACAGCCGCGGCCACCTTCAGCGGTCAGGCCGGCTTTCTCGTACTTTCCATCGCCGCCATGCTGGCCTTCATCACCACCGGCAACGCCGGGCTCCTCGCTTCCTCCCGCAATCCCCTGGCCATGGCCAAGGACAATCTGCTTCCCTCCTTATTCGCCCGGGTCAACGTGAAGTTGAAGACCCCGGTGGTGGCGATCCTGTTTACCGCCGCATTCATGGTAGCTGTGATCGTCTTCCTCGACCTGGAGAGCCTGGTCAAAGTGGCTTCGACGATGAAGCTGCTGCTCTTTGCCTTCGTCAATGTGTCCGTGATTTTGATGCGGGAGAGCAAGATCGTGTCCTACAAGCCCTCCTTCCGCTCCCCCCTGTACCCGTACGTCCAGATCGGCGGCACGGCTGTCTATTTTCTCCTGATCGTCGAGATGGGCCTCATCCCCCTGTTGTTGACCGGGGCGTTTTTTGCAGCCAGCCTGTTATGGTACTTCCTCTACTCCCGCTCCCGAAACCGCCGGGAGTCGGCTTTGTTTCACGTTGTAGAACACATCGCGCATCGGGAAGTGCGCAGTGACACCCTCAGTACGGAGCTCAAGGAGATCCTTATCGAACGGGATGAGATCGTGGAGGATCGTTTCGACAGAATCATCAAATCGGCCGAAATCATCGATTTCGAGAAATCCGTAGACAGAGAGGGCTTGTTCCGTGTGCTGGCGGAGGTCCTGGCCGGTAAGTTCGATTCCGATCCCAAAACGATACACAAACTCCTGGTTGAACGGGAGTCCGAGTCCACCACGGTGATTCATCCGGGCCTGGCCATACCCCATATCCTGGTCGATGGGACAAATCGATTCGAGATCGTCGTGGTCCGCTCCCGGGAAGGCATCGATTTCGGACCGGAAACCGAACCGGTAAAGGTCGTGTTCGCCCTGGCCGGAACCAGAGACGAGAGGAACTTCCACCTGCGGGCGCTGATGGCGATCGCCCAGATCGTGCAGAATCCGGAGTTTCTCTCTACCTGGCCGCGCCTGCGCAACATCGAGGAGCTGCGCAGCCAGATCCTCCTGGCGCAGCGGGTGCGAAAAGGATCTGTATAGGGATTCAGTTACCGATCAGTACCGTTGCCTCGAATCGTCCCGAGCCCAGATATTCGACTCTCTCGACCCGGCCCTTCCCGGAAGCCCGGCCGTCTTTTTTGATTCCCGCCAGCAGAGCCTGTTCGAGAGGTTGGGGAAGCACCCCCTTCGGCTGAGAGCCGGAGAGGCCACTGCCTGCTTCTGCCGCTTCGGGGTAGGAAAAACGGACCACGTAGGACTCAACGGTTCGGTTGCCTGGCGCGACCGCAGACCGCCCCTCGGCCTGGCGCGCCTGGGCCGGCCACCCCTCGGCCGGGCGCGTCACATCGAGGATGAGGTTGTACGCGTAAACGGTGTACCCGTCTATCGCTTCGGCCAGAACCCGCTGTTTGCGCACGATTCGGTATCCTCCCTCAGTGTCGAGACGCACCTGTCCACCCTGGAGGGTGAAGTCCGTCCAGAGCATGGTGGCCAGGGAGGTGGGAAACAGGTAGCGCTCCAGGAACATCTCGGCGCTTTCTGCGCTCATCGAGCCGTCCAGGACCCAGAACACCTGAGCTTCCTGCTTGCCGGAGGGCTCTTCCACCCGGCCGGAGGAAAAAGCCGAGCAGGCGAGCAGTACGAAAATGAGAGCACTGATCGAAACATATTTGATGACTTGGTTCATGGTATCTAGTATACCGCGCCGGAAGTGCGCTTGCAGGGAAAATGAACAGAAAAGCTCAGGCTACTCACAGGCCCGTCTGTGTATCGAAAAGCCCTTCGTAGAGGATCGTCGACAGGTAGCGTTCGCCGGAGTCCGGCAGGATGACCACGATCGTCTTGCCGGCGAACTCCTTCATTCTGCCGATCCGAACAGCCGCAGCCGTTGCCGCCCCGCAGGACAATCCAGCCAGGATGCCTTCCTCCCTGGCCAGTCTGCGGGCATACTCGATCGCCTCTTCGTTCTCCACCTGCTCCGCCCGATCGATCATGGTGAGATCGAGATTGTCGGGGATGAAACCGGCTCCGATTCCCTGGATCTTGTGTGAGCCAGGTTTGAGCTCCTCTCCCGCCAGGGTCTGGCTGATTACAGGGCTGCCGACCGGTTCGACCGCCACCGTCGTGATCTTCTTGCCCATCTTGTTCTTGATGAAGCGGGAGACCCCTGTGATGGTGCCGCCGGTGCCGACCCCGGCCACCAGCACGTCGATTTCCCCGTCCGTATCCGCCCAGATCTCCGGCCCCGTGGTCGTTTCATGTATGCCCGGATTGGCGGGGTTATTGAACTGCTGCAGAAGGACGTACTTCTGAGGATCGCTTGTCACGATCTCCTCCGCCTTGGCGAGAGCGGCTTTCATCCCCTTGGTTCCGTCGGTCAGGTGAAGCTCCGCACCGAAGGCCTTCAGGAGCTTGCGGCGTTCCACGGACATGCTTTCCGGCATGGTGAGGACTAACTTGTACCCCCGGGCGGCGGCGGTGAACGCCAATGCGATCCCCGTATTGCCGCTGGTGGGCTCCACGATCACATTGCCCGGTTTGAGCACTCCCCGCTTCTCCGCGTCCCAGACCATCGATGCGCCGACCCGGCATTTGACCGAATAGGCGGGATTTCTGCCCTCGTTCTTCGCCAGAATGGTGGCCCCCCTCTCGGGCAGTCTGTTGAGTTTGATCAGGGGCGTGTTTCCTATTGCCAGGGAATTGTCCGCATAGATCCTTGCCATGTTTGCCTCCGAGTGATGAATTAATATTACTACCGACGAACTGAAGATGCAAATCTGATTATCCAAGTCAAGTATAGATTCGTGCATACATCGTGGGAATCCTTGACCAAATCGCTGCAAATCTTCAATCTGAACCCCAGTACAGTTTCGAAATCTTGAAGCGAAGCTTCAGGCTCCTTGTTCCGAGAATAGAACTAACCATGACCGTCTTGTACTGGGTCGATGTCTCCGCCCTCTGCTCCTCAAGCGTCCTTGCCACCGCTTTGATCCTGACGGTGCTGGGAACGGGGCTCAGACGTTCCCTCAACCAGTCCTTTGCCCTGTTCTCAGCCATGGTGGCGTTCTGGGCCGTCTCTTCCCTGCTGCTACGCCTTTCCCTGTGGCTGGAAATCGGTTCACCTTTAATCCTGGCGGAACTGGCATCTCTAGGGATCACGCTGATGAGCATCGCTTTGCTGTGTTTCGCAGTCCGCTACGTCGATCGGCGCAGCCTCTGGTCGGACATTGCCTGTCTGGCCGCAGCGGTCATTACGGCGGTGTTTGCTGTTTTTCTCTTCCAGCATCGCATCGTTTTTAATCCCCGCCTGCTGGCCAACGGCTCTTCCACTTTGCAGCTCAGCAGCTTGGGGCTTCTCTTGGCTCCGCTACCGATATTCTTTCTGATCTGGTCCCTGGTCCTCTTCTGGAACAACCGTCGCCGCATCGGCGAGCGATACTTTGCCTTCAGTGTGCTGATCCTGCTTCTGGGCTTGTTGGCAGGGGGAATCCTGAACCTGCCCGTTCCCATTCTCTCGATAACCAATACCCTCGGCGTGGGTCTGATTGGATTCGGGGTGATCACTCGCCAGCTGCTGAATCCACTGCGGGAACGGGAGGAGCGTCTAAGGGTTGTCAATAAGATCGCCGTTGCCGTTGGGAAGGCCCTGGAAATCGACGTCCTGATGGAAACAGTATACAAAGAGGTGACTCCCCTGTTCCGGTCGGACGCCTTTTTCGTCGCCCTGTACGAGGAGGACAGAAATGAACTGGAGTTTCGACTCCAGGTCGACGAAGGAATCCGGGAACCCCCAGACCGGCAGCGCCTGGGCACCGGCCTCACCTCCTGGGTTATTCGGAACAAGAAGCCCCTGCTGATTACCGACTTCGATCGTATCCCCGGGGGAGTGCCCAAGCCGCAACTGTACGGCACGATGAAGATGCCCGCCTCCTGGCTCGGAGTGCCGATGCTGGTTGGAAACGAAGCGATCGGGGTGATCTGTATCCAAACCTACCAGTCCCGGCCCTACGGCGAGGAGGAGCAGCTGCTGCTGGCCACGATCGCCGAACAGGTGGCGGTGGCCGTGCAGAACGCCCGACTCTACGAAACCGTGGCCCGGGAGTTGTCCGAGCGCCGTCAGACTGAAATGAGTTTGCGGGAATCGGAGGAGAAGTTCCGCAATCTGGCCGAGCAGTCGCCTAACATGATCTTCATACACTCCCGGGGGCGCGTGGTTTATGCCAACCGCAAGTGCGAGGAGGTGATGGGGTACAGCCGGAAGGAGTTTTACGCCGATGATTTCGACTTCATCACCCTGATCGACCCCAAAGACATCAGCCGGATACGGGAAACCTTCGGCAGACATCTGGCCGGGGAGGAGATCCCCCCCTACGAATACGGGCTGGTCACCAGGTCGGCGCAGCATCTGGATGCGATCATCACCACCAAGCTCATTAACTACGAAAACCAGCCGGCGCTCCTGGGGATAATTACGGATATCAGCGCGAGAAAACGAACCGAACGCCTGCTCCAGGCGCTCAACAGCGCCAGTGCGGCCATGGAGCAGGCACAGTCCCCAGACGCTGTGTTCGCCAGCGCGGGGCAGCGGTTCAGGCAGTTCGGATTTTACTTTGTTGTTTTTCTCTTCGACGATGAACAACGGTCCCTCAAGCTTCACTACGCCAGCCACGATGCCTCGATCCTCGAAAAATGGAAGAGTATGAGCGGTATTGACTTGGAGAACTTGTCTCTCCCCGTGGTGGAGGGAGGGGTGCTGGATCGGGTCACCAGAAACCGGGAAACGGTTTTCAGCATGGTCGAGGAGTCTTTTCAGCGGAATTTCCCCGAGTTGAAGAGCGACTCGGTGGACAGGTTGATCGATTTGCTGCAGATCACCAAAGCCATTTCCGCCCCCCTGGTGCCGGAAGACCGGATTATAGGGGTATTGTCCGTCCAGTCCGAGGATCTTAGTCCCGATGATATGCCTGCGGTTACCGCCTTTGCCAATCAGATGGCCATGGCCCGGAGGAAAACGAGGCTGGTCGAAGAGCTCCGTGAGAGTCTTGACGAGCTGGAGACAACCCAGGAGCAGCTGCTGCAGGCTCAGAAGATGGAGGCGGTGGGCAAGCTGGCCGGGGGAATCGCCCACGATTTCAACAACCTGTTAACCGCGATCAAGGGATTCACAGAGCTGCTTCTGCGGCGAAGCTCGAGCGACGATCCGGCTCACGGCGATCTGATGGGGATTCAGAGCGCCGCCGAACAGGCGGCACGTCTGACCCGCCAGCTTCTGGCCTTCAGCCGCAAGCAGGTATTGCGACCCCGGATCATCAACCTGAACGAGGTAATCGGCAGGATGCAGGAGATGCTGCAGCGACTGATCGGTGAGCATATCGAGTTGGTGGTGAAGCTGCAAGAGGATCTGTACTCGGTGCGGGCGGATCCCGGTCAGATCGAACAGATTATTCTCAACCTGGCGGTCAATGCCAGGGATGCCATGGTCGACGGCGGTACCCTGGCGCTGCAGACCGAGAACGTGGCAGTAGGAAAGGGAAAGAGCAAACCGGTATCCGTCTTGAATGCCGGCGATTATGCCGTTCTCACCGTCCGCGACACGGGCAGCGGAATGGACAGGGAAACCCGCCGGAGGCTTTTCGAGCCGTTTTTTACGACCAAGGACACGGGAAAAGGTACGGGGTTGGGCTTGGCCACGGTTTACGGGATCGTTCGCCAGAGCGGCGGCACGATCTTCGTGGAAAGTGAACCGGGGAAAGGCACCACCTTTACAATCTACCTGCCCCGGCAGGAAGGGCAGAAGGAATCCCCTACACCCAAGGCTGCGACCAAGGAAAAACTGCTCGGCTCTGAGACGGTTCTATTGGTCGAAGATGAAGATATGGTTCGACAGCTGGCCGAGCGGATATTGCGGGAACACGGATACGCCGTGCTTGTTTCCGCATGTGGAAAGGAGGCGCTGGAGGTCGCCGGGCGGCACTCGGAACCGATCCAGTTGATGATCACGGATGTAATCATGCCGGGCGGTATGAACGGTAAACAGCTCGCCGATCGCATGAGGACAATACGGCCGGAGATGAAGGTCCTGTATATCTCGGGGTACGCCGACGGCAGCCTTTTTTCGAATGCAGGGCAGGAGGCTCAGATCCACCTTTTGGAAAAGCCGTTTTCCCCCCAGAACCTTGTACAAAGGGTGCGGGAGTTGCTGGATGAGAGAACGGGACCCGAAGATCGCCCTTAGAACAGGTACCCCATTCCGAAGATCTTGAACAGTTGCCCGGAAAGCCAATTCTCTGGATGCGCCACGCCGGCCCGTTTCATCCGCATGGGGGAATTGATGATCCTCATCTGTCCCTTCTCCATCCGCTGGTGAATCTCCGGCTCCCGGAGATTCATATTCTCGATGATGATTCCTCTGCGGTAGTTGAGATGTACGTATTCCACGTCTCCGTTCTTAGAGACGTTCATCACCATACCCACGTGCGTCAGGGGATCGTTCAACCGGCCGTCTTCATTGCGGTCATAGGTGTTGTCCCAGAAAATGATGTCTCCGGTTACCGGGTAGCGCGTGTCGTAGAGAAGCTTCTGCGCCTCCAGGCTCTTGTACAAACGGGTCACACCGTTGCCCGTATACTTGTTGAAATCCCGGGCAAGATCGATGCCGGCGTAGTAGTAGATGGCCAGAACCGTTCCCGTGCAATCCATATTGAAGCGTTTCCCCCGGATGATCAGTTCCTGTTTCCCTAAAACGTATCGGCCACCTTCGGCCAGCTTTCGGCGGATCTCTTCGGTCTGTTCTGCCGCCTGACTGGCAGCTTGAGGCGGAACCCGGTGCGGTGCGGTCGCACAGGCCTCGAGAAAAAACATCAGTGCGGTGAGGAGAGCGAAGTAGACTGACGGGCGTCCTGATTTCATCAGCTAGCTAGTATATCCCAATGTCGGTTGATTCAAACAAACAAGCTAGTCCTTGGATGTAAAATGCCGCTTCAAAACCTCCCCTCTGATATCTTGGGGAAGGAAGGAGTGCTCCACGGTTTGCCTGTTGATGCGCATAAAATCCTTCTCTGTGAAACCGTACAGCTCCGCGCACACCTCGTATTCATGCACCAGGTCGATGCCGAACAGGTTCGGATCGTCGGAGTTGATCGACACCGGAATCCCGCTGCGGTACAGGTGCGGAAGGGGATGGTCCTCCAGCGAACTGACCGAACTGGTCAGCCAGTTGGAGGTCGGGCACACCTCGAGCATCACTTCCCGCTCTCGCAGCCGCCGCAGGAGTTGCTCGTCTCCCCAAGACTTGATTCCATGTCCAATTCGGTTGGGAGTGAACAGATCGAGGGTCCGCTGGACAGCGGCGGCCGTGGTGTTTTCACCGCTGTGGATGGTAATCCCCAAGCCCGCTTCCCGGGCCTGCTGAACCATGGGTAGAAAATCTTCGGGATTGCTGCGGTCCTCCGCATCGGCCAGATCGAAACCACAGATCCGGTCGGCGCCGGGGTGCCCGCTGCCAGAATAACGGATCAGGTCTGCAGTCGCCTGACGGTTGATTTCCAGATCCATCGTTCGAACCAGTATGCCGATCAGGCCTACCTGAATCGGGTAGCTGTTCATCCCCCGAGTGATTCCGTCCAGGACCGCCTCAATGATCTCGTCGTTACCGAGCTTCTTGCCGCCCGAGATAAAGGGAGGCGCGAAACGCAGCTCGATCAGGTGGATCCCATCCCGGTAGGCGTCCTCTACGTTCTCGAAGGCGATTCGTTCGATCGCCTCGTAGCTGCACAGAACCCGGCGAATTGTAGCAAACGAGTCGAGCACTGTCTGAAGATCCTTCATCGGCTTCGTGACCCTCGCATTTGTAGCCAGTTCTTCCGCCGTAGCTGTCCCCAGGTCGAGGTTGTGCCGGGCCGCGATGTCGGCCACCGTCTCCAGTCGAATGCTGCCGTCCAGGTGACGGTGCAGTTCCGCCTTGGGCAGGGCGCGCAGGGCGCGCAACGCGTTTCGGGTCATGATTTCCCCTTCTCCGAGGATGATACCCCGCGGCAATCAATGGGCGCAAGCGGGCCGACCCCCTACGCTTGTAGACTGAGTCCGCCGGTAGGTCATGGAACTCGGAGGACTGAAATTCACCTGTATCCTGGTAACCAACCCAGAAACGGAGCAAACGTTCGCGTGCGTGGATAGGCAAGGGGGGTGAATCTCGGCTACCATGCGGTACGAACCAACTGCAGAAATCATGTCAGAGCGACAGGTAATCATCGTTACCGGATCGGTGGACTCGGGAAAAACCAGCTGGTGCAGGGAGGTGGCCGCGGCCAATCCCGAGTGCGGGGGCGTGCTGCTTCTCAAAGTCTACATGGAAAACGAGCGAATCGGTTACGATGCACTGCGCCTCCCGGTTGGGGATCGAATGCCCTTTGCCCGCACAGGGGGACAGGAGCCTTCGGGATGGATCGCCGCGCAGCGGGTCGGACCCTTCTCGATTTCCTCGGCCGGTCTGAAATCTGCCAATGCCTGGCTGACCGAGGCGGCCCGGCAGTCCCGAGATATCATCATCGACGAGGTCGGTCCCCTGGAGCTGGATGGCGGCGGATTGTCCCCGGGCCTGCGCGCAGTGCTGACTTCCCCGTTACAGCGCCAGCTCTACGTGGTGATCCGAAGCGATTGCCTGGAGGCCGCCTGTGAGCACTTCGGGATCACTGATTGTACCCTGGTGGATATCGGTTCCGGGGAAGCTTGAAGCACAATTGAAATCCGGGTAGCATCCACTATGCATCTGACGACCCGCCGGATCGTGTATCCTGAGGGGGACGGCCGGGAGATCGACCATACCCTGACCATCAATCAGTTGGTGGATATCAATGGCTTTCCCATGACTACTCCCCTGCCCACGGTGAAGATGATCGTTTACCGGGTGTTCCGGATTGCCACGGAGAGTCTCAAGGGAGAGGACATCGTTCGGTATCACCTGGAGCAGCTCTGGCGGGATGAACTGGAGGAACTCGTCTTATGATTGACCTGCCGATCTATCGTTACGAAGCCGACAGCGGCCAAACCTACACGGTGGCGCCCAGCAAGATCATTGCGCTGGGACTGAACTACCGGGATCACATCGCCGAAAGCCAATCGGTCAAGGTTCAGGGCTTCACCGGGGAGATCCCCCAGGAGCCGGTCCTGTTTCCCAAGACGCCCAATGTTCTGATCGGAACGGGAGCGCCGATCGTGATCCCCGCC
>Ga0272441_10014741_pt1 | contig 11024 bp, 7 predicted proteins | sample SSMProp6N_FD_193582 | JGI IMG/M metagenome (GOLD analysis project Ga0272441, IMG submission 193582) | Marine sediment archaeal communities from Little Sippewissett salt marsh, Falmouth, MA, United States - SSM-Prop-6N | ecosystem: Environmental > Aquatic > Marine > Wetlands > Sediment ...
ACGGCCTTTGATATCCACTTCGACGGGCCCTTTTTGAGCAGGCCAGGCGAAACTCGCTCATTGCCGAACAGATACGCGCACCGCCAGTAGCTGTGCGCATTGAGGATGACTTCCTGACCTTCAGCGGAACAGGCGGATACCGAAGAAAGATGCAGAGCCAAGAGCCCCACGAATGGCAGAAGGGCAGTAGATAGGCGTCGGTGCATGACATCTTTCCTTTGTCCTTGATCGCGCGGGCTATGCGGAGGCAATGATCCTTCCGGCCGGAGGACCTCCTCTTTTAGTGTAGCGGGCCGTTTGCGCGAAAGCAAGACTTCGGAAGCATGCCGGTCGAAAGAAACGTCCTGACCGATTCACAGCAACACAAGTATAACCGCGTCCGAACGCACGGTACGCTCTGTGGCCGACTGCGGCAGAGCCGCAGAGCAACTCAACGAGGCGACGAGACAGATGGCGTGGGCATCTCGGCTGGCTCTCGGCACGGTGCAGTTTGGCCTGGACTACGGCATCAGCAACCGCACCGGACGGGTGCCTCCCGACGGCGTTGCGGAAGTCCTGGCCGAGGTCTCTGCGGCGGGCGTGGGGACGCTTGACACAGCGGTGGCCTACGGCGAAAGTGAGGCGGTGCTCGGAGCCGTCCTGGAGAGCGAGGGGCTCTCGTTCGAGATCGTCTCGAAGTTCCCGCGGGATATGAATCCACGAGATCTCACGGACACGCTACGTGGATCGCTGCGGCGACTGCGTGTGCCACGCATCCAGGCATACGTTGCACATGACTCGGAGTGTCTGAAGACGGCATTCGCGATCAGGGCCGTGTCAAAATCACGCAGTTCTTCAGTTGTTGCCAGCAGGTCCATACTGATACTGTCCTCCTTGGCTCACAGCCCTGTCGCCGATCCCAGAACGCAACCGCTGACGCCGCCGTAGCTCTCGTCGAGGACCAGCTCCACGGTCTTCGACATATCCATTTCATCGGTGCACCGCACCGCTTCGGGATACACACGCACCACGGCGCCCTCGGCCACGTACACAGGCATCGTGTCCAACGACGACATGACACCCTTCAGCCACTTGGGGCCCGAGATACATTCTCCCGTCCAGAAATCGATCCACCGGCCCGGGGGCAGGTAGACGTCCCTCGTGCCCTCAGCGTTCATCACCGGCGCCACCAGGAACGCATCGCCGCAGTAGAACTGGTCGTCGATGTGCCAGCAGACGCGGTCGTCCTCGTGATGGAACACGAGCGCCCGGAAGATCGGGAGCCCCGTGAGCGTGGCCTTCTCGGCCTGGTCAACCAGGTAGGGGATGAGCGCGTAGCGGAGCCGCCACCATTTCCGTGCGAGGTCCGCAACCGCCGGGTATTCATACGGTTCGCGCGGCTGGGCGCCGTGGTAGCGGAAATGGGACGTGAACACGCCGACCTGCGTCCATCGCATGTACAACTCATCGGACGGCCACGTGTTCATGAAGTTGGGCACGCCGTGGAAGCCGGGCACGTCGTGGCCCCAGAAGGCAAAGCCGGACAGGCCGAGGTGCAGGCCGCCTTGGACCGTCGCCGCCAGGCCGTCCCACGAGCATGCCGCGTCGCCGCCCCAGTGCGCCGGATAGCGCTGGCTGCCGGCCCAGGCCGACCGCGCCCAGATGATCCCCTCGCCCGTCGTCGCCTCGGTAATCTCGAACACCGCACGCTGATAGAGCAAGGCGTACAGATTGTGGAGCAGCCGTGCCGGCATGCCGGCATAGTCGGCCCCGAGATCGATGTCCTCGCCGAAATCCGCCTTGATAACCGATGCGCCCATCTTGAGCAGACGCGCCAGCTTGCCCTGGTACCACCGCACGGCCTCGGGGTTCGTGAAGTCAATGGGGGCCAGGTAATCCTCGCCGCCGAAGTTCGAGCCATCGGACGTGGTCGTGGCTGTGGCGACGTAGCCCTTGTCGCGAGCCTCCTCGAAGAGCTTGTTGGTCGGGCGCAGGTTCGGCGTTTGCCATAGCGACGTTCGGAAGCCATCCTCGCGCAGCTCCCGCATGTAGCGCTCGGGGTCGGGGAACCGCTCGGCGCTGAACTCCCAGTCGCACTGCCAGTTTTCGTCGAACCAGCCGGTATCGAGGTGGATGACGTCGCAGGGGAATCCGCCGTCACGCAGCCGCCGGGCGACCTCCCGCGTCTCGGCTTCGGAGACATATGTCATCCGGCTCATCCAGGTGCCAAATGACCAGAGCGGAACGTTTCGCGGGAATCCCGTGATTCGCCGGTAGTTGTACAGCGCTCTCTCGACGCTGCTCCCGCCGATGATGAAGAGGTCGAGCGCCGCATCCTCCACCACCCCTTGCGCGGCGCGGGTCGAGATGTCGGCCAGCGACAGCCGCACGTGCGCCGACGTATGGACGAACAAGCCATACGGCCTGCTCGACACGTAGAACGGCACGTTCTTGTAGCAGCGGCGATTGTTGACACCGAGCGCGTCGGTGTTTTCCAGCGCCAGCGTCCGGCCGGCGAGGTCCAGTTTGGCGAAGCGCTCGCCCGTGCCCGCGAAGCACTCGCCCGGCTCGGCGTGGAAGGCGAACGCCGCTCGATGCACCAGCCCACCGCGCTCGACACACCCCAGCGGTATGGAGTCCTGAAACTTCGGGACGAAACTGTCGATCGGCATCAGCGGCACAGAGGCGTCGCCGTCAGGCGAAAACGCGGCGCGACACGAATCGGGCGGTGGAGGAAGCCAGTCAGAGGTGCCCTTGACCGGCTCGTCACCGACGAGCCAGCGAAGGCGGATCGTTCCGCGCGAATCGGTCACCTCCCACCCGGCGTCCGTCTGGCGGACGGTCAGCGGCTCGGGCCGCAGCGTCTCGTGCCATTCGAGCATCGGGCTCTCGTCGCCCGGCAATTCGCCATCGAATGCAACCGAGGCGCGAACAACCGCGTCGCCATAGGCGCGGATGACCAGTCCATACATCTTGCGAGGGACAGCGGGGTCCGGCTCGACGTCCGGCCCCCTCCGCTGTGCCTGGAAGGGGAGCGTGAACACGACCGCGCCGTTACGGGCTTCGGCCGCCGTCGGGAGACACGCCCGCCAGAGCGTGTCCCCCACCGACTCCGGCGCATCGAGGTCCAGCAGGCCGGACGTAAGGCGATTCCCAGGCTTCATAGCGGCGCATTATGGTACGCCGTCCGCGCAGAAGCAAGACTGTTGTCCACCCGGCCCCCGGACCGGTGACCTGAAGCGCTCGTCGTGAGCCGACGTGGGTTCCGCCGGAGGTCGGCTGCACGTTGTCGCCGGACCCGACGTCGGCTGGCAGCCCAGGAACAGTGCGGCCCGGAAGGTCCCATTCAACACAGGCGATGGATTCACTTTCCGGCGAGACAGGCGCTGGGCCTGGGAAAGGGTCAGGCAAGCAGGGCAGCCCTATAAGGGCGAAAGGCGCTCTGTAGCGCCCTTTCAGGGCTGACCGTCAACGCCGCCAGGTACCCAGGGCTTCGCCCTGGGCTGATGAATGCTGCCCCTGCGGGGCGCGGAAGGGGCTTTCTCAACAGCCCCAAAGTTCCGATGGAAAAGACGCAGGTTGATGCAGAAGAAGGCCCCGTGCAAGGACTTGCACGGAGCCCGGCAGAACCTGGCGGAGAGGGCGGGATTCGAACCCGCGGATGAGTCGCCCCATCACACGCTTTCCAAGCGTGCTCCTTCGGCCTCTCGGACACCTCTCCGGTCGAAGCCAGAATGATTCTAGCCGCCCCCGCCGGTAAAATCAACCGCTGTGGACACGATTGCCGGCCGTTTTGGTTTGACATGGCCCCCAGCTGAAGCTAGAATTTATTGAGTGCAATTGGTTCCGGCTGCGCTGGGAGTGCGGACATGACTCTCCGATCCCCCGCTGTTATGGGAATTGCCTTTCTCGCAACACTTGCCGTTGCGGCCAGTGCGTGGGCCCGCGATGACGACGAGTGGCGAGAGGACTACGAGACTCGGCTTCGCCGCCAGATCGCGCAGATGTCTAGAGACCTGCGCAACGTGCGTGACGGGGACTACAGCAGCGTGGGCCGGTCCTACACCAGCGGTCGTTCCACCACCCGCTCCACCACTCGACGGCGTCAGACGGACAAAAAGTTCAATCCGTTCGGCGTGGATCTGAACAACCCGTTCGGCCCGGGGCTGGACTTTGCGACTCAGGCGTGGGAGAACGCCGACCGCGGGGTGTATGGTCTGTTTGAATCGGCCGACAGGAAGGGCAAGAAGAAACGAGGCCAGTCGGGCCGCCAGGCGCTCGATCTGAGCGGCCGGCCGCTGCCTACCATCCGACCTCGCCGACTGGTCGCACAGCCGGTATCGCGGCCTGCGCCGACCAAGCAGGAGTTGGAGGCGAAGAAGAAGGAGCAGGAAGAGGCCGACAAGGCTGCGGCGGAGCGGACCACTCAGGCGGCTCAGCTATTGTTTGACAACGGCGAGTTTGGCGCGGCGCGGCGTGTGCTGGTACCCATCGCCTCGTCGATCCGGCGGCCGAAGGAAGATGTGGAAGCGGCCAGGCAGTTCATCGAACGGATCGATACGGAGGGGATGAAGCGGATCGTCGCGGCGGACGAGTTGGCGGCGACCGGTGAGGCCGACCACGCCGCCACATCATATGACGAGGTAATCAGGAAGTTCATCGGGTCGCCCGCTGCACAGTTGGCCCGAACCAAGCTGGCGGTCCTGAAGAAGGATCCGGAGATTGCGTCCGCGTTTCTGCTGCGTACGGCGCGGAACTACGCGGACAAGAAGCGGTTCGACGTGGCGCTGCCGATGCTGCGCGATGTGTTGGGCCGCTACAAGGACACCGAGTCGGCGAAGGGGGCCGCGGAGCTGCTGGCCGAGTTGGAAAAGATCGCTGCGGCCGACGGTGCCCTGACGCCGGACCAGGCGCTGCTGGCCCGCAAGTGGCTGATCATCGGGAACATCCACGCGTTGAACGGGCGGACAGAGAAGGCCGCTGCCAGCTACCGCTCGGTCATCCAGGACTTCGAGGATTCGAAGTATGCGGAGATCGCCCGCGAGCGGCTCACCAAACTCAACCAGGGGAATTAGGGGAGGGTATGTGCGAGCCGTTCTTCACGGCGTCCTGATCGTTATCGTTTTTCACGCCCTGCCTGTGCTGCAGGCCGCGCAAGCCCCCGCCAAGAAGGGGGAGACGCGGCTTAATCTCAAAGCGGATTCCATCGAGTTCGACCGGTCCGGGGGCGCCTTGCTGCTGCAGGGCAAGGTCCGCGTGACCCGCGTTGCCCAAGGTGAGACGATGGTGGTCCATTGCGACCGCCTGACCGGGAAGATGAAGGACGGCAAGATGGAGGAGGTGGACGCGGTCGGCAACGTGAAGGTGCAGTCGGGGGATCTAACCGCGGCAGCGGCCAGCGCCAAGTTTGATTTCAAGGGGGGCATGATCCGGCTGTTCGGTGCGAAGGACAAGCCGGCCAGCGTCAAGACTCGGGAGATGACGGCCACCGGGCCCACCATCGTCTTCTTCCTGAAGACCTCGCGCGTTCTCTTGCCTGACGGGGGCGAGACGGACGTCAAACTACAACCGAAGTCCGACTAAGCTACGTTGCAGCGGGCGGTGCTATGGGGAGCGGCTCACGCCGTTCGGGGCTATCCCTCGGCTGCCAGCGTCTCGCGGACCACTTCCTCGATGGTGCTCTGGCCGTCGAAGATCTTGAGCAGTCCGGCTTCTCGCAAGGTCCGCATGCCTTCCTCGCGGGCCAAGTCACGCATGGCTTGGGTGGACGCCCGCCCCATGACCAGTTCGCGCATGCGGTCGCTGATCATCATGATTTCGAAGATGGCGGTCCGGCCTCGGTAGCCGGTGTTGTTGCAGTCGGGGCAGCCGGCACCGTAGTAGAACTTCCGTCCCTGCACTTCGTCGGGGTTCAGGCCGATCTGATCGAGCATGTCGGGGGTGGGTTCGTACTCGCGCTTGCACTTGACACAGATGGTGCGGACCAGCCGCTGTGCGACGATGGCCTGGAGTGTGGCGCAGAGCAGGAACGGTTCGACGGGCATGTCGATCATGCGGGTGACGGCGCTGGGTGCGTCGTTGGTGTGCAGGGTGCTGAGCACCAAGTGGCCGGTGAGTGACGCCTGGATAGAGATTTCGGCCGTTTCCTGGTCACGGGTCTCGCCGACCAGGATTTTGTCTGGGTCCTGGCGCAGGATGGAGCGCAGGCAGGCGGCGAAGGTGGTGCCGATCGGCTCGTTGATCTGCACCTGGATGATGCCGGGCAAGTCATACTCGACGGGGTCTTCGGTGGTGATGATCTTGACGCCGACCTCGTTGCAGAAGTTGAGGGCGGAGTAGAGGGTGGTGGTTTTGCCGGAGCCGGTGGGCCCGGTAACCAGGACAATGCCGTGCGGCTTGCGCATCAATGCTTTGAGGTTGTCGACCTCGTCGGCGCGCAGACCGATGCGGTCCAGGTCGAGCGCGACCACGCTGCGATCGAGCACACGCATCACGACGCTCTCGCCGAAAAGCGTGGGGAGGGTTGAGACGCGCAGGTCGATGGGGTTGCCGCTGATCATCAGCTCGATCCGTCCGTCCTGGGGCAGACGGGTCTCTGAGATATCGAGGTCGGCCATCACCTTAATACGCGAGATCACGGCCAACGCCAGGTGGCGGGGCGGCGGGATCATTTCGTACAAGACGCCGTCGACCCGGTAGCGGACCTTGAACTCGTCCTCGAACGGTTCGAAGTGGATGTCGCTGGACTGGTCCTTTATGGCCTGGAGCAGGATGAGGTTGAGCAGCTTGATGACCGGGGCCGACATGGCCATTTCCTGGAGTGTGTCGAGGTCGTAGCTGCGCGAGGATTCGGCGTACTCCAGGCTGAACGAGGTGGCGGCCTGGTCCATCTCTTCCAGGATTTCTTCGACGGACTCGCGTCGGTCGGCGTAGAACTTGTCGATGGCGTTGTCGACGGCGGTCTCGCTGCTGACCGCACCGATCACATCGACGCTGAGCATCAGGCGGAGGTCGTCAAGTGCATTGACGTTGAGCGGATCGGCCATCGCAACGGTCAGGACGCCGTGCGGCGGGCGGCTTTCGGCCTCGGCTCGTGCCGCTTCGTCGGGGTCTACCTCGAAGGTGACCGGCACGATGCGGTAGATTTTGGCCAGGGACGGGCTGACCTTGTCGAGAACGTCGGACGCTATGCTCTCGATGCTCTCGAGGTCCACGACCTCCATGCCGGCCTGCTGGGCCAGGGCGTGGATAACGTCGTCTTCGGTGGCGTAGCCGAGCTGGGTGAGGACCTGGCCCAGCGCCCCGCCCTGGACCTTGGCCTGTTCCAGCGCCTCTTTGACCTGGGATTCGGTGACGACGCCCTGGTCGACCAGGATTTGCCCGATACGCTTGCGGACGCTTGCAGTACTGCTGCTCTTCGCCATGCGTGTTCTTCCCGTTTGGACCGACTATTTCGCGGCGGCCAGGAGCTTGACCTTCTTCTCCAGTTCCTCGGGGTTCACCGCGCTTTTCATCATCTCGCTGAACGTGACTTGGCCTGACATGTAAAGCTGGCAGAGGTGATTGTCGAGCAGGATCATGCCTTCCCGCTCGCCGGTCTGGATGACGGAGTTGATTTTGAAGGTTTCGTTTTTCCGGATGAGGTTCTGGATGGACGGTTTCATGATCATGATTTCGAAGACGGCGACCCGCCCCTTGCCATCTGCGGTGGGGAGCAGTTGCTGCGAGATGACAGCCAACATCGAGGTGGAGAGCTGTGTGCGGATCTGTTCCTGCTGGTTGGTGGGGAAGACGCCGATGATGCGGTCGATGGTCTTGTAGGCGCCGGTGGTATGGAGAGTTCCGAGCACCAGGTGGCCGGTCTCGGCGGCGCGGATCGCGGACTCGATGGTATCCAGGTCGCGCATTTCACCGACAAGGATCACGTCTGGGTCCTGCCGCAGTGCTCGTCGCAGCCCCTCGGAGAAGCTGGGGCAGTCGACGCCGATTTCCCTCTGTGTGATGATGGAGGCCCTGTGCTCGTGGTAATACTCGATGGGGTCTTCCAGGGTGATGATGTGCTGTGTGGCTTCGGTGTTGATGAAGTCGATCATGGTGGCCAGGGTGGTGGTCTTGCCGCAGCCGGTGGGTCCGGTCACCAGGAACAGCCCCCGCGGTTTGAGGAGCAGGTTTTTGACTGAGGGCGGCAGGCCGATTTCTTCAAAGGACATCAGTTGGCTGGGGATCAGGCGCAGGGCGATGCCGAGCACCCCCTTCTGTTTGAACACGCTGACGCGGAATCGCGCCTCCGTGCCAAAGGCGAACCCGAAGTCCGTGGTCCCCAGTTCGTTCAACTCGACCTGGCATCGGTCGGGGGTGATGGCCTTCATGAAGGCGTGGGTGTCGTCCGGGCCGAGCACGGCGAGGTCCAGTGAGCGGAGGCGGCCGTGATGGCGAATGGTCGGCGGCCGGCCAACGGCGAGATGCAGGTCCGAGCCCCGGAGGTCAATGACCGCCTGCAGGAGCTTGTTCAGAGGCAACATGAACGAGTCTCTCCTTTCCTTGCACCACGGCTGGCAGGGCGTCAGCCCGCCACGTCGATCTCGGACGTAACGCGGAGCACCTCCTCGACCGTGGTCATACCGCGCAGGATCTTTTTGACGCCGTCGCGCCGCAGGTCCACCATCCCCGAGCTAATGGCCGCTTCGCGAATCTTGTTGGTCGGAGACCGCTGGAACGCGAGTTCCTGGAGTTCGGTGTTCATCTCCATCATCTCGAAGATACCGATCCGCCCGCGATAGCCGGTGCCGCCACACTCATCACAGCCCGCTCCGTGATAGAGCGTGAGATTTGCGACGTCGTCGGGGACCAGGCCGACGGTGGCCAGCTCCCGTTCGGCGTAGGTGGTCTCTTCCCTGCAGCTGGGGCAGATGGTCCGCAGCAGGCGCTGGGCCATCACCGCCTGAATGGAGGAGGCAACCAGGAAGGACGGCACGCCCATGTCGATCAGACGGGTGATGGCGCTGGGTGCGTCGTTGGTGTGCAGTGTGCTGAACACCAGGTGGCCGGTCAGTGCGGAGCGGACGGCGATGTCGGCGGTTTCCTGGTCACGAATCTCGCCGACCAGGATGATGTTCGGTGCCTGGCGCAGCATGGCTCGAAGGATCCGGCCGAAGGTGCGGCCGATCGAGCGGTTCACCTCGCACTGGTTGACGCCGGGCAGGTTGTACTCGACAGGGTCCTCGGCGGTGATGATTTTTCTGTCCGGGGTGTTCAGTTCGTTCAGGGCGGCGTAGAGGGTAGTGGTCTTACCGGAACCGGTCGGCCCGGTGACCAGGAAGATGCCGTTCGGGCGGCGGATGATGCCGCGGAACCGGGCGTAGTCTTCGTCGCCGAAGCCGAGCTCCTGTACGCCCAACAGCAGTGATTGTTTGTCGAGGATACGCATCACGACGCTTTCCCCGTGTGTAGCCGGCAGGCAGGAGACGCGGAGGTCGACCTCCCGGCCCAGTGCCCGGAACTTGATGCGGCCGTCTGTGGGGCGCCGCTTCTCGGCGATGTCGATGCCCGACATGATCTTGACACGCGAGATGATCGAGCCCTGGAGCGACTTGGGCGGGCCCGGAACCTCGAAGCAGACGCCGTCGACGCGGTAGCGGATGCGCAGCCGGTCGGTCATCGGCTCGATGTGAATATCGCTGGCGCGCCGCCGCATGGCCTCGGTGATAAGCAGGTAGACCAGGCGGATAATGGGTGCGTCTTCGTCTTCTTCGTCGATCTCCAGGTCGACGTCGTCGCTCTCCTTGAAGGTGATGTCGCTCTCGGTGAACTCCTGGAGCATGCCGTCCACGGTGGCCTCTTCCACCCCGTGGTTCTTGGCGATGGCCAAGTTGATTTGTTCTCGGGTGGCGAGGACCTGGTCGATGTCACAGTTCGTGGCGAATCGGATGTTATCGAGTGCGTCGAAGTCCAGCGGATCCGCCATCGCCACTCGCAGGCGCCCGTCTTCTCGGCCGACGGGGATCAGGCAGTGTTTTCGGGCCACGTCGTGGCTGACCTGGTCGACGACTTCCTTGGGGATATCGATGTCCGCCGGATTGACGACCTCCAGCCCAAACTGCTCGCCCAGCGCTTGGGTGACTTGTCCGGGCTCGACCGCCTTGAGTTCGGCGAGGGCCTCGCCGATCCGCAGGCCGGGCTTTGTCCGCTGCATCTGCAGCGCGCGTTTGATGTCCTCGTCAGTAACCGCCCCTTTTGCGCGGAGCAGACGGCCCAGCAGTTGACGCGCCATTGCATTTCCCTCAGTGGGATAACAAGCCACTTCGCTAGGGAAGAATAAACCTCACGCCGTAATTATAACCTACCCTCGGCCGCCTGTAAACACGTGAACGGCGCACGGCCGCGCCCAAGACGCCGCAGGACTCGCGGCGAGCACACCTCCGCCCTGTTCCCGCCCAGTCCGGCCCCGCCCGATGTGAGTAGAGACGCACGCGCCATCTTGCAGGCGCACCTGCCTGCCCCGCTGGCTGTGCTTTTCCGCTTGACTTCACCGGCTCCGCAGACAAAATGAGGGGATATTCGCCGGGTGAGTTGGCGCTCATTCGCCGGCCGGCCTTTTGGGAAACATGATGTCTGGTACGACTCTCAGGCGGAAGGAACGCGAGAAACTCCTCCACCGCAATGAGATACTGACCGCGGCCCAGACGGTGCTCGCCCGAGACGGATATGCGGGGGCGACGGTCGAGCGGATCGCCCAGGAGGCCGACTTCGCGGTCGGCACACTGTATAATTTCTTTCAGAGCAAGGCCCAGCTCTTCGAAGAGGTGCTTGCCAAGACGGGCGATGAGTTCATCGCTCTTTTTGAACGCGAGGTCCAGGCGGAAACGGACCCCACCCGTGCGCTTCACATCTTGATCGAACTACGGCTCCGGTTCCCGCAGGAACGGCGCGAACTGGCTCGGGTGTTCATCAACGCTCTGCTTGACGCGGACAACGGTCTGCCCAGGGCCTTTCCACCCGGCTGGCGTGAGCTCCGCCGCCGTTACCTTGGCTTTGTCGCCGGCGTG
>Ga0272441_10014743_pt1 | contig 11023 bp, 5 predicted proteins | sample SSMProp6N_FD_193582 | JGI IMG/M metagenome (GOLD analysis project Ga0272441, IMG submission 193582) | Marine sediment archaeal communities from Little Sippewissett salt marsh, Falmouth, MA, United States - SSM-Prop-6N | ecosystem: Environmental > Aquatic > Marine > Wetlands > Sediment ...
AAACCAGAGCAACCAGGGCAGGAACACAAGCAGAAAACCGAGCGCGAACCAGGCAGCGGGCAGCAGCGCGCGTTTCGTCGAACGCGCACGCACCCAGGTTTGGCCGCAAATCAGCAGGATCCCGCAGCCGGCGGCAGGCAGGAAATAGACGGAGATCGATTTTGTCGCATAGCTCAGCATGCAGAAGCAGCCGGCCAGAAAGCAGCGCAGCCCGGTGACGGGCCGGCGTGCGAAGCAGGCGACCGTGCAGAGCATGAAGAAGATCATGAGATTCTCGAACAGCGCGAGGCGTCCGAAATGGAGCAACGTGTAGTTGGCGGCGAACAGGAAGACGGCCAAGAGAACCGCGCTGCGCCCGACCGCGCGCAAACCGTAGACTGCCAGCAGTACGGCGAGTACGGACCAGAACGCGCCGAATCCGCGCGTGGCGGCCAATCCGGTCCCGAACAGCCGGAACCAGGGTATCTGCAGCAGGACATAGGTGGGACTGTAGACGTAGGGGTCCCATTCGTCGGGCCGGAGCTTGCCGAACAGCACGTAACTTCGTGCTGCGTGCGCGTTGGAGAGCCCGTCGAAGTAGGCGCCCGCTGAACGGCTCAACTTGCGGGGTGGATCCGCGCGCAGATTGACGAAATACATCGCGCAACCGGCCACGAGCACCAGGCCCAGGAGCGCGGGGCCGGCCCGCGCCATGAGAACACGTGTCTTCATGTTCGTTCGCGGTTCCTTCGAGCACAGCTTTCTATTGGCTTGCGCGTGCCTCGTCGGTTCGGTCCGGTTCGCCCAGGTAGCTGAGCCGCACGCAGTCGAGATCGACCCGGCCGCGGCCCTGGACCAGGACATCGAACGAGACGAGGCGGGTCGGGTATCGGAGCGTGAACGGGACCGCGACGTATTGCCACTGTTCACCGGTTCGGTTCCCGTCCCAGTCCGTCTGTCCGAACACGCGGTTTTCTCCGGCCCGTGCCACGCGCAGCGCAATGCGTGCCGTGCCCGCCGGCGTCGCGGGTTCGAGCGTGGCGCGCACGCGGAACTCCGCGTTGTAGCGGCCCTCGAACAGCGTCCAGAGGGGGCAGGGGTTCGCCCGGCGCAGCGCGGGCGCTTCGCCCTGCCATCGCACGAACGCGCCGGCACTCGCCGCCGTGTCCCGCACCAGCGCGCCCTCGGGGTAAATGCCCTTCTCGCGTTCTTCGATACATTGCAGCGGCAGAACGGCCTGTGCGTTCGCGGACAGTGCGCGCTGCCTGCGCATCGTCTTTATGCGCCGGTTGAAGGTGTTGGGATCCTTATCGGTCGAGAGGATCCTCACAAATTCAGCGGGTGTGCCCCATATCACGGGATCGGCCGGCCGTCGCGTGTGCCGCTCGGTTGCGGCCCATACGAGCACGCCGGCGCAGAAGACGACAGAGCCCCAGGCCAACGATGCGGCGCGCGACGGACAGAGGAGCAGCGGCTGTGCGAGCCAGAGTCCGAGCAGACTTGCGAGCATCGCGATCTGGACCGCGTCCAATTCGAAGACGTTCGGGAACAGCGGTCGGAGCAAGGCCGTACGATGTGATTCGATGATGTCGGGCGCGAGCAGGCCGGCTACGCCCTGGATCACGCCCAAAATGCAGAATGCGGCCAGTGCGGACCGGAATCCGGGACAGGTCGCGTGTGCGAGGGTCACCGCGAGCCCGGTCGCGATCAGGGGCATGACGGTCGTCAGGTAGCGCGGCGCCGCGCATTTACCGGCTGACCATCCGCCGAACGCGCCGGTCACGAGGATGTACAGCACGACGAGTGCCAGGACCGGGCTGCCGATTCGCCGGTTCTGTTTAGCCCACAACCCCAGCCCGAACAGTCCGGCCCCGAGCCATGGCGCCACGGGCAGACCGCCGCGCGCCTGATCGAAGAGCAGGCCCCAGAGCCCGGACTTCAGGAGCATTTCGAGGCGGAACGGCTCCGCATGCACCTTTTCGGGCAGCATCTGTCCGTAGAGCCTGTGATAGTAAGCCATTTGCAGCACAACGCTCAGCGCCACCGCGAGCAGGACGGTCAGAGTCCAACGTCGGCTCGGCCGAACGCCGGCGAAAAAGAGGGCGAGCAGGCAGACGCAGAGCGGGATCATTTTCTCGTGGATCCACGGCATATAGGCGAGCGCCAGTGCGAACGGCATTGCGTCGCGGCAGCGCAAGCACAGTGTGGCGCCGCCCTCGCGGTAGTCGCGCAGTTCGACGAGTTTGCGTACGCAGAAGACGAGCAGCGCGGCGGCGACCGGCTCAGGATAGGCCGCAACCCCGTAGAACAGGAGCGGTCCGCTCAGGCCGCCCGTGACGGCGGCGACGAGCGCGAGCCGCCGGTTCTTTGTCAGTCGTACGGCGAGCAGAAAGATGTTTGCCATGGTGAAGGTGAGCACGATGTTGAGCATGACGATCGTCGCGTAGCGCTGCTGCCGGTTCCACTGCCGGCCGATGTGATAAGCGGGCGCGAGCAGCAGCGGCAGGCCGAGCCGGATCTTGCTGTAGCGCCGTTTGTGCCAGTACGCGGGTGTATTGTGCGGTGCGCCCGCGCCCCATTTCGCTGCGCGCTCCGCGTAGAACGTGTCGCCCGGATCGACATAGGGGTTTGACGGACAGATATACTTGTCGCGATGGTTCCGGTGCAGATTGTTGTAGATGTTGAAATCGCGGTCTTCGGCCAGGCTGTGCGTGACCAATAGATAGCGGGGCTCGTCGCCGCCCATGTGTTGGCAGCGGTACGGCTCGTCGCGCCACGGTCTTGCGAACCAGAGCGAAGGGAAATGAACAAGCAGGAAGAACAGTAGCCAGAGCCGTTTGCCCGCCCGGGGATGGTAGGGGCTGCCGCGCGTCGGCGATGCGAGCACGGCCCAGCCCAGCGCAACGAGCCCGACCAGGAAAAGGACGGGCAGTCCCACATGCAGCAACCAGAGCGCCGGCTCCGTGCCGGCGCACACGAGGGCGGGCAGCAAGCGCGGGATTACGGCGGTCGGCGCGAACAGCAGCATCGCGGATCCGAGCCGGCGTGCGGTGCCGCGTCGTTCGCCCACCGGCGTGCGCAGCAGCACGATCGCGAGGAATCCGGCGACACCCGCGAGCAGCATCGCATGCGCGGCGGCGCCCGGGCTCGGCACGACCGCGTAGTACTCGAGCGCGCCTTGCCAGGTCGTGCGCAGCATGTAGCGCAGGTGCCAGGCCCAGAGCTGGGCGATCGCCGCGGCCGTGCAGAGCGCACCGGTCCCCACGAGCAGTGCAGCCAGATACTCGCGCACCCCGATCGAACGTTCCTTCACGGTCTCGGCCTCCCGGTCGGCGGTAAACGGCAAAGACAGTAGCGGTCGTGGCGGTATCGGTCAAGTTCCGCGCCCGCCCGATTTCTTTCTCGTTTCCGCGTTGGCTGTTGGATGTTCTGTTAACACCTGCGCCTTTTCTCCTTTCTCCTCCCCCTTGTGATCTGCCAAGATACGCGCGCGATGACGGATCTCGAAAAACCCTGCCTGCGTGCGCGCGTGGTCGATCTGGCGGCGTGGTGCGTGGCGGTCGGCTTGCTGTTCTGGGCGGGTGCCCGGTTCCTGCAGACGGCCTGCGCGCGGGTGGGGTGGGGTTTCGAGATGTCGTATGTCGAGAACTCGATCCTGCTCGGCGCCGCGCGGCTGGCGGACGGACTGCCCTACTACGCGGCGCCGTCGCCGGATTTCGTGGCAATCAATTTCCCGCCCGTCTACATGTGGCTGATCTCGCTGGGTTTCCGCGTGTTCGGCGCGCAATACTGGATTGCGCGCGTGCTGTCGTTGGTCGCGACATTGGGCACGGCGGCGCTGACCTGCATGTTGGTTCGGCGCATGGCGGGCACGTGGTTGCTGGGCGTCGTGGCGGCGGCGGCGTTCCTGCAGCTCTACGGCGTGTCGGGCACGGCATTCGATGCGTGTCAGCCGGACAGCGTTTGGCTGTTTCTTATGACGGCCGCGCTGTGTCTGCTTGTTGGCGGGCGAACCCGACGCACGTTGCTGGGTGCGGCGGTTCTGCTGGTGTTCGCGTATTTCACGAAGCAGACGGCGGTTCTGTACTATCCGTTCGTGTGTATTGCGGTGTGGCTTCGGGCCCGGCGCGCGGGCTACCTGCTGTGCGGGCTGCTGGTTGCGGGGACGGGGCTTCCTTTCCTTCTCGGGCACGCGCTGACCGGCGGCTGGTTCACGTTCTACACGTTCGCGTTGCCGCTTCGTCATTACGCGGTGGCCAGCCACCTCGCGCCGGTACTGGACCGCGGCATGAAGTATTTCCGGGAGCTGCTGCTGCTCTTGATCGCGTTGCCGGTCGTCTGTCACCTGAAGCGGCAGGCTTTCGGTCCGTTGCTGAAGGCGATGCCGGTCTGGTGGTTCCTGGCGGGGCTCGCGGCGACGGTACGGATCCGGACGTTGAGCGGCTCGCACGTGCACGACGAGCTGCCGCTCTATTACGGGTCCGTTCTGTTGGGCGCATGGGCTGCGGCCGAGCTGTGGCGGACGCTCGATGCGGGGCGTGGCCGGTTCTGGCGCGTGCTCGTGCTGGCGCCGATCGTCTACAGCATGTACGTGTGCAACATTTCTCTGGCCGATCGCCGTCCGCGCGCGGTGGACCGTGCGGCGCTGGCCTTTCTGCGTGAACGCGTAGCGAGGTATGTCGCGGAGGGCGCGAACGTGTGGCCGACGCATCATCCGTTCTTCATGAAGAAGTACTTCGATCGGTACGCACCGGACCTGTTGGGCCTGGCGGACCTGGTCCGCTACGATCGGGGCGTGATCCGGGACAAGCAGCACTGGCGCGGCGGCAAGCGTCTGCGCCGGGTTCTGCCTGCGATGCATGAGCGGCTGAAGGCCGGCTATTACGGCGTGATCATCAAAGAGAGCCGGCCGTTGGGCTCGCAGGATATCGATCTGATTATTGACCGGTACTACAAGGTCACGGACCGCTACTGGACAAGCCCCGAGTTCGTGGTTGCGAAAGGGCAGCCGGCTCCGCTCTACGGGCTGATCAACCGTGTGATGTATCCGCGCGTCGCGTGCCGGCCTGTCTGGGCGCAACCGCGTGACGTCGCCATCTCATGGCTGGCCAGTCTGAGGCGGCGGGACGCCGAGCTGTCCGATTCGTATTGGGCACGAACCGTGGTCCCGCGGGCGCTCTCGGCAGAGGAGAAGGGGCGCTGCCTGGAACTGCTGCGTGCGATCGACGCCGGCCGCGCAACGATCCGCGAGACGGCCATGGGCCCGGAGCGCATGGATATCGTGATCGTTGCTGAACGGGCAGGCGCAGCAACGCTGCGCGTCGCGTTCAGTACCCGCCGCGCGCCGGGTTCCGAGCGTTGGGAGCTTGCCGCGGTCCGGGGGCTTGAGAAGGAACCGTCCGTTCCGGCCGGCCGGTAGCGCAGGCATTGCCCTGGCCGCCGGCTCGTGCTTGGCGCACCGCGCATTCCGTGAAGACAGACCGGCGGTCGCGTCAGGGTGTGTCGGGCGCTGACCGATACTCCTCGCGCAGCTCGTAGAAGTTCAGGTATTGGCCCGGCGCGATTCTGACCGAACGCGGCTTGTAGAGCGAGTAGATCTCGCCCGTCGAGTAGATGTCCCGCTCGCGTTGCCAGACGGGCATGCTGCGATAGGGAATGAACGGCCGCTTCGTGGGATCGCGCGGTTGGTCCGTGACGTCGATATTGCCGAGCAGCAGGTAGGTCGGCCGACGGCCGAGAATATAGGGCCCGTCGCTCTTCTCGTGACCGGCCCAGCCGGTGCCCATGCTTGGGCAGTCGCGATGCGCAATGTGTCTGTCGGTCAAGCCCAGCATGTCGAACACCCTGATCCGAGCGTAGTATGAGACGGCGCCGATCGGGACAGCGGCGATGCTCTCGTGTTCCTTCGCGTTTCGCGCGAACCATTTCCCGGCGTTTGTCCACCACGTTATCTCGAGTTGCTGGTCCGCGTAGCGCTTGTAGTGATATCCCGCGAGTGGCTTCGTTGCGTGAACGCTGATAAGCAACAGCGTCGCCACGCCCACAGCGGTGTCCTGTTTCCAGCGGTGCGAGGCGGAGCCGAGCACGGCGCCGTAGAGCTCCGCGATCAGGTGCGCGTGCAGCACGGCCAGCAGAGGCATCGGGGCAAGCGCGAATCGATACATGGGCAGTCCATCGCCGCCGACCAGGACGGTGCCGAGCCACAGGGCCGCGACGCCGGCGGCGAGGAATCGCTGTCTGATCGTGCCGCGCAGCCCGCCGTAGTAGAGTAGCGGCAGCATGATCAGAATGAGCCCTTCGTGATCGGCCGCGTATTCTCTGAGGTAGCGTATGCCGCGCACGGCGGCATGCAGCCCGCCGCCCACTTTCGCATAATAGGTGTTGGGCAGCCAGTCCCCGTAGTAGAGGAATCGGGCGAGGAACAGCGCAGCTATGGCGGCACCGCAGGCGATGAACCAGCCGACGGTAGGCTTGAGCCCGTTCCGGGGATGTTGCAGAAGCAGGAAGGTCCCGAATACCGGCAGAAGCACGAAGCTGTCAGGGCGGGTGAGCACGACCGCGATCGACAGGCCGGCCGCGGCCGGAAGGCGGCCGGCGCAAATGGCGACGAAGCTCGCGAGAACGAGGCAGACGTACGGTACCGCCTCCATACCTGAGGCGGACCAACAGGCGAACGAACCGTTGGCCGCGAGGATAAGAGGCGGCAGCGTCGCCATGATGGGGGGCAGCCGTTGCGCGGTGCAGAGCGCCGCCAATCGGTAGGAGAGCATGATCGTGCATAGCCCGGCGATCACGCCCAGCAGCCTGGCCCAAAGCAGCAGGTCGCCGCCCAGCCAGTGTATGCCGGCCAACAGCAGGGTCCAGAGCGGGCTCGTGAAGCCTTCCACGCGGTCGCCCGGATTGAAGACAAGCCCGTGGCCTTCGGCGAGGTTCCGCGCGTAACGCATTGAAATAAACGTGTCGTCGCAGACGTAATTGTAGACATAGACGTGCGCGAGATAGGCGACGCAGATGAGCGCCATGAAGGCACGCACCGAGCGGCGCTCCCGACGCGCGGCCGCGACGCCGGCGGGAGCCGGGAAAGCGCAGCTTTCGTCATGTTCGTTGCAGGACTGTTTCATGACTGCTTTGGCTTCATTCGGCATGAGGCGGAAGACTCTCTGCAAGCGTCTCGAACCCCCGCATAGCCGCGGCCTTGATCTCCTGCATCCGCGCCGCGAGCGTAGCGCGCAGCTGCGCGCGCGCCTCGAACGCGCGGGTGACGGTCTCGGCGAACCGGTCGCCCGTCAGCGTAGGCAATTCGATCGTGTGCTCGGGCGTGCCGACCAGACGCATGAAGTGGCGGACCTTCGGTGCGTATGCGAGTCCGACGCAGGGCGTGTCCATCGCGGCCGCGAGGATCAGCGAGTGGACCCGCATCCCGACGAACAGATGCATACGGCCCATGGCGCCCATCAATTCCTCGGGCGAATAGCGGTCGTTGCCGAGCACGGCGACGGCATTGCGGCGATTAACGCGTTCCAGCACGCGGTGCGCGAACGGGACGTCCATGACCTGGGTCAGCACCATCGCGATGCGGCAGTCGAGCTGTGCGAGCGTCTTGTCGATCCCGTGCGCGAGCGCTTCGACGAACACGTCGCGATCGATTTCGCGGCCGCGCTCGTCGCGGATCCAGCGGTCGAAGTAGGCGTTGACGTTCAGCCCGATCACAGGCTTGCCGTCGTTCAATCCGTTCTCGTCGAAGATCGTGGCGACGCGGTTCGGCTCGGCGGGTTCGTCGAGGAACGCGGCGTCGGCGTAGACCTCGATTCGTGCAGGATCGATCCCGATCTCTTCGAGTAACGCTTGCGAATCGGTTTCGCGCACCATGATCGCGTCACACCGGTTACAGACGAATCGTGCCATGCGCCGACCGATCCGAGAATGGAGCGGGCCGATGCCGACCAGGAAGCATACGACCCGTTTGCCGCAGAGCCTTGCCCAGGGGACCAGGAAGATCAGAAGGATCAGGAAGTTGAACAACGGATTGAACAGCTTCACGTCGAAGATGATTCCGTCGGTGATCAGCACGGTATCGCAGCGCCGGATCGAGAGCAACGTCGGCAGCCCGAGCAGGCGCAGGGACAGGGACCACGGCATCATGTTGACGGCGCGGACCCGAGCCCGATCGAAGCGGCGGTAGAGGTTCGCCGGGTTCGGGACGGGCACCTCGAAGATTGTGTCGGGGCGAAGCCGGCCGATATTCCGAATGATCGACGAGAGAATGGCGGCGTCCCCCGCGTTTCGCCCCGAATTCGATCCCAACACGCACAGCCTTGCCATCCGCTCACTCCGCGTTTCCCCGGGGGCATCCCGACTTCCGATTTCCGACTTCCGACTTCCGACTTCCGCCTTCTCACAACAGCCCTTCCGCGCGATACCAGTCCGCGGTTCGTTGCATGCCTTCCTTGAGACTGACTTTCGGCTCGTAGTCGAGCAGGTGTTTGGCCTTCGAGATATCGAAGGCCCTGCTTTTCGTGAAGAAATCGACACGGCGCCGATAGATCGGCGGCTCGATCCTGAAGGGGATGCAGACCTTCTCGACGAGCGTCGCCAAGAGCTGCACAGGCCATACGGGCACGCGCCACTTGGGTGGTGCGGCGCCGACCGCTTCGGCGACGAGCCGGAACAGCTCGTTGAGCGGCACGTATTCGTTGCCGGCAATAATGAATGTTTCGCCCGTCTGCACTTCCTTCTGCATCGCGAGCAGGAAGCCCTCGACCAGGTCGTCGATGTAGACGACGTGAAAGGTCGGCTTGCCGCTGCCGATCACGAGGAACCGGCGGCGGCTGATCATTTTGAACATCTTCAGCAGGCGCAGGTCGCCCGGCCCGTAGATGGAGGCGGGCCGCACGACAACGCCTTGTGGGCGGCTGTCCATGAACCGGCTGATTGCGAGTTTCTCGCCCTCCATCTTTGTCTGCTGATAGATGTCGCCGGGATTGTACGGGGTCTTCTCGTTTGCGGGCGGGTTCGCGATATGACCGCAGACCCCGATTGTGCTGCAATGTACGAACTTGGTGACGCCACAGGCTGCCGCCGCGTCGAGCAGCAGGCGTGTGCCCTCGATGTTGACGCGCTCGTATTCGGCATCCGGCACGCCGGCCCGTCGGAACAGGGCGGCGATATGGAAGACGAAACTGCAGCCCTTCATCATCTCTTCGGTTGCGTTCGGATCGGCGATATCGCCGAAGAACACCTCGATGCCGGCCTCTTCCAGTGCGCGTACGTCGCTGCCCGGCCGTGCGGTACCGCGTACGAGATGTCCGTCGGCAGCGAGCCGGCGCGCCAGCGCGCCGCCGGTGAACCCGGCGGCGCCCGTCACAAGGATTCGCCCGTTCAGTTGCACGCTTGTCTCTCCCAGCGGATGCTCATCGATCCCGCGTCACACGCGCGTTACCGCCGGCCCGGCCGGCGGTGAGTGCCGACTGTTCGGCACTGCTCACCGATTCGCGCGGCGCCACGCGCGCCGCGCGAATCCGATCGACCCGCACGCCGAGATCGCGGGGATACCCGTAGATCCCGAACGCGGCGGGGTTCCACGTCTCGCATTCGAGCGAAGCGTGTACGGTGCTTGCCGTGAACGTGCCGGCCGGGATCCGTACCGTGTAGTCGGCCCATTCACGGCCGACCAGCACTGTAGCAAGGCATCGGCCGTTGCCCAAGACTTTAACGGCAGTGTTCGTCTGGCCGGGCCGGCGCGAGGCGAGATGGAAGATCCAGTCCGTGTCGGTTTCGGGATAGACCGGCAGATACAGACAGCCCCGGCCCTTGGTCCAGCGGAACCCGCGCCCGTGGCGTCGGGTCATTTCGTGCCAGCCGTGGATGAGACCGAGCGCATGGTAGCCGATATCGAGTTCGTGCGCGGCGGCCGGGACAGAAGCCGTCTGGTTCCTGCCGCGCAGTGCATAGACCTCCGCGCGTTCCTCGGTCGAGACGCGGTGCCGGGGCAGGCCCGCCTTGCGCGCCTGCAGCACGTGCGCGGCGCTGTGTTCTGAGCCGACGTGCTCGAGCCGGAATTCCGGGTCGAAGAAGGGGCCGTCCACCGTCACGTAATAGACCCGGGCCCCTTGCCTGACCGCGCGCCGCATCACGCGCGTGACGAGATTCGCTTCGCGTACGCCGCGCGCCGTCTCCATTCGCGAGAGCTGGTAGGTGGGCAGCCCGAACGCGTAGCGCAGCGGTGTCGCGTATTTCCAATGATCGCATACGACCAGGTCCGCGTCGCGCATGTGGCGGGCAACCCGCATGCAGAAACCGGGCAGTCCCGCATGGTCCCGCACGCACAGGGTTGGGACCGACTGCCACAGCTCGTAACCGAGCGCGGCGGCCAGCAACAGTGCGGCGGCCCAGCGCCGGCGCCGTGCCGGGTGTCGAAGCCCGTCGGCCAGAACGACGCCGGCCAGCGCAGCGAGAAGGGGCAGCACGATCGGCACGTAGCGGCGTGCCGCCCACATCAGCAGCGGATAGATCATCTTGTGCGCGATGAAGACCGTGGCCGCCGCCAGGCCGGGAAACACAAACAGCCAGTGCCGGGCCGGCCAGTCGGGCCAGGCCCGGCGGAAGAAGAACGCGGTGGCCGCCACGAGCGTGACCGGCGAGACGAGCCAGCCGACCAGCACCAGATTCCGCGCCTGTTCGCCCGGGAACAGGCGCGGCCGCAGAAAGTAAAGGAACAGGCCGGCGGCTGCAACGGCAGTGGCGGGCAGCCACCTGCCCAGCCACGCGGGGATGTCCGATCCGTACCGGCGGCGGCTCAGCCAGAGCATGCCGGGCGCCAGGCACAACAGGATCACGCCCGCAATCAGCGCGCCGCGCGGGAAGCTCTGCAGATGGACACGCGCCAGATCGAGCAGGAACCTTGTCATGGTGCGCGCGCGCAGCGCGTTGCGCGCGAGCGCGAGACCCGCGGCTGCCCCGAGCAGGAGCGCGGCGCGCAGGCTCGGCAGGGAGCGTGCCATGAGCGCGCGCAGCAGTAGCAGAACAACAACGGCCACGATCACGA
>Ga0272441_10014745_pt1 | contig 11022 bp, 9 predicted proteins | sample SSMProp6N_FD_193582 | JGI IMG/M metagenome (GOLD analysis project Ga0272441, IMG submission 193582) | Marine sediment archaeal communities from Little Sippewissett salt marsh, Falmouth, MA, United States - SSM-Prop-6N | ecosystem: Environmental > Aquatic > Marine > Wetlands > Sediment ...
CATCAGGCCAGATCCAGATGCGGAAGGTCGATGGGTGGGAAACCCTGTCTCAGCCGATCGAACCGATCATCCTTGACCTCGTGGCCTGATCAGGCCCAAATCCAATTGCTCGGAGAACGCGGCCAGAGAATTTCCACCAGATCCGAGACACAACCCGTCCGTCAGAACGCAATCGCTTATTGAGAATATCGTCTAGCGTCAAACAGGATTATGCTTGACCGCCGTGCCGCGAAGCGTTGTGCATTCGTTTTTGTAAAAAATAATATTCCAGCCATGCGTATCGAAGGTGACATCGGTCAGCGCAGTCGCGCCGTCAACTTTCGCAATCGCTTCCCTAATCAGATTGCGAATTTCCGTACGCGGATTTAGCCGGATAAACGCTACGAGTTTCTCCTCACAATACGTCACTTCAACCGGCTCAAGCTCGGTGTAGGAGCCGGGTTCCAACGGCGTTGTCGACGGCGCCACGCCACGCGGACCCGAAACGCACGCCGACAGCACTCCGCAAAGGGCAACGGCTGCAAGCCTGCGCGTAAAGTTCATCCCAAATTCCTTTCCGTCCTCGACGCATGCAACGCGTGGGAACTGAGGTCTGCCATTTTTATCAGGCCTAACCACTGTGCCAGCGGCCAACGTACCGATCAAGCCAGTTCGTGCCGCTGTCGGCGCGCAATGCTTGGCGCCGACGACGTAACGCACCCCGCACGGCAGAGATTGCCGATTATACAAGCGATCCTGGCAAGCGATCCTGGATAGTGCACCCGCCACCGCTACCGCCCGTGCGTCGGTGAAAAACCGCATGGGCACAGCGGCGCGGATATTATTGCGGGGCTTACGGCTGATAAGGCAAAGATGAATGGTGCAGCACGATGCGCAACGTGCCGTCAGTGTCTTTCTTATAGCCCCAACTCTTGTCCACCTTAGTGACCTGACCATCCTTATCGGTCATGGTGACCCACCCCATCCACATGGCGACATCGCCTTCGATAAAGCTGGCGGATGTCTGCGATGTGACTTCGCGCCAGCCTCTGATGCCAAATCCGCTGTCGAGGGGATAGGCATCGTCGTGACCGACAAAGTAGGCCAAAGCCCCTTCGCGCGTCGGCCGAAATGTTTTCTCGCCGCTTGCCAGCGTGGGTTTGAACAAAACCGGACCAAGATTGTAGCCATAGGCCGCATCCAACGCCCCTTCGGCAACAGCGCGGGCGCCGTCAATACCGTCTGCCTCATAGGCTTTTGCGATAGCCACAAGGGCATCTCCCCAGATTTTGCGGGCCTCGGCAAGGTCGGTGTCGGTAATCGGCATCTGTCATCCTGGATGGTGTGGCGACGATCAAAAGATACCGACGATTTAATCAACACCGCATGCTGATACAAGGTCCATCATGCCGCCTGGCCGACCTCGCCCAGCTCACCGCCTGGCGGGACGCCCTGATGGCCGCGCGCTACCGGGCGTCCGCACCGTTGAGTACGACGGTAAGCGCGTCACCTACGCGAGCGACGGCGAGATAGCCTCCGCGCTCGCTGACCTCAACCGGCAGATTGCAGGGGCGACGGGGCGCGTCTCCGTCGTCCGCATCCAATCCTCGAAAGGGCTCTGAGATGAAGAACTACCTCCAGAACGGCCACATCGTGCGCGTCACCACGCCCGCGGGCGGCATCGCCTCGGGCACCTTTGCAAGTCATGGGTTTTCTCCGTGGTCTCGCGCCTGCGGCCACGGCTGGAGAACTGGTGCTGTACCGCGCCGCCTCTGGGAAAACCGTGGCGGCGGTACAGCCTGGATGCGCCCAAGGCGCGCGATGCGTTTCTGACCGACGCGCGCCGCCGGGTTGCGGTGGGGTTGCAAGAGGATGCGCGCGGCGAAAGCGAGCACGACGGCGTAGTGCGGGGCGATCCAGAGCATCGCCCTGATCCGCTCGAATCGCCGACGACCCTCCAAGGCGAAGTCGCGCGGGGCTACGTCCGAACCCGGATGCGCGCCGTTCCGGATCAGCCAGGCGCCGCCGACGCGTAGCGCCGCGTCATCCCGGCGCGCTCGCCAATGCCTTGCGCCAAGCCGTCATCATCTCGTCGAGGCTGCCGAAGAAGGCGTCCTCGCCGAACAGCCGTCGCAGGCTGTCGTCGCTGTCGGTGGCGAGAATATCCTCGACGTTTGCGAACACCAATCTGACGCCCTTCTGCTCCAGCAGGTCATGGAGAGCACACAGCGCTTCGGCGGCCGAAAAATCGACGTCGTCGATTGCGGACGCGTCGAGGCAGATCCAGCGCGCTGGCGGCGAGGCGTTCTCCGCCAGATCCATGATCTCGTCCGTCAGTCGCTTCGCGTTCGCATAGTAGAGGCTGTGGTTGAACCGGTAGATGACAAGGCCGGGGGCCGCCTCGCCGCGTGTGGCGACGGGCTGCGAAAGCAATGCGCCTGACTCGCCGGGTACAAGAACGGCGTTTTTCGGCCGGTAACCGCGCCGGGTGTGATCGATCAGAGAAAGCACGATGGCGAGCAGGATGCCCTGCTCGACGCCTACCACGACAACCGTCGCCATGGTGATCGCCGCGATCCAGAACTCCGAACGCCGCTGGTCGAAGACCCGCTTCATGCCCCGGACGTCGATCAGCCCGAGGCCGATCACGAACACGATCGCGGCGAGCACGGGCTCGGGCATGAAGGCCAGCACGTCGGTCAGGAACAGCAGCACCAGCAGCACGACCGAGGCGGTTACCAACAGGGAAAGCTGGCTGCGCCCCCCGGCGCTGTCGAGCATCTGAGTCTTGGTCGGGCTGCCGGCCACCACGAACGCCCCCGAAACGCCAGCGCCAACATTCGCCATGCCGAGGCCGACCAGATCAGTGTTCTCGCTGAATGCCTCGCCATAGCGGGCGGCGTAGGCGCGCGAGGTGGCGGCGCTTTGCGCAAGAATGACCACGAACATCGCCAGCGCCGTCGGCATAAGCTTCTGGATCAGCGCCCAGCTCCAGTCGACCTCGGGCAGACCGAACTTCGGAATTCCGCCGGGCACCGGGCCGAGGACGTGCATGTAACGCTCAAAATCGAACGCCCAGCTGACCGCGATCGCGCCGACAACGGCGATCAGCGGCCCTGGGATCCTTTTGGAAATCGCCTTCGCGCCGAGGATGATCGCCAGCACCGACAGAGCGACGCCGAGGGCGGCATAGTTAATCTGACCGATTTGCTGGAGATCGGTCCAGATCTTTTGCAGCGTCCCGTGACCGCCCCCCTTCAGGCCCAGCATTCCCGAGATCTGGCCGAGCGACACCTGCGCGCCGACTCCGGTCAGGAAGCCGATCAATACCGAGCGCGACAGGAAATCGGCGAAAAAGCCGAGTCCTGCGAACCGCGCGAAGAACAGGAAGCCGGCCGCCATGATGGCGAGGAGAGCGGCGAGGGCCGTATACTCGTCTGTACCTGTGGCGGCTAAACCGACCAGCCCTGCCGCCAGGATCGCGGCGGTCGCGGAATCCGCACCGACCACGAGATGCCGGGACGAGCCGAAAATGGCGAACAGGGCCATCGGCAGCATCATGGTATAGAGGCCGGTGATGATCGGCGTTCCCGAGATTTTGGTGTAACCTATCACCTCGGGGATCGCGAGCGCGGCCACCGTGACGCCCGCGACGATCTCCGCGGGGATCTGAGACCGCCGGACCGGCAGAACGCCCTGCAATATCGGCAGCCGGGCAGACCGGCGGTCGCCTGTCCCCGTCGTCATGAGCCGCATCCGTACGCCTCCAGTCAAACGATCCCGATCGGCCGCGCGATGTGGCGGCTTGCGCCCCGTCATGTTCTCTGGTCCGGCCGCCGATAGTCATCCGGACCAAATTCAGTTGGCCGGCGACAGCATGCAGGGTCGACCGGGGATTCCTCAACGAGGCGTGCGACATACCCGAAAATATGACAACTTGATGGAGCCTTTCAAACAGAATAGGGCATCGACCTTGGCCACAATGATACGCACCACAAGCGCCAGGGGAAGAACATGAACGATTCAAGCCGGACCGTGTCTGCAGGCGGGCGCCCCTACGCGTCACCCGACCTGGAGCGGGCAGCTCTCGATACAGTCTATGCCGCATTGGGCGCTTCCCCCGAGGGGCTCAGCGGAAACGAGGCGGCCCAGCGCCTAACGAAGTACGGCCGGAACGAACTGGTCGAGGAAGAGATCAGCGACCTGCAGAAGTTCCTGCGGTTCTTCACCGGTCCGATCGCCTACATGATCGAGGCGGCGGCGCTGCTGTCGCTTCTGATGGGGCACTGGGCGGACCTGGCCATTATCTTGGTGCTGCTGTTTTACAATGCAATCTCGGGCTTCTGGCAGGAGCGCAAGGCCTCCGACGCGCTGGCGGCCCTGAAGGCCGGCATGGCGCCCAAGGCCACGGCGCTGCGCGACGGGGAGTTCACCAGCATCGACGCCGCCGAGGTCGTCCCCGGCGACGTTCTGCGGATCAAGCTCGGCGAGGTCGTTCCCGCGGACGTGCGTTTCATCGACGGCGACTACGTCAGCATCGACGAGGCCGCGCTGACCGGAGAGTCGCTTCCCGTCAGCAAGAAGGTCGGCGACGAGGGCTTTTCCGGGAGCATCGCCAAGAAGGGCGAAATGACCGCGGTCGTCATCGCGACCGGAAACGAGACCTTTTTCGGTCGTACAGCCAGCCTTGTGGCGACCGCCGGCAAGGGTGCGTCCCACTCGCAGCAGGCGACCACGCAGATCGGCGATTTCCTGATCGCCGTCTCGGTCGCGCTCTGCGTCCTGCTGATCGGTTTCGAGCTGTACCACAAGATCGTGGCGCAGTCCGAGTGGAAGTGGGCGGAGCTGGGGGACATCGCCCGCATGGTTCTGGTCTTGCTGATCGCCTCCATTCCGGTGGCAATGCCGACGGTGATCACGGTCACCAATGCGCTGGGCGCGCAGGCTCTTGCCAGGAAGAAGGCCATCGTCTCGCGGCTCGAGGCCATCGAGGAGCTGGCCGGCGTCGACATCCTCTGCTCGGACAAGACCGGAACCCTTACCAAGAATATCCTGACCCTGGGCGAGCCCATCCTGTTCGATGCGAAGACGGCGGACGAACTGATCCTGGCCGGCGCCCTCGCCTCGGAAAAGGGCAGCGAGGACGCCATCGACAAGGCGGTAAGCGCGGGCGTGAAGGACCCGCAGGCCCTGGCAGCCTACACGGTGACCAAGTTCGTGCCCTTCGACCCGGTCGGCAAGCGCACCGAATGCGACGCCACCGACGCCGAGGGCAAGTCCATGCGGTACACGAAGGGGGCACCTCAGGTCATCATCGCGCTGTCCAACCTCGATGCCGATACCCAGGCGAAAGCCACGCAGACGGTCGCCGATCTCGCCGCAAAGGGCCTCAGAGCCCTCGGGGTTGCGGCGTCCGCCGACGAGGGCAAGAGCTGGAGCTTTCTCGGCATCCTGGCCATGCTCGATCCACCCCGGGACGACTCGAAGGAGACGATCGAGCACGCCAAGGAACACGGGCTTCAGGTCAAGATGGTGACGGGCGACGATGTCGCCATCGGCAGCCAGATCTCCGGACAGCTGGGCATGGGCACGCATCTCATCGCGGCGGCCGACATGTTCACCAAGGACATGGACATGAGCCACCTGCCGGAGCAGGTCACCGAGAATGTGGAGCGGGCCGACGGGTTCGGCCGGGTGTTCCCCGAGCACAAATACGCCATCGTGCACGCCCTGCAGGACCGGGGGCATGTGGTGGCCATGACCGGCGACGGCGTCAACGACGCGCCCGCGCTCAAACAGGCCGACTGCGGCATCGCGGTGAGCGGCGCAACCGACGCCGCCCGCGCCGCCGCGGCACTGATTCTCACCGCCCCGGGCCTGTCGACGGTCATCGACGCCATCGACGAGTCCCGCCGGATCTTCGAGCGCATCATCAACTACGTCATGTTCCGCGTGGCCATGACGCTCGACATCATGGTCGTCGTGGTCCTGGCCACCATCTTCTTCGGGTTCTCGCCGTTGACCCCCGTCATGATCGTCCTGATAGCCCTGCTGGACGACATCCCCATCATGACCATTGCCTACGACAATACCCGATTGCCGAAGGGGCCGGTCCGCTGGCACATGCGGCGATTGTTGCTCGTATCCGGCCACATGGGGCTGATGGCGGTGGCCCAGACTTTCGGTCTGCTGATCCTCGGCATGGGATGGCTCAACACCCCGGATTTGCAGGCCTGGATTCCGCTTACCGAAGAGCAGATCCAGACGGTTGTGTTCCTGCAGATCGTCGGAGGCGGCCACCTGCTCTACTTCGTCATGCGCTCCCGCCAGACCATCTTCAGTCCGCCATGGCCCGCCGCGCCGGTGTTCTGGGCCATTGTGGGCACCCAGGCCTTCGCGGTCCTGATGGTCGGATTCGGCTGGTTCGTGCCGGCCATCCCCTGGATCGTTATCGGTCTGGTCTGGATCTACATGCTGGTCTGGATGGTCTTCCTCGACGTGGTCAAACTCATGCTCTATCGACGGTTGCGGCGTAAAATCACCCAGCCGCCTTGGTACCAGGGGTTCCTTAGAGCCGAGGTGGCGCGGGAGGGCGCCTACTAGCGAGATGCGGCTTCGACCGGCGGCTCCTTTCGCAGAGGCGCCAGCCGACGATGACCCGTTCCTCAGATGTGGTCCTTTAGCTAAACGGAGATTGGCGCAATGACAAAAAAAGGGAAGAAGCACGAGGGTGAAGGCGTGGTCTCGTCAGCCGATGCGGCGCCACCGAAAAAGTTGAACCGCAAGGAGTTCGAGAAAAAGCTCTACGACTTGCAGGTCGAGCTGACCCGGCTGCAGGACTGGGTCAAGGAGGCGGGCCAGCGCGTCATCGTTGTTTTTGAAGGCCGTGACACCGCCGGCAAGGGCGGCGTGATCAGCCGGATCACGGCCCGCACCAGCCCACGCGTCTACAAGCATGTAGCGCTGCCCGTGCCCTCCGACCGGGAGAAGAGCGAAATCTACGCCCAGCGCTACATCAAGCACTTCCCGGCGGCCGGTGAAATCATCCTCTTCGACCGCTCCTGGTACAATCGCGCCGGCGTCGAGCGGGTGATGGGATTCTGCACCGACCAGCAGTACGAGCGCTTCCTGGCGCTGGCCCCGGCCTTCGAGCGGGAGATGATCGTCAACGACGGCATCCATTTTCTGAAGTACTTCCTCGACGTCAGCCAGGAGGAGCAGCGGCGGCGCTTCGAGGCGCGTATCACCGACCCGGTCAAGCACTGGAAGCTGAGCCCGATGGACACCGAATCGGTACGCCGCTGGTGGGAGTACACCGAGGCCTACCAGCGGATGATCCAGGCGACGCACACCCCCGAGGCGCCTTGGCACATCGTCGCTGCCGACGACAAGCGCCGCGCCCGGCTCAACCTGATCAGCCACTTGCTCGACAGCATCCCCTACGAGAAGGTGCCGGCCAAGCTGCCCAGGATCCCGAAGGCGCAACCAAAGCCCAAGCACGTCGAGCCGGGCCTCGACAGCGGCCAGCCCGTACCCGAAAAGTTCTGAGGACGGTGCGGCCGCGCATCCCGGAAGTCGACGCCGCTGCAGGGCCGTCGCCTTTCGCGCCGCTTTTGCATCCGTGTTCCGCTTAAATGGCTGAAGGTTGGTCGACACACTCGATCATCGCTGATACTGCGGAACCTCATGGTTGACGTTTCGCGCCGCTCTTCCGCCCGATGGGCGCTTGCGCTCGGATTGATAGGCGCAATCCTGATCGCCGGCTGTCAGCAGACGCCGCAGGGACTGCTCGGCACATCAGCTGTCTTCGACGCGTCCACCGCCCGCACCGAGGACATCGCCGAAGCGCTTCAACGCGACGGTCGAGTGATGCTGCGCGGCGTACTCTATGAGTTCGAAAGCGCCAGGCTGAGCGATGCCGGACAGCAGGCGGCGACGCGGCTCGCGGGCGCGATGATCGCCAATCCCGGGCTCCGCGTCGCCGTGGTGGGACACACCGACTCGACCGGTCGGTTCTCGTCGTCGCACCCCGGAATGCGAGATCACAACGCCTGGGCGAGGTGTGTCCGGCCGTCTCGAGCCGCCGCCGGCGTCGATCAAATCCGCTCAGAATCCTGCATGCACCACGAAGCCATGACCCGCACCGCCATCCGAAACATCAACATCTCGGAGCGCCGGAACGAAAGGGAGAAGCCTCACGACTCATGTGGGCGAACTGCTCAACATAGGCGAGCTCGGCGTCGTGCAGCTGATGTTCACAATCGGCTTGGAAATGAACGCCAAGCGCCTCTGGTCCATGCGGAAGTTGATCTTCGGTCTCGGGCTCACTCAGATCGTGATGACCGGTCTCGTTTCTTTGCAATGCTGATGCTGACCACGAACCTCGGTTTGTCCGGCGCTGTGGTTCTTGGGGGCGGCCTCGCGCTGTCGTCGACTGCGATTGTCGTGCATGTTCTTTCGGAGAAGGGTGACACCGCGACGGAGCACGGTCGCGCGAGTTTCGCGGTCCTCGTCATGCAAGATCTCGCCGCACTGCCGATGCTGATTCCATTCTCCTTCCTCTCGTTTTCTTCATCTAACTCCGGCGAAAAGCCATGGTTTGTCCAGGCCGCCATGGCTGCTGCATCAATACCTGAACGAAAAGAGCCGGTGACTAGAGGGACACGTCTCGATCGCCGGGTAAAATCGAGCCGGGCGTCTGCTGTGCATGATGCTCGAGCGCGCCAAGATTCACCATATCGCATTTGACTACGTCTATGCTCAGGTTCGGGCGGGGAAATCCGCAGGCCATTCAGTCGAGTTTGGCGACGTCTCGAACCCGCAGATGCAAGGGGCGGCGGCGCTCGCCAAGGCAAAACTGGTGGCGGTAATGCTCGAAGACCACGACCGTGCTTGTCGCCTCGCCGAACAACTCCGGGGTTTCTATCCAGCGCTGCCGATTTACGTTGCAGTCGGCGATCTGCTGACCCGCGATCACCTTCGCCAGCTTGGTATATTTCATGCGATTACTACTTACTTAGAAGGAAACCTAATTCTTGCAACCGAAGTATTGACGAACGCCGGGCTTTCGGAAGAAATTGTGCATGAGATGGTTGAAGACTTCAGGAAGGATGGCTATGCCTTATTGCGTGCAACAAGATCGATCAGTTCGCCCGGAAATGCATCCTGATCCAGTGTGACGGCGCCTCTCATGATCCGTAATACACGAAGAGGTCAGGGCACGCGGGTCGTATCGGCAGGGCGACCTGATAAAGACGGGAGCAAAAGACATTGTGCGAACTCTTTGGCGTCTCGAGTTCGAAGCCGGTGCATCTAAGGTATTCGCTGCATGCGTTTGCCGAGCATGGCGGACTTCTGCATCCGAACAAGTCTGGATGGGGCATCGCCTATCACCAGGGCCGGGATGCGCTGGTGATCCGCGAGCCGGAGCCTGCCAGCGACAGCCCTGTGGTCCGGTTCATAGAGAGCGCACCGATCGCAACGACATGCGCCATCGCCCATGTGCGTTACGCCACCGCCGGAGCGCCGGCGCTCGCCAACACGCACCCGTTCATTCGCGAGCTCGGCGGACAGGCTCATGTCTTTGCGCATAATGGTTCCCTGCCAGACATCCGTGACAAGGTTTCGCTGCAAACGGATCGATTCCGCCCCATTGGCGAGACCGATTCCGAATACGCGTTCTGCATCCTGCTGGAGCGGCTGGCGCCGCTATGGGCCAAGACCGCAGGACGGCCGTCCCTGGAGCATCACCTCGACATCTTCGGAGAAACGTCTTCGGAGCTGGCTGCTCTCGGCTGCGCCAATTTCCTCTACTCCGACGGCGACGTCCTGTTCTTGCACGCGCACCTTCGTGTCTGGGACCAGGGTGACGGGACCTTCAGCGCTCCCCGCGCTCCGGGCCTGAGCGTCGCGACGCTGGAAGACCTTATGGTGAAGGGTCTGAAGGTTAAGGTCCCGGAGGATCGGACGCAAGTCGCCTTCATCGCCAGCGTGCCCCTCACAGAGACCGGCTGGGAGCCGCTGCCCGAAGGCACTGTTCTGGCCGTTCAGTCTGGACGGCTGGCCGCGCGGCGCCTGACCTGATGATGAATTCGCAACACTGCCGATCTCTTCGCCGTTATCGCTGTGAACGAGCCGCACCCATGGGCGTCTCCTGCGTCTGCGACGCCGGCTGCGGGGGATATCGTCGAGATCGTGGTGAGCGACCTGTGATCCGAGCGCCGGAAGGCGCCGATGCGGAGCATCTCGCACAGGCGATCCGCGCGGCGCGGTTGGCGGTTCAGTGATTCCGGTCTCCGGAGGTGTCCGGGTCTACGTCGCCATCCGATCTGTCGACTGCCGGAAGGGTCACGACGGCCTGGCGGCGGTGGTGCAGGAGACGCTGAAGCTCGACCGGCTCTGTCAGATAAACCGGCTTGAGCCGTCCTCGGACCGGCCGTAGCGTAGCAGCATGACCAAGCCCGACCCCTTCCGGTACTTCAAGACATCGTCCGAGATCATCCGCTTGGCGGTGATGCTCTACGTCCGTTTCCCGCTGTCGCTGAGGAATGTCGAGGATCTGCTGCATGAGCGCGGCGTCGATATCAGCCACGAAACCGTGCGGTTCTCGTGGCATCGGTTCGGGCCGATGTTCGCGGCCGAGATCCGGAAGCGCCGGATTGAGGGGATGAAATCGAGCCAATGGCGTTGGCACCTCGACGAGATGTTCGTGAAGATCAACGGTGAGACGCACTACCTCTGGCGAGCGGTCGACCAAGAGGGCGAGGTGCTGGAAAGCTTCGTGACAAAGACCCGCGACAAGAAAGCGGCGCTGAAATTCCTCAGGAAAGCAATGCGCAAGCATGGCCGGGCTGAAACCATCGTGACGGACAAGCTCAGGTCCTATGGTGCCGCGCTGAAGGAGATCGGTGCTTGCTCTCGGCAGGAAACCGGCCGTCGGGCCAACAATCGGGCGGAGAATTCACACCTGCCGTTCCGACGACGGGAGCGAGCCATGCTCCGCTTCCGGCGCATGCGAAGTCTCCAGAAATTCTCCGCCGTCCA
>Ga0272441_10014746_pt1 | contig 11022 bp, 11 predicted proteins | sample SSMProp6N_FD_193582 | JGI IMG/M metagenome (GOLD analysis project Ga0272441, IMG submission 193582) | Marine sediment archaeal communities from Little Sippewissett salt marsh, Falmouth, MA, United States - SSM-Prop-6N | ecosystem: Environmental > Aquatic > Marine > Wetlands > Sediment ...
ACGGCCGCGCGCCAGCGGTCGCGACCGGGATACGTCGCGCGATGCCGGACAACCCCATACTGGTGTACCAGGGCGACGGAGACATGGCGGGCATCGGCACTTCCGAGATCATTCACTGCGCCAACCGCGGTGAAAATATCACCGTCATATTCATAAACAACACCACTTACGGGATGACCGGCGGGCAGATGGCCCCGACCACGCTGCTCGGCCAGAAAACCACCACCACTCCCTACGGGCGGGATTTCAGGCGCGACGGATACCCCATCCGCATCACCGAAATGATCGCGGTGCTCGACGCGCCGGCTTTCGTCGCACGCGTAGCGGTGGACAAAGTCGCCAACATACGCAAGGCGAAGCGCATCATCCGGCAGGCGTTCGAGACTCAGGTCAAGGGCCTCGGTTTTTCGCTGGTCGAAGTACTCAGCCCCTGCCCGACCGACTGGGGCATGACCCCGATGCAGTCGCGGGAGCGTATTCAGCGGGAGATCATACCGTACTTCCCGCTCGGCATTTTGAAGGAAAAGAAGGAGATGGATCACTACTGATGGAAACCAGTGTAGTTATAAGCGGCTACGGCGGCCAGGGCGTGCTTTTGATCGGCAACCTGGTGGCTTACGCCGCGATGGACGAAGGCAGGCAAGTTGCGTACATGCCCAGTTACGGAGTGGAAATGCGCGGTGGAGCGGCGATGTGCACCGTCGTGGTCGGCGACGGCGTAGTCGGCAGCCCCGTGGTCGGACACCCCGACACGTTAATCGCTTTCACCGAAGTGGCCATGCAAAAATTCGGGCCGCGTATCAGGGAAAAAGGGCTCCTGATTTTAAATACGGCCATGGCGGACCCCTCGATTCTCAAGCGCGACGATATCGATGTCGTGTCGGCGAATTTCCGCGAGATAGCCGAAGGCATGGGCAACCCGCGCGGGCTTAACATGATAGCCCTCGGTGTTTACCTGGCCAAAGCGGAAGTCGTTAAAGTCGAGAGCGTCGAGAAAGTGTTCCCGGACGTTATCGCCGAAAAATATCACAAATTCATACCCTCCAATATGGAAGCAATAAGGAAGGGAATGTCTCTAGTCTAGACGAAGGAGCGGGCTAAAATGGAAGTCAAGGTAGGAGAAAAGATAAAGGAACTCAGGGAAGACCAGGCGCTGAGCCTCGACGAAATGGCCGCAAAAACGGGCATTAGCGCCGCGGTATTAAGCCAGATCGAGAACCACATGGTCAGCCCGCCGCTGGGCACTTTGATAAAAATCGCCAGAGCGCTCGGCGCCGACACGGGGCACTTCTTCCGGTCCGAAGACAAGGGTGCGCACATGTTCAGCCTCGTGAGGCACGACGAGCGTAAGCAGGTCAGCCGCGTCGCGAGTAAAGAAGGCGTCGATTACGGGTACGAATACGAATCGCTCGGATACGACCTCAAAGACCGCGGCATGGAACCGTTTTTCATCACGCTCAAACCGTCGCCATTCGAAGACAAGGGCTTGAGTTCGCACGCCGGGGAGGAATTTATATACGTTATCGAAGGACAGATGGAAGTCGTGCTCGGCGAGCACAAGGATGTGCTCGAACCCGGCGATTCGATTTACTACAAAAGCGCCACACCGCACCGCGTGGGCGCGCACGGCGACAAGGAAACGAAGATCATAGCCGTGCTTATTACTTCCGAAGACCGATAAACAAACAACATATCGAACTCGACCCCGCCCGTATCGTATCCGACAAAACGCGGCGGGGTTTATATATGCAGGTTCCGGGTGCGCGTTAAACGAGCCCGCTCCCCGGGATAAGTATCATATCCCTTGGATTGAACCGGGAGAACCCGAAACGGGACGGGTTTAGACAATCCCCGTTATCACGTAGGCGGCCGTAAGGCCGATTCCGGTGACCAGGTGCGACACGATGGTCAACGCGTTGGCGGGAGTCAGCGCGGCGCTGTCGTCGTAATTTTTGCGCGCGACGACAACTGCCTTCGCCGCCGCCGGCAGAGCCAGCAGCCCGAGCAGGGCCAACGGCACCATCAGTCCGGCGACAACCGCGACGGCTATCGAAACGTATGCCCCAGCCATTATGCCGATATAACCGTAAACCGCTTTCCTTTTCCCCAACCTGACCACCAGGTGGTTTTTGCCCGCCGACCTGTCCGCCGCTTCGTCTTGGAATTCGTTGATGTAGAGAATCGCCGTTATGAGCAGCGCTACGGGTATGCTCGCGGCCAGGGGTTCCCATCCCACGGACCGCGCTTGAACGTAATACGCGCCCAAAGTCATGAGGATGCCGAAATTCAGCCCGATAAAAGGCTCGCCCAGACCGCGATGCACCAGCTTGAAGGGCGGCGCGCAGTAAAAGTAACCGCTGAATGCGCCTATAAGCCCGAGAATCAGAATAAACGGACCGCACACCATTGTGAGATAAAGACCGATGCCCGCGGCGATGGCGTAAATGACGATCGCTTCGGCGAGCACTTCTTTCGGCGTCATCGATCCGTTCTGAATCATGCGGCTGCCGCCGGTAAACGGCCTGACGAATTCCTTGTTTACGTTATCGGTTCCGGATTTATAATCGAAATAGTCGTTCGCGACATTCGCGCCCGCGTGCAGAAGTACGCCTCCCAGCAGGGTCAGGATAAAAAGGAGCCAATCCAGTTCGCCCGTTTTTTGCCACGCGATGGAAGCGCCCACGGCTATGGGAATAATGCTTCCGGTAAAAAACGGCGCTCTTACTTCGGCAAGATAAATTTTAAGTTTTTTCATCGGGTCCGCCTTCGAGGTGCGAATTTATTCGAACATTTCAATCGGGCGCGGTACGGACGGTTTTCACGGCAGCGTTTCGAGTTTTATGAAGATGTCGTACGGGACTTCGCCCTCCCACGTTTTTTCGTAAGTTTGCCAGCCGTATTTTTCGACTTTCACGGTTACGGTTTTAACTTTTAACCGGTTGATCGAATAAGTCAGCGTTTCGTGGATTTTGGCGATACGCTCGTCGTGGAAATTCGGGGTATCGCCCTTGAATTCGATATCGATGATGAACCGGCAGTTGTCCGGCCAACATGTGAAGTGCGCATAGCGCACGTTTTCATTGTCCGGGTCGAACGGTTGCCTGGAAAGACCGCATCCGAGAACCCAAATGATCGCTATAATTGTTACCGGCAGGTACAATCTTCCAGTTTTCATCGATTTTTCACCTTTTTCGATATAAACATACTACTTGCATTTTAGCATCGGTGATAATAGTCTTCAATAAGGGCGGCTCATCGAACAAGGTTAAGCTTAATTTCCAATTCCACCGTGGAGAATTAATATGGACTGGATGGAACTGACCGACGCGCGTTACTTGTACGGGCTTTTAAGCGCGCGAACAATAATGTTTTTTGCGGCGGGAGCCGTTTACGGCGGATTGCTGGGGATAGGGCTGTCCCTGAAGCAATGGTGGATACCGACGATACTTGTATTGTTGCCTCTGGTTCTGTCGATTGTGAGCCTTGTGGTTCCGACGCCGCCCAGCGTTGTGTATCGTCTGTTTTTTTTGGGCGTGCCCGCTCTGGCCGTTATCGCATTCGCGGTATGGCTGGCAAGGTGAATATATCTCTGATTTATAAAATATAATTTTTCCGGAGAGGCCGGGAGCTTGAACCGTTCTCGCCTATCCGAGAAATTCGGAATATTTCTTCATCGCCTCGTCGAGTCTGTCTTCGTCTATTTTGAAACTCGCCGATTCAAAAACTTCATCCACCTGTTTTTTATATTCGTGGTGGTCGAAATATTTTTTCATTCTTTTACTGACGGGTTTGATCTGCTCGCCGGGCTCCCATTTTTCGTCTTCGTCGGTTTCGCAATTTAAGCAGCAATCCAGAAAAACCGCCCATGTCGCCTTGTGGAGCGGTACGGATTTGAAATCGCGCATCATCGCCTTCAGCTTGCCTTCCATCCCCGGATCCCAGAAATGGAACAACTTTGAATAAAGCAGCGCGCCGTGATAATGCTCGGGGATATCCATTACGGCCTCCTTACCGGCGGAATCGGCGAGCAGGTCGACGAGGTTGGTGAAGTCGTGAAAAATTCCCAGCCCCGGTTTGCGCTGGTGAACGAGCCGCGGCTTGTCGGGCTCGAATTCTTTTGTGGGGTCCTGAAGCATAAGCCAGTCGATAAGTATCATGGGTACGTCGCGTATCTCGTCCGATTCCGGGACAAAGTGCTTTTTCGGCCTGAACACTCCTTCCCTGAGCCTTATCTCTATAAGCATGTTCTCGACACTCGCTTCGCCGTTGTATATACCGAGACGATGCTCCAACACGTTCGAAGCGTCGATTTCCAGAACTATATCCTTGAAACCGCGTTGGGCAAGGAGGTCCCACAATCCTTCTTTGGTCAGAATCTCCTGGATTTCCTCTTTCGAAAACCTTCCCAGAAACAGGTTTGTGGGGTTAACTTTCGCCAGTTCATAAAGAAAGTCGTTTTCATTCAACCCCAGATCCAACTCGGGATACCTCTCGTGCCGGACGTAGTTGAAGTTTATCAGTTTCTGGGTTTTTATCTGAAATTTTTCGAAAAACTTTTTATTCCGCATAAGATATAAAGTGGTATAAATTTGGCGAAACGTCAAACATTCGATTATTTATTCGTCGTTTCCTAAGGTCTTCCGTAAATTTTAAAAAGTTCTTCTTCCCCGGCCCGGTCGTCGGATTTCTTTTTTTTGGGGGCGCGTTTGGGCCGGTTCAGTTTGAGCATTGCAATTACGACGACGATTTCCCTTCCGTCGGAGTTTTTAACCCGACTTATGCCCACGCCCGCGTGTGTGAAATAATCGCACAGCAACAACCTCCTGTGAGCGGGACTTTCGAGCAGTAAGTCCATCGCTCCGCCGAGCGATCGCGCCCTCACGATATCGTCGGCGATGTAGTTGGGGGTGTTTTCATCCAGCGGGCCGGTGGGGATTCCGTATATTGTCGTCCGCCATCCGAAAAGCTTGACGGCTCTCTCGGCTATATTTCCCCATTTCGGCGAAACGTGTCCGAAATACCCTTCGCCGGTCATGTCTCTCGACATGTGACGCGCCAGTTGAGTGGTTTCGGAATCCCACTTGACGATTTTGATATCTCTTTTTTTTCGCTCCATGTTTATCGTTTTATGGAATTTTATTTCCATCCGATGCAGCGGGTCGGAGGGGTCGATGGTTTTATAAAGCGTCGGTTTTTCATCTTTATCGTCGGGGTCCATCCCCACCCATATCGTCACGTTCAGCGCCACTCTGTTGCCGAGGTCGCCTTTCGCGATTATCTCCACTCGATATATCCCCGGACCGTCGTTCATAACGACCGGAACGCTGAATTCCGAATCGCGCAAAATAAACGACTTCGTGTCTATCTCAAAGAGCTTGCCCCCTGGAAGCAAAACGCAAACCCACGGATCGCGATAGCCGGGTTTCAGCTTGCCTGAGAAAACCACGCGGTCCAGCGGTTCGACCCGCCGCGGCCACGGTTTCATCGCGACGACTTCCGGGTCCACCAGGTCCCGGCGTGTCTCGACGCTCTCCCATACGCTGCCGTCCCGCCTCTCTTCCCGACGCACCCCGTCGGGCAACACCCAGTAAACAGTCCCGCCGGGGCGGTATGTTTTTTTAGCGCCGTTCGCGAAGAGCGATTCAACGGTTCCGTTCGGCCTCTCAATCCTCCTGATTTCGTTGTCTTTTCCGACCGGCCAGGTATGTATAACCGTGCCGTTTTTCAATTTGCGGCGCACGGCCCCGCTCGGCCACACAACGGTCCGCGACCCGTCCGCCAGCCGGTATTCCCGGGCGCCGTCCTCATAAGTTTTTATGTAAGTGGAGGTTTTCGGCACCACATAGCTCGACGGCGACGCGGCCACGCAAAACATGGCGATCAGGATCGTTGCGGGAATAATTAACCCCGCGACTCGAACGCGTCCCACGGTATCGGGACGCCGCGGTTTTTTGCCCGGTGTTCGAGAGATAACTTTACCGATGACTGAAGCGGCGTCAATTCTTTGCGGTGTTTTTTCTCGCATTCGCATTATATCTCCCAGTGAGCGTAAATCCCGTCGCGGGCGTCCGCGTTTTCCGGATTAAATATCACGGCTAGTATAGAATTCGTTTTCTTCCATTGCAATAAAAATGAAGGAAAGCTTGAAAAGAAACGCCGCCGTGGTATCCTTGTGGCGAGGTAATGACGCGCAAATTCGGAAGATACGAAGTGATCGAACAACTGGGCCGCGGCTCGATGGGAGTCGTGTTCAAAGCCCGCGACCCCCTTATTGCGCGCGAAGTGGCCATTAAAACCGTCCCGGTGGGATACGGCGGCGACACGGAACGCAGAGCCTCCCACATCGAACGGCTGCGACGCGAAGCGCTTGCGGTCGGGAAACTCAACCACCCCAACATCGTCACGATTTTCGATGTCGGCGAAGAGGGCGATTCGTTCTACATCGCAATGGAATACCTCAAGGGAAAAACGCTCGACCGAGCTATAAAAGGGGACGTCAATTTCCAGTTCGAACAAACGGCGGAAATACTCGGTTCGATCGCGTCGGCGCTCGACCACGCTCACGCACACGAAGTAATACATCGCGACATCAAACCGTCGAACCTGTTTCTGCTGGAGGACGGGACTATCAAAGTCACGGATTTCGGAATCGCCAAGCTGCCGCTGGGAACATTGACCGCCGAAGGCCGCATCGTCGGTTCGCCCAGTTACATGAGCCCGGAACAGGTCAGGGGCGCCGGAGTCAGCGCGGGGAGCGACGTTTTCAGCCTCGGCGTGGTTCTCTATATAGTGTTGACCGGGAAAAAGCCTTTCGGGGGCGGAGAAGTGCCGGACATCATATATCGCATCGTCCACGAAGAACCGCCGCCGCCGAGCAAAATAAATCCCGCCGTACCGAAAAATATAGACGATGTCGTGTCGAAGGCTCTGGAAAAAGACCCCGGGAAAAGGTTCAAAAGCGCCGGTGAATTCGCGCTGGCGTTCGAAAACGCGGTTGCGAAACCGCGGCCGAAAAAAGATGAAGCTACCGGGGGAGACGAAGCGTCGGACAGCGCCACGAGCGAGGAGCGACGCATGCCGTTCGACATGGACCGCTACCGGGAAAAAGAGTCGCGCGACAGTTCGAATATCGACAGGGTCTTCCAGGAGATTACCACGGAAATAAGGTCGTTCAGACTCAACGGCAACAAAAAGAAACGTAAGAAAAGGTGAAAACGATGACGCCTGAAGAGGAAAACGAAAAAGAACAGACCGAACAACTCGAAGAACTTCGCAAAACATGCTACAACGACCCCGACTGCACCGCCGTCGACGGGGCGCCCATCGGGAAAACCCTGCAGTTGCCGGTGGGAATGGAACTCTCTCTGGATATCGTTGCCGGACCCAAAGAAGGCGTCAAATTCGTCTTACCCAAAGGTAATATAATCATCGGACGCGCTCCCGAAGTCGATTTAACCATCGACGACGATAAAATCAGCCGTAAACACGCCATTATAGAAGCTTTTTCGCGCGATCAAATTTACATATCGGACCTCGCAAGCACCAACGGTACTTTCCTGAACGGCATGAGGGTCCGCTCCATCAAAATGCGCGACGGCGATAAGCTCAAAATCGGCAAAACGGTCATGAATTTCGTCTGTCGGGAAATATAAGGAAACCGGCCACATATGCAGTTCGTCGAAAAAATGCTTAAGGGGGACTTAAGGTCTCTCGCAAGATTGATAACTTATATCGAAAACCGCTCCGAGAAATTGCCCGAGATAATGAAAGCCATCCACAATAAACTCGGAAACGCCTATATCGTGGGAGTTACCGGGCCGCCCGGTGCGGGGAAAAGCACCGCCGCGGACCAGTTGATATCTTTATGGAGAAAAGACGATTCGCGCGTTGCCGCCGTGCTCATAGACCCGTCAAGCCCGTTCACCGGCGGAGCCATCCTCGGGGACCGCATCAGAATGAACCGCCATACGCTCGATCCGGGCGTCTACATGAGAAGTCTAGGGAGTCGCGGGCATCAGGGCGGGTTGTCCAGATCGACCAAAGAAGTGGTGCATCTGCTCGATGCGTACGGTACGGACTGGGTGCTCGTCGAGACTGTCGGAGTCGGACAGACGGAACTTGACGTTATGGAAGTCGCCGATACGGTCATCGTCGTCCTGGGACCGGAATCCGGCGACACGGTCCAGACTATGAAAGCCGGGATCATGGAGATAGCCGATATCTTCGTCGTCAACAAAGCCGACAGGGAAGGCGCGGACAAGATGGCGGCGATGTTAAAAGCGATGCTCGACCTTAAAGACAAGGAAGAAAACAGCTGGGAGCCGCCGGTTCTGCTCAGTGTCGCTTCGACCGGGCGGGGAATCGACGAAATACAGCGCGAAATACAAAAACATCGCCGGTTTCAGATCGATCGCGATATTATGCGTAAAAAGAAGAAAAACATACGAATTAACGAATTTATCGAAGTTTTCGACAACTATTTCATAAATAACCTCAAAGAAGCGATGAAATCAGGGCAACTTCGCGATCTGGTGGAAAAAGTGGAAAACGGCGAAATCAGCCCCTACGAAGTACTCGAAAAATTCAAAAAAAACGGCGATTTCTCGAAACTGCTGCTCCCCAAAAAATAACGGGAACCAAAACCCGCTCCGCACACCCAGCCTACGGCAAGGTGCGGTACCCGGTTACCCCGGACGGTTTTCAGTCCGTGGGAGCGCAAACGTAGGGGCGCTGCTTGCCGCGCCCTTCGACCCTGCCTTGGCGTGACTCGGGAACGCGGTCTCGATTCGAATTTTTATAACCCCACGCATCAAAGCCAATTGCAGAGCCGTAGCGCGCTACGGCCTTACGGCGTGTCCTCGACACCCGGCGATTAAAAATGCTTACCCTCCTATTGCAATTCGAAACGCTACCGTAATGTGATCGATCATACCTGAAGTTTTGTTCATGTTAAACCTGTAAACCCACACATCAGAATGCGCAGTAACGGAGAAGATAGTTTTGTGGTAAGAGCTATCACAGGCCACAAAACCATGAGAGCATTCGGAGCCTATCAGGCAATTGAAGAGAGTGACCTCACCAATGCCATCAAAAAGCTTCAAAACTGCAGCTTTTCTGCAGCTTTTGAAAGTCCAAAAAATCAGAAATAGCGCAAGTCCTTGAAAAATAAGCGCGCCTGGCAGGATTCGAACCTGCGACCTACGGATTAGAAGTCCGTTGCTCTATCCTCTGAGCTACAGGCGCGGTTGGTGTATAGGATAAAATTCAATAGTTGTTTCGTCAATGTATCATCGCGGCGCCTTAAAAAGCGCGAATCTTAATATTTGCGGCCCGGCGCGTGTAAAGCTACCCTTCCATACATATGAAAATCCCGTCGGAATTAATAGAGTTAAGGCCGAAACGCATTCTGATACTTCAACTGAGACAAATCGGCGATGTGTTGCTTTGCACCCCCGCCATAAGAGCGCTCAGGAAAAAATACCCCTCGGCGCGGATAGACATGCTCGTCGAAAACGGACCGGCTGGAGTTCTGGCGGGCAACCCTCACATAAGCGAACTGATCCTCAGGCATCCCGGTCGTGGGCCGCTGGAGTCGGTGCGAAACATAAGCGACGTCCGTAAAAACCGTTACGACCTGGTAATCGATTATCTGCAAAATCCTAGGACCGCTCTGATAAGCCTGTTGTCCGGCGCGGGAAAAACCCTTTCTTTCGACGACAGGGGCCGCGGCCGATTTTACAGTCACACCGCGTCGCCGTCCGGGGAATATTCCGCCGAACAGAAACTTCGCCTTCTCGAACTACTGGGTATTCACGACGACAATTTAAGGCCGGTTTTTGAAGTATCCGATCGGGCAAGAAGCAAAATCGACGGTTGGATCGAGCAAAACGGTCTGCGAAAGGGGCGCTATATCGTTATCGACCCGACCCACCGTCGCGCGACCCGGCTCTGGAAACATTTCGGGAAACTAGCGGACGCAATCTTTAAAGAACACGGCGCGCGATGCGTATTTTTGTGGGGCCCCGGCGAAGAATCTTACGTGGACGACATCCTGAGCGGTTGCGGCGCGGACCACATTAAAGCTCCGCCGCCTTCGTTCGACAACTTCGGCGCAATCCTCCAATCGTCCGCGGCGCTGGTCGGCACCTGTTCCGCACCGGCTCATATAGCCGCGGCTTTGGGTGTCCCGAGCCTCCAGGTGATTGGAAGCTCGCGTCCCGAGAATTGGGTGCTGCCCGAACCCATACACCGCGCCGTCATGCTTGGTCTGGAATGCCAGCCGTGCGCGAGCAACGATTGCGCGCGGGGCGACATCGAATGTCTCGAAGCGCTCAAGCCCGAGGCGGTTCACATCAAATTGCTGGAACTTGCCCGCGAAGCGGCGCCGGAACTGGAAAATCTGCTGGAGAGCGGAAGTTGACCCCGCCGCGCATAATGTTCGCCCGCACGGGAGGTATCGGCAACGCGCTCGCGGCGGTCCCCGCGTTACGCGCCATCAAACACGCGTGGCCGGATTCCCGCATCACGCTTGTTATCGAAGCGGCCCCCGCGAAAGCGCTCGAAAATTGCCCATACGTCGATGAAACGCTCATCTACGAAAAACGCGGCGCGGACTCGGGTGTTATGGGATATTTACGTTTTTTGACGAAACTCAGAGAACAGCGGTTCACACACGCGATCCTTTCGAAAAGATTTTTGCGGATGAGCCTGCTTGCGCGCCTGGCCGGCGCTCGCGTAAGGGTCGGGTTCGCGGGATACGGGCACGGAATAACCCACCCTGTCGAATGGGACGCGTACCGCAGCGTGATAAAAACCAACCTCGACCTTGTCGCGGCGCTCGGTATCGAACCGCAAGGTTACCACCTCGAGATATGGCCGTCCGAAGAGGACGCCAAGAGCGCGGAAACATTTCTAGAAGAAAACGGCATCGCCGGGCACCCGTTTATTGTAACGATCCACCCCGGCGGCATTAGCCAGCAGGGGTACCTGTGGCCCATCGGAAACTACGTCGAACTGGCCCGG
>Ga0272441_10014747_pt1 | contig 11021 bp, 8 predicted proteins | sample SSMProp6N_FD_193582 | JGI IMG/M metagenome (GOLD analysis project Ga0272441, IMG submission 193582) | Marine sediment archaeal communities from Little Sippewissett salt marsh, Falmouth, MA, United States - SSM-Prop-6N | ecosystem: Environmental > Aquatic > Marine > Wetlands > Sediment ...
TTATATCTTAAAATTTCATAGAATCCCCATGGACGATGGTCATGCCTAGCAGATAATTGCATAATCTTATCGTATACAGCTATGTATGCATTAATAAAATCTTCCTGATCAGGATTGATTACTTCAAGCACACTGACCCCCGGAATGATAAAGGCTTCATCCTGTGCCACAAAAAAGTATGTGCCCGGGGCTTTCTTATATAGGAATTCTTCGGTTTCTTTAATCTCACTCTGAATTGTTGTTAATACCGGCGTTGAAGCTGATGTATTCAATATAAGAGGCAGACTGCCAACAACGTTGTGGATCACATCAAAACCATCTGACTCACGCATGAAATCGGCAATCTTAGCGTAATCATTACCTCGTACTGCAAATGCTACAACATCGAAGCCTCGTGATTCAAGAGTTTTTATCAGATATGAAAACGGTGGCTGCATGCTCGACAATACGCCTATTCGCATAATAGAGTATCCTTTGGTAATCAACATATTCAAATTCATCGGCAATACGCAAGAAAAAAGAGGAGGCTTTTGCAGGCCTCCTCTTTATAGATAATTCAGGGGGTAGGTTTAACAACCAAGCTATTATTCTTTCTTTTCCTCTTCCTCTGCCGGGGATTCTTCAACGAGGGCCTCTTTTTCAGCAGATTCTGGCGCCGCTTCTTCCACGCCGGATTCCTCTACGGGAGCCTCGGCTAATTCTTCAGCAGGGGCATCTTTTCCCTCTTCCTCGACTGTTTCAGAAACACTTTGTTCAGCTGGAGCCGCTTCTTCTGCAGGGGCATCTTCCGTTTCAAGTGGAGTACCTGCCGGCTGGGCATCGATAACTTCTGCTGTCTTTTCATCGAGATTTGCGGCCTTGAACACCAGTTCGGCAATATCAAAGGCCTGAAGTTGCTCTTCGAGCTCAAGTTCCTTTATTCCGTCAGAAAGCATGGTATAGCAGAAGGGACAGGCCGTGCAGACGGTCTTGGCACCGGCATCCATAACTTCGCGGGTTCGCTTCTGGTTGATGCGGCTTCCCAGGGTCTCTTCCATCCACATCCTTCCTCCACCGGCACCGCAACAGAAACTCTTGGCATGGTGATCTTCCATCTCTACCAAACTGCCTGATTTCAAAGAGCTAATGATATTCCTGGGCTGCTCATAGATATTGTTGTATCTGCCTAGGTAGCAGGAGTCATGCAGGGTGATCGTGCCCAAACCTTCAATGGGTTTCGTCAGAGTTATCCTTCCCTGTTTGATCAGATTATCCAGGATTTCGGTGTAGTGATATACTTCATAATCTCCGCCGAGTTCCTTGTAATCCTTCTTGAGCGTATTATATCCATGCGGGCACATGGTAATGATTTTCTTTACATTATATCCGTTAAGAATCTCAATATTGGTCATAGCCAGAGTCTGATAGAGATACTCATTGCCTATTTTTTTGGCCGAATCACCACAGCATCCTTCTTCGGTGCCAAGGATTGCATAGTCAAGACCGGCCGCATTGAAGAGCTTTGCTAGGCTTACGGCAACTTTCTTATTGAGATCATCGAATGCACCGGCACAGCCGACATAGAAGAGATATTCGGCCTCTCCTTTTTCCGACATGAGCGGCACATCGATATCCTTGGCCCAATCCGCTCTGGTATGGGCTCCGATGGACCATGGATTGGAGTTGTTCTCCATACCTTTGAATACATCCAATACCTCGGCCGGGAAATCCGATTCCATCATGACCATATAGCGGCGCAGTTCAATGAGTTTGGGAAACTGCAGAACATAAGCCGGGCAAATATCGACACAGGCCATACATGTGGTACAGGCCCAAATCGTGTCTTTGTCAATCGTGTCACCGATCAGGGGCGGCCCTGTATATTCCTCATCCGGAATAATATTGGTCTTACCATCGGCATCTATGGCAATTTTGGCCTTGTTCTCCATATAATCCCTAATATCACGCACAACATCCCTGGGCATAAGTGGCTTATCAGTATTGAAGGCTGGGCATACGGATACACAGCGGCCGCAACGCATGCATCCTTCTCCGTCAAAAAGATCCTTCCATGAGTATTCCTCAACATTGTGAACCCCGAATGTCTCGGCCGTCTCGAACATCTCCGGCGGCATCTCCTTGATAGGAGGCTGATCCGTGATAGGCCGCAGGAAAATATTTATCGGGGTCATAAACATATGCAGCAGCTTTGAGTAAGCAACATAAACAATAAAACACAATGCTCCAAGCACATGAACCCACCATAACACCTGGTGGGTCCCTGTAAGGGCAGCATCACTCATACCGGCAAACAGCACGGCAACGATCCGACCGACCGGCGAGTACCACACGTAAGTAAACATGGGATCGCCTGCTTTGAGTTCGGTTGCCTGCATACGCAATCCTTCGATAACAAAACCGGTTACCAGGATTGCCAGGATGAACCAGAGGATGTAGGCATCTTCAGACTTATGATCCAGCCAATTGGGCCGGAACAGATATCGCCTGGCAAGAGCCATCAGGATTCCGATTATTGCCAATAATCCGAATACATCGGCAAATAGGGACAAACCTAGATAAAATCCATCTTGCCAGAACCAAACATGCCAGATAGGGGCAATAAAGTCTGCCTGAATAAAAACAATGGCAGTGGTGATTGCCAAAGCCAGAAACCCAAAGAAAATAAAGAGGTGAAAAATACCTTGGTAAGGTTCTTTGAGAATCTTACGATGTCCGAACACCTCGGCAAAAGCATACCAAAACCGTGATAATGGATTATTTAGCCGCTCAACATCTGTACCGGTGGCTATGCTCATCATTTTCAATCGGGTGAAGAATCCACCCTTGGCAAGTCCCCGGAAGAACAGAAGTATTGTAATAACCACCAGGATATATAATAAAACCTGAGCTACCGGAAATCCCGGACCTACAATATTCCAAAATACTTCTCTTCCAATTCCTGATTCTGGTCCGTGCATAAGTCCCCCCGAATCTTTTATTCAAAAAAGGATGAGGCTTTAAGCCCCATCCTCAAAAACACTTTAGCTTCTGATTTTTTTAACCTCTTCGGTAAGTGCTGGTACCACCTTAAAGAGATCGTCAACTACACCATAATCAGCCTTGCTGAATATTGGAGCTTCGGCATCCTTATTGATTGCAACGATCACCTTGGATGTACCCATGCCGGCCAGATGCTGAATAGCACCGGAGATACCGCAGGCAATATATAGATTGGGGCTTACGGTCTTACCGGTCTGGCCAACCTGGTAGGCGTGATCTCTCCAGCCCGCATCCACTGCGGCCCTGGAAGCACCTGTCGTGGAACCCGGTCCCAATGCCTTGGCAAGTGCCTCGATCATCGGGAAGCCTTCGGGCCCCTTCATCCCTCTTCCACCTGAGACAATGATCTCGGCTTCGGTCTGGTCAGGCTCGTCAGACTCGGCGATCTCTACTGATTTGACCACAGCCTTTATTTTAGCGGCATCAAGGCTCACCGTGACCTTTTCAACAGCACCGGCCCCGGCATTCTCATTGATCGGGAATGAATTGGGCCTGATTGAAGCTATCTGCTGCGTTGCTGTTGCCTCGGCCAACACATAGGCCTTGCCAGCATACATGGGCCTCTTGACAACAATCTTGTCCCCATTGAGGCTCAGATCAACACAGTCGGAAAAACAACCAACCTGCAATCTGGCAGCAATAGCCGGGGTAATATCCTTACCCTGGGCTGTTGAGCTTGTCAGGATAATGGACGGCTGTACCTGCTGTGCCACCTGAACAAAGGCCTGCACAAAGGCTTCGGTTACATAATTTTCATACTCAGGGCCGTCAACGACATAAATCTTGTCGGCGCCATACTTTGCCAGTTCCGGGGCTAGTGCTTCGGCTCCAGAACCGATTATACAGGCTGAGACCTCCTGGCCAAACTCCTTGGCCTTACTGGTTATCTCAAACGCACCTTTCTTCAATTCACCTTTCTGTACTTCTGCATAAATAAGAATTCCTGCCATCTTCGTCACCTCCTTCAGTTAGATCAGTTTGGCTTCTTCATGCAGCGCTTTGGCAAGGTTCGCGGCCTTCTCTTCTGGTGTCTCGCCCTCGATAACTTTGCCTGCCTGCCGTGCGGGCGGTAACGTCATTTCCTTGATGACGGTCATAGACCCGACATCCACACCCAAATCAGCAGCTGTTTTAACATCGACCGGCTTCTTCTTGGCCTTCATGATTCCGGGAAGCGAAGCATAGCGCGGCTCATTAAGCCCCTTCTGGGCGGACAATACTGCCGGTAGCGTCACATCAATGATTGCATGACCACCTTCAACCTCTCTGGTTACTGTAGCCTTGCTTTTATCAGCCTCAACTTCAAGTTTGAGAACCTGGGTGATAACCGGAATCCCGAGCATTTCGGCCAGAATGGCAGGAACCTGTCCGGAATCGTCATCGACTGCCTGCTTGCCCAAAAAGACAATGTCATACTCAAGATTTTTAACAGCGGCTGCCAGAACTGCTGCTGTAGCATACGGATCAGCCTTGTCGTAAAAAGCTGAATCATTGATATGCACAGCTGAGTCGGCACCCATGGCTAACCCGGTGCGGATTGCCTCAATGGCTCTGTCCGGACCAAGAGAAACGATGGATACTGTCCCTGCTTTGAATTTTTCTTTCTGTTGCAAGGCTTCTTCAACAGCAAACTCATCATAGGGACCCATAACCCATTTGATACCTTCAGTGGCTATTCCAGTACCTTCCGGGTTCACCTTAATCAATGTTTCAGTATCAGGCACCTGTTTCATGCATACAACTGTATTCATTAAAACCTCCTTCCTGTTTTTTGGCACTAAGCCCTTTTCTCTGCGTATAAGTCATTATGCTAAAAGCCTTCTCGCAATGGTAAGAACCTCAGCTTCCTTGGTTCCTTCATAAAGCTGAAGGATCTTGGCATCACGGTAATAACGCTGCACATCGTATTCGTCGATATACCCATATCCGCCATGAAGTTCAACTGCATAATTAGCACAAAATACAGCTGTTTCACCGGAATAATATTTTGTAATGGAATTGAGTATAGGATCCACATCACCATTGTCCAGTAACCAAGCCGACTTGTAGACCATATTGCGGGTTGCTTCAATTCTGATGGCCATTTCAGCCAGCTTCTGTTGTGAAATCTGGAAAGAACCGATGGGAACCCCAAAGGCTTTTCGCTCTTTGACATACTGCACACTCTTATCAAGAGCGCCCTGGGCCAAACCTACGCCCTGGGCCGATACCATAATGCGAGTAGTATCAAAAAACTGCATTGCCTGGTAGAAGCCTTTGCCCTCTTTTTCACCCACCAGCATCTCCTGGGGCACCCGTACATCCTCAAAACTGATTTCAGAAGTATCCGAGGCCCTGATTCCCATTTTGCCTACGATCTTGGTTATGGTAACCCCGGGCAGATCACTATCAACGATAAGCAGGCTGTGTTTATTGTAACGTTTCTCATTTTCAGGGTTGGTGATACAAAGAGTGACCATATAATTGCAGACATCTCCATTGGTGATAAACATTTTGCTGCCGTTGAGTATATAATCGTTTCCACCCTTGACAGCCCTGGTACGTGCCCCGGCCACGTCTGTGCCGGCATCAGGTTCGGTGAAGGCCCCGGCACTTATCGCCTGGCCCTGAGCTACCATGGGCAGGTACTTCTTTTTCTGTTCTTCTGTTCCTCCCCAGTAGATCGCCTCGCATCCGAAAGAGGCCGCCACTATCAACGAAATTCCAAGATCAACACGCGAAAACTCTTCCGTTATCAAAGCATTTCCAAAAAAACCAACCCCCGACCCACCATATTCCTCAGGAATCCAGGCCCCAATCAAACCCAGTTCGGAGGCCTTCTTCCAGATCTCCATGGGATATTTTTCTTCACGGTCGAGCTCTTTAGCAACCGGTTCAAATTCATTTTTGGCAAAATCAGCCGCCGTGTCCTTGAGCATTTTTTGTTCATCAGTAAGTTCAAAATCCATACAGATCTCCTTATATTAAATATTTCTAAATTCAGCCTAGAGTTTCATTTGGGTAATACCACCGCCCATTGCTACGACACCAATCACGGAGACCTTCTTGATTGCCATGCATAAACCCTCCTGAAATATAGTGTCTACGCTGCAAACCCCTGCAAAAAGAAGTTACCGACCATCTTGGCCACATCGTGCACATCATATCGTTTGCGTTTACCGGTCACCAGAAATGTTGAGAGTTCGTCTAGAGACCCGAAGACTGCACGAGCTGCAATATCAGGTTTTATATCTTTTTTGAAGATACCTTTTTCCTGTCCCTGTTGAACGATATCTGCGATGATATTAAGATAGGCTAAAAAATGTTTGTTCTTGTATTCCCTCATGAATTTGTTTGATTGCCTGAGCTCGACCTGAATAACCTCGGCCAAATATCTGTCTGATTCAACCATGGTCAAATGATTGTCGCAAAACGTGACCAATTTTTCTCTTGGTTCGTCTATTGTCTCGAGTTCCACTTTTACGGTGTTGATTATCCTGGTGAGCTCATCCTCAAAGAGAGATATAAGAATATCGTCTTTGTTCTTGAAGTAGAGATAAATGGTTCCATCAGCGACATGGGCCTCTCTCGCAATCTCCGATACTTTTGAATTGTAGAAGCCTTCTCTTGAAAATACCAGTTTTGCGGCTTCTAATATCATTCGGTACTTCTGCTCACCTCTCATATGGCCCCTTCCTTAAACATTAAAGGCTTAAACAACCAGTACAAAATGTTAGAATAGGGGACAAACATCCGTCTGCCCCCTATTCGCTCGCTTTAGCTGAGTTTTTTCCTGTTTTCTACCAGATCATCAACAACTGAAGGATCTGCCAGCGTAGAAGTATCACCGAAGTCAGAGAAGTCACTCGCAGCAACCTTCCTCAACACACGGCGCATGATCTTACCGGATCTGGTTTTGGGCAAACCATCAGCCCACAAAATAAAATCAGGCGTTGCAATCGGCCCAATCTCCTTGCGCACGTGCTGAACCAGCGTCTTACGAAGATCGTCGCTCTTCTCAACCCCGGTGTTCAGGGTTACATAAGCAAATATACCCTGTCCTTTGATATCATGGGGGAATCCGACAACAGCGGCCTCGGCCACATCGGGATGTGAAACCAATGCACTCTCGACTTCAGCGGTTCCCATACGATGTCCGGAAACATTGATCACGTCGTCTACCCGACCGGTGATTTTGTAATAGTCAATATCATCCCGCTCCGCTCCATCGCCCGTGAAATAGTTCCCGGGGAATTGTACAAAGTATGTCTCCTTGAATCGTTCCTGGTCGCCCCAGACACCTCTCATCATACCCGGCCACGGCCGTTTTATTATCAGAGATCCGCGGGCAACCCCTTCGAGCTCATTGCCTTCATCGTCGACAATTGCCGGCTCCACTCCAAAGAATGGGACTGTAGCCTTGGCAGGTTTGATATCAATGGCTCCAGGCAGCGGTGTAATTAAAATGCCGCCGGTCTCGGTCTGCCACCATGTATCAACGATCGTACATTCTCCCCGGCCGATGAGATCGTAGTACCATCTCCATGCCTCGGGATTTAGAGGCTCGCCAACAGAGCCAAGTATCCGGATTGACGAAATATCATGATTTTTAACCCATTCATCGCCCTCTTTGGCAATGGCTCGAATGGCGGTTGGGGCGGTATAGAAAATATCGATGTTATATTTTTCAACCACGGCCCAGAATCTGTCATATGCGGGATAGCTCGGCACCCCTTCGAACATGACCGAGGTTGCCCCGTTCGCTAATGGACCATACACGATATAGCTGTGCCCGGTAACCCATCCGATGTCGGCAGTGCACCAGAATATATCTTCATCATGGCAGTCAAAAACATATTGGTGAGTCATTGCAGTATAGAGCAAATACCCCCCGGTAGTATGAACCACTCCTTTGGGCTGTCCGGTAGATCCTGATGTGTAGAGAATAAATAGAGGATCTTCGGCATCCATCTGCTCTGGTTCGCAATATGGAGCGGCCTCTGCCATTAATTCATCGTACCACAAATCCCGGCCTTCCTGCCAAGCGCACTCAGTCCCGGTTCTTTTAACTACGATCTGTTTTTCGATCGATCCGCAATCTTCGAGGGCCTTGTCTGCATTGACCTTCTGAGGAACAGCCTTGGCCCCACGATACGTTCCATCACAGGTAATCAATATCTTGGCCTTGCAGTCATTGATTCTGTCGCGCAGGGCATCGGCCGAGAATCCGCCAAAGACTATGGAATGAATTGCACCGATACGTGTGCAAGCCAGCATAGTGATGGCAAGTTCAGGAATCATGGGCAGGTAAATCGACACCCGGTCACCTTTTTTGACACCCAGATTCTTGAGAACATTCGCGCACTTGTTGACTTCGCGATACATGTCGGCATAACTGAACGTTTTCCATTCGGCAGGATTATTGCCTTCCCAAATGATCGCGGCCTTGTTCTTCTTGCCATCCGTCATATGTCTATCAAGGCAGTTATAACTCACATTGATTTTACCGCCTTCAAAAAATTTCACATAAACATCATCCTTGAATGACCAGTCCCAGACTTTGTCCCATTTTTTGAACCAATCAAGACGTTCTGCCTGCTTGGCCCAGAAACCCTCCGGATCATCGATGGATTCCTTGTACATCTTCTCATACTCTTGTTTACTTTTGATAAAAGACTTTTCCCGCACTTTTGGCGGAACAGGGAAAAGCTGTTCACCAAAATCTTTTGCATCTTCGGACATGAAGCGCCTCCTTAAATTTATTTTTGATTTAGTTGTACCTGCCTTATATAAACAAAGATACAAGCTAGGTCAAGAAAAAATGAATGATCATTCATAATTTCAAAATCCTTTATTCTTCCGCTTGTGATCGCAGAGGGATATGCTATAATTGCAAGAGGTTTTAAACAGATTAAAGGAGATCCAAATTATATGAAAAAAGTATTTTTGTCTCTCGGGTTTACGTTGCTTCTGCTGGGAGTGTTCCTTTCACCTATTTATGCATTCCAGGTCAGCGTTGATATAATCGGCTCTGCAGAATTGGAAGAACTTTCGCCAGGTATTGAAAAAACCGTACTTACACGATGTGTTGCCAAGGGAGTTGATCTCGCCAAGTATAATCTGTTGAGTATTACATTAAGTCAATTAGGCGATACTCTTTCCTTTGACGCCATTCTTGATCAAACCCCGCCTAAAGCATTCCACAAGGATTTGCCCGAGAAAAACCTTATATCTGAAACCATTGATGAGATGATTGATGTGTTCTTTTCCCCCTATCAGAAAGCACAAGCAACTCCAACAGTTGCGAAACCATTACCTCAAGTGAAAAAACACAAGTATATGTTCTCTGAGATAAAAATACCCTTTGAGGCTTATTCAATCGCCGTGCTGAAAGATACCGTGTTTGTTTCAAGCCAAAATACCATCTACATTTATTCCGATACCGCATTCCAACCATGGTGGCATGCCCCGGCTAAGGATAAAATATTCAGGATATATGCCTATAATGATTCCATCATAGCCCTGGTAGATCATTTTGATACTTTCCATACCTATAAAATAAGCGGCGGCACCACTGACGATCGCTGGCCGAATCCGGTTATCCCGCATGGAGACAGCCTTATATCAGCAGTCCTGATAATGTCGCCAGATATCATGAAAGAAGAGAATCGCTGGTCAAAGGCTTCGGGGATTGAAGGTACACCTCCCCAAATCCCTGTCGGCACTGATATCATCTCCTCAGTGATGTCTGACGTACTGTCCGAATATGATGGAGAAGAACTCATTACTTTTTCTAAAACCGGCAAACTCAAAATCGTAAACAAGAAAAAATCTCTGTGGATGTCCGGTAATAAATTCGGCAATCTACCATTCTATATTAAGGATGAATACAAGGTAAAAGGGGCACTCGATGGGGACTATCGTAGAGAAGCACGTATGCGTACGGTACACTATTACCTCTATCCCCGTATTGTAATAACTGAAGATGGCACAATCATCTCCATCCGGAACTCTGAAGGTCTGACCAGCATATTGAACAGTTTTTCTCAATTCACGGCTTCCCGCATTATTGCTTATTCACACTTTGAATCCGTGCCGGAGGAAACAGAATTATCACAGGCCGGGATCGGTTTCTATGCAGACTTGGCCCTGTACAAAGATAAACTCCTCGGGTTGAACGTAGCGAAAGACAAGAGCACTTTACGATTTATCAGTCTTGAATAAATCTGATTCTACATGGGCCAAAGGCCCTTTTTCTCTTTCTTTTTTGTCTCAGATCCCTGGCCTTCGTTTTCTGCCAAATCGTGAAGCTCTTTGTCCTTTACGGTCAGGTCCCTGCTGAAGTCGGGGCAGTGAACACCCGCCCCGGGCTTAAACTTCTTCTTGCAGTCACCTCTCCAGGCACAAATTGGACATAATGATCTGTCTAGTGTCATGGCCCAGTATCATAATGTCGGGATCGAACTATGTCAACGATAAAGACCTGATGTTCCTAAATGAATTTGGAAGCCAAAAAAAAACGCAATAAATCATTTCTTCCAGATCGTAGCAATTTTCATTTGAAAATAATTGTCTTATCTTTTTTATCATAATAACACTCGTACTAACAAAGTTGAACATAATAACGTGAAATAATATAGTAAGTCTTTTTTACTATGTTCCATTATAATTATGGCTTTTTCCACCACGTCTTGCCTTCGTTTTCTCATTAAATTATCATATTTCTCCTTGTCTTTCAATAGGTTGTAGGCATGCCTGCTATTTATGATTAATGATACAATTTTCTCGGATTATAAAAAATAGGTCTGTATTAGGTTCATAACAACGTTAGTACGATAAATGTGATATCAGTTCAAGAAAATAGGCTTTCTTTAAAAGGACGGGGGGGGGGTGCGTCTGCCCCCCACGCAATCCTTGAATTGATCTTAACCGATCTTTTTTCTTTCGTTTACGAGTGTATCCACGACAGCAGGGTCAGCCAGTGTCGAGGTATCACCGAAGTC
>Ga0272441_10014748_pt1 | contig 11019 bp, 9 predicted proteins | sample SSMProp6N_FD_193582 | JGI IMG/M metagenome (GOLD analysis project Ga0272441, IMG submission 193582) | Marine sediment archaeal communities from Little Sippewissett salt marsh, Falmouth, MA, United States - SSM-Prop-6N | ecosystem: Environmental > Aquatic > Marine > Wetlands > Sediment ...
CTTAAAAAATAACAAAGTGGGAATTCCTTGGATGCCGTAACGAGCAGCTATATCCTGATTTTCGTCTGTATTAAGTTTACACACTTTCAATTTATCTGCATTATCTTTCGCTAATTCTTCAACAATAGGTGTAATCATCCGACAAGGCATACACCAGGGTGCCCAAAGATCTATTAATACAGGCAGAGAAGAATCTAATACTTCTTCCTTAAAATTATTACTGTTCAATTCTTTAAGATATTTGTTTCCCATTATTTTACTCCTTTTAATTAAAAATATCAGAAATTAGATTGAGAGCATCTTTTATCTGCTCTAATTCATCTTTTGAAAATCTTTCGTTAATTCTTGCTTCGTAGCGTTTTTTTTCTTGGTAAATTTGCCTCCTTATTTTAAGTCCATCATTGGATAGAGAGATGAAATATGACCTTCTATCTGAAGGATGGTCTGAACGGATGAAATACCCCTTCCTTACCAAACCATCTATGACACGACTGCCACGGGAAGGAGATAATCCCATCTTTTGAGAGAGCGTATTACATGTGATGTTTTCACCCATCTCGATTTCTAAAATCCCTTTATATTCTGCCAGTGAAATATGACATATGCTTTGGATTTGTTTTTCATCTTCCATGCAGCCCCTTTTTAATTCCATTAATAAATCTAATAGGCTTTTTGTCATTTCAAATCCTTTTATTTGCTATTAGCAACAATTGCTATTAGCATATTACAATAAATAAAACTGTTTGTCAAGTAGTATAAAAAAATTATTATTTACTAAATTTAGCCGATAATAATTCAAAAAAGATTACTAAAGACATTCATGCAATAATATTTATCTAAAAAAATGAAAGTATTATGAAAATCTCACATAGGATGACTAGAAGAGCATTGGTTAGAAATATTAGGAAGATGTGGTGATAAACATATCATAGTTGAATGAATTAATTGTTCACATATCATGTTCAGGAAAATATTTTTTTAATGAGTAAATTTATTATCCAGGTAATTTATCATATTCAATAACATCTTTTTATTTATTGACTTGAATAAATCTTGTTGAAGGAAATCAAATTATTAAAAAATTATTATATCTCCCAGTTAGACATCTCTTTTAGTCGTTTTATTATGTTGAGATGCTGAGTACAAGCTTTTTCGCATAGTCCACATTCAATACAGTTACCGGCAACCCCGCTCTGGCTTTTCGTTAGGCCAGTAAGATAAGTCTTATGTTTCATTTCTTCGAGAGTGCTTCCAAATAAATGCTTTTCATTATAAAGCTGCATATAAGATGGTACCGGAATGCCTTGAGGACAATGGCCGCAATAACCACATCCGGTGCATGCGGAATTCATATTTTTACTAATATTCGTTTTGATATTGTTTAACTCCGCAGCTAAAAATGGTGAAGCATTATCTGAAACGCGACATGCCATATCAATATGTTCACGAATAGTGAAACCATTTAGAACAACCGATATTTGTGGGCAAGAAATTAGAAATCGGAGAGCTGCTTCTGTCGGAGTTTCTCCGTGTGAAGCCAAAAAAGAAAGTTTATTCTCATGTGTTGGAATAGCTCCTCCAAATAATGGATTCATGGCTGCTACCCCAAAACCATGTTTAAATGCTGTCAAAACACTATTCCAGCGATAAGGGAAGTTTAGAATGTTAACTCCTAATAGTACTCCTTCCAGTTTTCCTTCTTCAAGTATGTTTTCTATCTCATTTCCAGGTTGATGTGAAGAGAAAACGATATGATCAATTAGTCCTTCCTCCTTACATTGCAAAAGCCCTTCGTATTGCCCTCCTGGTCTCATAGCTAATTCATAATCTTCCATTTTAAGCAGGCACCATATATGATAAAAATGAATTTTTGAAATTCCCAGTCGGTCCAATGATTTTTTTACAGCCTGCTTTGCTTTTTTGGAAGTGTCAAATTCATTAGGAGAACCTTTAGTAGAAACATAGAAATCGTTGGGCATATTTTTAAAAGCAATGCCAAAAATATCTTCACTTTGATCATTGCAATAATATGGAGCTGTGTCAAAATAATTAATTCCCTTTGAGTTGGCATATTGAAGAAGCTCGGCATTTTCAATATTGTTTTTTGAGGTATCAAAGCGCATTCCGCCAAAACCGACGGCAGACACTTTTTTTCCGGTTTTTCCATATTCTTTATAAATCATAATATTGAATTTTCTCCGATATTTTCTTAAAAATATATTATCATTTCTTGGGAATTATTTCAGTATTATTCCCAATTATTAAAACTTGTATCTTGTTGTGAGAGCTTGCTGTTCTTTTCAATTTTCTTTCGTTGGATTTTTTTCTGCACCGAATTTTCCTGTTATTATACCATATCTTAAATTTCAATATATTCACGCATACATATCTCTTGCACCAAAACAAGTATGTTTCACGGGCAGATAAAAGGATAAATTAATTGAATAAATTTGAAAATACACTTAAAAGCATCTATCCTAGTATAATATAAGTAAGATTGATACAGGTATTCAATATTTTCTGAAAATTAGCGAAAATGTGTAAAAGTCAATATATAAGATAATTTACAATTACAGGAGAAAAAATGAAAAAAATACCGGTAAACCTTGAAGAAAAGTATGAAATCATCATTAAAAATATTTCACACCAGGGAGAGGGAATAGGCAGGGTGGATAATTTTGCGGTTTTTGTACCCGGGGCAATGATAGGAGAAGAAATAAAAATAAAAATAATTGAAATTCGAAAAAACTTTGCTCGGGCAGAACTTGAAGAAATTATTAAGCCTTCTTTAGGTCGGGTAAAACCTCCCTGTCCGCTTTTCTGTTTATGCGGTGGTTGCCAATTGCAACATATGACCTATGAGAAACAATTAGAACTTAAAAGAGAAATTACAGAAAATGCCTTCAACAGGATAGGCAAACAAAAAGTAAATGTTTTACAGACTATTAAAATGGCAAATCCCTGGAGATACCGCAATAAAGGATATTTTCACCTCAAAAAGACAAATGAACATGTAAATATTGGATTTTACAAAGAAAGAAGCCATACTCTCATTCCTGTATCACAATGTTTATTGTTTAGCCGCAAAATAAATCATTTATCTGAATATTTGGAGAAGGAATTAGGAAGGGAAAATATTACTGTTTTTAATCCTGTGACTGGAAGCGGTAATTTCAGAGGAATCATTATCAGAGAAAGCAAATATTCCGGCGAATTGATGATTATTTTTATTACCGTAGAGGATAAATGGGCAATCGAGGAAGATTTTTTAATTCAACTACAAAAAACGTTTCCGAAAATTGTTTCAATTTGTCAAAATATCAACCAAAATAGTAAAATGGCAATATTCGGGAAAAAATTTAAGATTCTAAAGGGAGCGAAATTTATAAAAGATCAAATTGGCCCCTATCAATTCAAAATATCTCCTTCTTCTTTTTTTCAGATAAATGTATCCCAAACGGAAATATTGTATGAAAAAATAACAAATTGTCTCAACTTGCTTGGAACGGAAACCATCATCGATTCCTACTGTGGTACTGGAACCATTTCGATATATCTTGCGGGAAAAGCAAAAAAGGTATACGGTTTGGAATTACAAAAAGGAGCAGTTAGCGATGCATGGGACAATGCAATGGTTAACAGTCTATCTAACTTGAAATTTTTTTCCGGAAAAGCGGAAAAATGGTTGTATAAATTGAGTCAAAACAGCGAGAAGGCGGATATTATTATTATCGATCCACCACGCAGAGGTTGCTCAAAGGAGGTCCTTAAGAACATAATTAAAATAAATCCCAGACAGATTATATATATATCCTGCGATATGGTCACCCTTGCCCGTGATATAAAATATATCGTTCAAAACGGTTATCGGATAGAAAAAATGCAGCCGTTGGATATGTTTCCACATACAAAACATATAGAATGCCTGGTCCACCTGAAAAAATAAGTTCGAAGACGGATTGAATAAAACAGTGAGGACTTTAATTTAACTGTATATTAGTTTCTTAAATTAATAGATAAGAATTTTCAATTCTGTTAATTTTTTTGATGTTTCAAGATGTTTTATTATGAATGATATCAATGTGGATTCATCTCAAAATCAAAATCATAAAAAGGAAAAATGATTAAAAAAAATAAAACAGACCAATTAAAATTCAAAATAGTGCCGTGCGATATCAATCCAGATGCTCTTTTCATCATTAAAAAATTGAACCATCTTGGATTCGATGCTTTTTTAGTAGGGGGATGTATTCGGGATTTGATCCTGGGAAGAACAGTATTAGATTGGGATATTGTGACAGAAGCTTCGATAGAACAAACCATAAAAATCTTTAAGGATTATAAAATCATTATGATTGGTAAAAAATACGGAACTATTATTTTATTAATGCAGAATCATCTTCAATATCAGATCTCTACCTTCAAATCTAAAGAGGGAAAGCAACCAGGCTTGCAGAGCGATTTGAAGTGTCGTGATTTCACACTTAACAGCTTGGCCTGGAATGAACAGAGTGGATTGATTGATGTCTCGAAAGGAATTGAAGATATTAGATTTGAAACGATCAGATTCAACGAAAACGGAGTAGATAGAATAAAAGAAGATCCTCTGAGGATGTTAAGGGCAATACGGTTAGCCTGTCAGCTGAATTTTAAAATTGAAGATTCTGCTATTGAAAAAATAAACGAATATAGTAAACTTCTTCAGAATGTAAGTGTTGAGAGAATTAGAGACGAATTTACAAAAATATTGCTTAGCGATTTACCTGCTAAAGGATTGAAATTACTATATCAGATGAATTTGTTACAATTTATCATGCCTGAACTGCAGGCAAATATGGAATTACAGGAAAATGATTTTTTAAAAGGCCAAAAATCCCAAGGAAATTTCATTGAATCACTGGACAATTTACCTTCAGCTATCATCTTGCGTTTATCAATGTTAATTTTTATTGTAAGCAGTAAAATTGAACCGAAAGAGAAAAAATTATTTATTAATAAAGTTTTAAGAAGAATAAGATTTAAAAACAAGATAATAGAAAAGATAAATCTATTTTTATCGGAAAATATCGTTATAGACCATTTTGTTCAAAAAAAAGATATCAGGCAACTTGCTTCCCGAATTGGTCTGAATAACTTAAAAGACTTTTGGGCTCTATACAAAACAATATCTCTTTCTACTTATTTGAATGAAAAGAATTTAGAAAGTAAAATGAAAATAGGAGAAAAAAACCTAAAAGAAACCTTAAAGGAAAATCCCCCGGTTTGTATACAAGATTTAGAAGTCAATGGTAAAGATCTGCTTGAATTAGGATACAAAGAAGGACCGGAAATAAGAAATAATTTAAATCGATTGTTAAAATCGGTTATAGAAAAACCAGAGATTAATCAAAAAGAAACGCTACTTGAGATAGTCAGTCAAACTCCATGAAATAAATACAATTTGAGAAATACATAATTTATAATTGTAAAAAATAAGAAAAAGAGGATGAAAAATGAGTATATTTGAAGCTATTATGTTAATTTGTTTTGGTGCAGCCTGGCCATTTTCCATATATAAATCATATGTTTCGAGAAATAATTCCGGCAAGAGTATCCTGTTTTTAATTGTTATCTTTATTGGATATATTTCTGGAGTTGTACATAAACTTTTTTATAATTATGATCTAGTGATTTATTTATACGGACTAAACGGCTGTATGGTTTTTACAGATATTCTTCTATACTTTAGGAATAAAAAAATTACCAGTTGATTATCATACAATTTAGTTTTAATATTATTTTTCATAAATATGTTCAACCGGTTTTTAAGAAGAATACATGTTAAGTCAATCATTCAATCCAAAATATTTTTCAAAATTAAATTGGAATGAAAATAAAAAATATGGAGCTACTATTATGTGTAAGAAAAATGTCTATTGGCCAAAATTTAAATCCTACCAATTAAAAGAAAGTATTAATGATAATACTGTTGTTGTATTACCGGTAGGATCTTGTGAGCAGCATGGCTTTCATTTGCCTTTAGAGACAGATGCTACGCTTGTGTATCGAATAGCGGAGGAAGCTGCTCTACGCGCAGAAAAACAAATATATATTCTGCCGCCTATTTGGGCTGGCTATTCACCACATCATATGGATTTTTGCGGTAGCATTACTTTAGGACGGGAAACATTTCATCATTTGCTCTTCGATATTTGTAAAAGCCTTATGCATCATGGAATTAAACATATATTATTATTGAATGGCCATGGAGGGAATGAAGCAATTTTGAAAACCGTTGTTGATGATTTAGGTACAAAAAGTAGTATTTATCCGATTTTGATTACATACTTTAATTATTTTGCTAAACAAATAAAGGAACGACAAAGATCAACTGAAGGAGGTATGGGGCATGCAGGTGAATTGGAAACTTCTTTACAATTATTTCTTTCTCCGGATTTTGTCGATAAAGATAAATTAGAAGGTGAAATTATTCCAGGTAATAAATATTTCAAACCAGGAATGTTTATAAATAATAAAATTTATCAATATAGACCTTTTTCTTCCTATAGCCCTATTGGCGTATTAGGGGAACCTCAGGCAGCTTTAAAAGAAACAGGCGAAGAACTTTTCAATCTAATAGTTGATGGATTGGCAAAATTATTTGATGATATTGCAGACGGTATTGTGCAACAATTACAGGTCCTATAAATAGATTTTATCGTACTTGTTGTAAAGGCATTTAGCTATTAATGATATATTGAAAAAGACGATGTCTAGAATAATTTTCCATTGCTTTACAAACTATTTATTTCTGATATTACTTGCTAATTTTTTATATAATCGGAGGTTAACAAGAGTTTGAATAAAGAGGTCGATTCAGTCATTATCATAATAAATAATTTATTATGATAATCTAGTAAAAAATAAAAAAGCAAGGACTAAAAAATCTGGTTTTTTCTTCGAAAAAGAGGGTCACAGCGTTTAATGTTTTATTTTTATATATTAAGGCAGTAACTGATATAATATTGTTGTAAAAAAATAAATAATTCTTCAATTTATGTCTATCGTAAAAATTAGATAATTTCTTCATGCTCTTTTATCATTCCAATCTACCCTTTCTAGTAAAATTGTTTTTGTTAAAGGTGAGCAGTGTAAATTATGTGATTTAGAATATGTCTTGTAAATCATTTTCTATTATATTTTTATACTATTTATCATATTTTGTTGATCGTAGGGGCAAAGCTGCGGAGTTTTGAATTCTAAGTGATTGAATAATCAATGAATATTAATAAAAGATTTGACATAATTGTATATAAAAATGTAGTAATAAAAAAAGGAGTAATTATAATGCGTAAAATATTAAGGGGAGCAAAAATAATAGATTGTATAAGCCTTGGACCTCTTGAAGGCTATGAGCTAATAATTAACGAAGATAGTATTTTCTCAATTAATAAAAAAAGGGAAGAAGAGTTGCCGGGCGATGAAGTCATTGACCTGTCAGGAAAAACAATTCTTCCCGGATTAATCAATATGCATGTTCATCTTACTGCCGATGACGAAAAACATTTAATGCCCGATATACTTTCAAAATCAGATGAAGAACTACTTTTGCAGGCAGTTAGGGCTTCCAATCTGTCATTAAAATCCGGTGTCACAACTCTAAGGGATTGTGGTTCCCGTAATAATATCGTACATTATTTACGTAATGCAATTAATCAAGGAAAATTTAATGGTCCAAGAATTATAAGTAGCGGAATGGCGATTACAATAACCGGTGGAAGTGGATATTTTTTTGGCATTGAAGCTGATGGAGCGGATGAAATCAGAAAAGCAGTTCGCTTACTGATTAAAGATGGGGCAGATTTTATAAAGATGATGTTGACCGGTGCTGAATGCACCCCGAATACAGATAAGAAAGCTTCCAGCTATACAGATCAGGAAGTGTATGCTGCCGTAGATGAGGCCCATCGGCATGGTAAAAAAGTGGCCGCACATGCTCATGGTACCAATGGGATTAAACAAGCAGCAAAAATAGGGGTTGATACGATAGAGCATAGCTCTTTTCTAACAGAAAAAGGAATGAAGGCAGATAAGGATGTTCTTGAGTTAATAAAAAATATGGGAATTGCAATTATTCCAACAATTAGCGGAAATATTCGCCTGGTTTACGAGGGTCCATTTACTATACAATCCTTTGATAAATCAGTCAAAGGACCTCTTTTAGATCACTTTCATGAACGGTTCAATTTATTTCGGGATGTATATAGAAGCGGAGTCACAATTTTACCGGGCAATGATGCAGGGGTTGATGGAACTCCTCATAATGATTTTGTCAGTGATTTGGAAATGATGACAGAGTTAGGCATGGAGGCAAAAGAAGTCATTAAAAACGCAACTTGTAAGGCAGCGAATGTTTTAGGGTTAGGGAATGTAATAGGTACGATTGAAGTAGGAAAAAAAGCAGATCTACTGGTAGTTGAAGGCGATCCTCTACAAGATATTCAAGTACTTCGTAATCCCTATTTAGTTATGGCTGGTGGCGAGCGAGTGATATTTTAAGATTAAGAGTATTGTTAGCCCAAGGATGTTAAAAAAGTTATTAATTCTGGAATCGTCACGCATCATATAAGAATTATTATAAGCCAAAAAAAGATATAAATAATAAATATAGTGTACAAAACAAATTAGAAATATGGTTAAAGAATATCTTATAAAAAGAATCTTTGTAATTTATAATAACAGAATAATTTAAGCAAAATGCATTTAGTAGTGATCTTTCTATTACTGTATCTTTGGAATAAAAAAAGAACTATCTTTGAACAATTATGATAATTTCCCCAAAGTCATTCAAAATTCCAGAGCAATTGCCGGATTTTTTTCATAGTTTAAAAACAAAAAATTAAAGTCTACTTCCTCCTTTTTTCAAATGTTTCGCCCGGAAGCTTGGTCCATTAATCTTGGCTATATCAAAATAATGCGCCACCGATCCCTTTTCATATCTTTTGGAGATGATTTCAAAGAAGTCATCGGCACTGTATCCGGGTAGTCTTTTAAATCCCAATTCATCCAGGATCAAAAGATCCGGTTTTAAATAATAATCCACCTTCTGGTAATAGGTGTTATCTGCCTTGGCAGAATTTAAGTTATGTAATATTTCTGGTACCGGGGTAAACAATACCTTGAATCTTTTCATGAGGACCTTAATACCGATAGAGATAGATAAATGGATCTTGCCGATACCCAGAGGCAATGTTTCTCTTTTCAGACATAAAGTTACAGGTAAGACAATCATTAATATTGCGTTTATCTGTGGAAGGCTGGAAGGAAAAATCAAAGTCTTCGATGTTTTTATGAGCCGGCAACCTGGCTTTAGAATATCTCTTTTTGTAGCTGTTAGTCCTTCGGTTATTCTCTTCATCCTCTAAAAGAAGACCTAAAAATTCAGGATAGGACAATGACTTTTTTTGGTATAATTGACTCTTTCTTCCAGGTTCCGGTAAATACCGGAGAGCTTGAAATTTCTTAATCTTTTATTAAGGAGTTGCATAAGCCATCTCCTTTTCAAATTCTACCGGCATCAGGTAACTGCCGTTATGGCAGATGTTCTTGATTTCCGAACATCTAGTTGCTCCGAAGGAGAGAGCCCGTTTGCAGGCGGCTTCAATCACTTGATCCGGATATGTCTTTCTTGACGAGAGTCTTCCCTGTACGGTTCTACTCCAATCTCGGGAGCGGAATAATAATTGTAGCCCACATAGATATGACAGTCATGGTAGATTTTACGGGAGCCTACCTTCACCAGTTTAAATTCTTCTTGCGGGAGGGGAAGAAGTTTTACCTTCTCGTCTTTTTCGAATATCTCCTGGGGTATTTTTCTGGTATTTCCGTGTATCTGATGATTCGCCTTGGTATTCCAATTGACCAATCTTTCACGAACCTCCTTCTCTCAAGTGAATCTTCTACCTTGGAAGAAATTGCCTTTGAGATAGTTGATTCCTGATTCTATTTTGCCTTTGTCATTCGACCTTCTTCCCCGGAAGGGCAGAGGATAAAAGCCGTAGTGATGGGCAAAGTTTTTATACAGTTCCTGATAAACGGGTTCATAGAAGTTGGCCTGTAGAATAACCGCTTTCAGGTTACAATTCTTAACATACTTTGGGATATCATCGAAATAGGTAAAGGCAAGACTATGGCAGTGGGTAAAGGTCTCCACCCTCTGGTCATAGATTATCTCGTAGTAATCCAGACGGGAGTAGGATAATCTCATGTTAAATACCCCGGTCTTCCTCTCTTTACCCTGGTATGGTTGTATCCGGCATGCTCGAGATCAACTTGTGCTTCTTCTCCCGGGAGGGTATGTTGGCGATTAAAGATGTTATCCCTTTTCTTATTGGAACCAATATAGTCCTTGACGGTGGAATATCCTACTTTCACGTCTTCTTCCTGTAATTTTTCATGGATCCTAACAGCAGAAAGATTTTTTTCTGAGTATTTTATGACCTGTCCCTGCGGAATCCCGGATCCGGGGATGCAGTTTTTTTTGGGATATTCTTTTCCTTGTTCAATCTCTTTAATTTTTTTAGCTACAGTCTTCCAGTCATGGCCGGTCATTCTGGCAATCAGTGATTTATTCTTATTTCTTTTCCAAAGGGTTTCTAAGGTAATCTACATGGCTACTCTTAACATTTTTCACCTCCCTTGAGGATTCAATTATATCCTAAGAGGGATATGATTTTATAGATATTATTATGGAATTTTCCGGCGTTACCTATGGAAATAATTATAGTTTTGAGGAAAAAGAAAAAGATTAATTCAGAAGCTATTTATTAAATATAGGGGTTATTTTTCACAAGCGGATTTCATTGGATGAAACAGAGTTCTAAAATCAACACAACGATGATTTTAATTTATTGTAATATACACTGTTTTAAATAACTGATGACCACGATTACAATAATTTGAAGACCCTGTGAATAAAAGGTAAGGCTGTATGCTATTTTTTCAGATTCTATAATTCTATCTCGCCAGACTAATAGGGGG
>Ga0272441_10014749_pt1 | contig 11018 bp, 11 predicted proteins | sample SSMProp6N_FD_193582 | JGI IMG/M metagenome (GOLD analysis project Ga0272441, IMG submission 193582) | Marine sediment archaeal communities from Little Sippewissett salt marsh, Falmouth, MA, United States - SSM-Prop-6N | ecosystem: Environmental > Aquatic > Marine > Wetlands > Sediment ...
TTATCAGTATCAGAGACGGATTGATTGCAGAAGATATCGCAAGGGGTTAATCAGCCCGCATGGAGCGTGCAGTTGGACATAACGTCCATTGCCGCAGGGAGGCATATGAAGCAAGACGAGACTACCGGTGTAATTTTGCAAGTGCACGCCCCTGCCCCTTTTTCGCGAGTACGAACCGTGCTGTTTCTCAGTGTTGCCGTTTGTGTGTTCACGATTCTGCATGGTACTCCGAGTGTCCTGGTCGCGTCCGAAGAGACGGTGCACACGCGGACGTTTGAAACTGCCGGGACTACTCTCCACGAAACTATCGTAAGTCAGTGGGGTGGGCACGTCAAGGGACGTGGTGCAGTGTCGTGGCCTGATGAAAAGACGTATGTCGGGGCTGAAGGAGTCAATCATTTTTACGACGGCAGTACGGAACTGCGTCTTAAGAATACGCTTTTTGTTGGCGCGCACCTCTCGTTTGACTGTCACTACGAGGCAGTGCTTTCCGGCGGCGATACCAGGCGGAAGCTAAGAGAACTCGAGAGCCGTTATCCGGGCATAAGTGCATCGTACACAGTGTTTTTGGGCATTACGGAGGATGATCGACGTCTTTTTGACATGAGCAAAATCATCGATGACGAGGATAATTATGTCCTGTATCATCGGGTTGACCGCCTGTCTCTGTCGTATTCGCCGTCATGGGGACTAATACGGTTGGGCAGACAGGCCGTGACGTGGGGCAACGGATTTTTATTTAATCCCATGGATTTATTCAACCCCTTTGCACCATCTGATATTGAGCGGGAATATAAGATCGGGGATGATCTCCTTTTCACGCAGATTGTCGAAAAATCAGGTGGCGACATCCAGTTTCTGTGTGTGCCGAGAAGAGATCCTCACACAGGTGATGTAAAGGGGAGCGCATCGTCTTTTGCAGGTAAGGTGCATTGTACCGGAGGTGGTGTCGAGTATGATGTGATGGCCGCGGCGCATTACCGAGATATCGTCGGTGGTGTCGGCAGCGCCGGGTACCTGGGTAATGCCGCCTGGCGTCTGGATGCCGTCTATACGTTTCTGGACGATACATCCGTATCCGGTCATTATATGTCTCTCGTGGCAAATATCGACTATTCGTGGGTGTGGTGGAACCGGAATTTCTATGGATACATCGAATACTATTTCAACGGTCTGTGCCACACTAACTATACCGATGCCCTCTCTGATCCGAATATCAGGGAACGGATCGATCGTGGCGAACTCTTTACGCTGGGCAGAAACTATCTGAACGGCCATGTGACTGCCGAGTTCCATCCGCTTTTCAATGTCTATCTTACGGTTATAACCAACATAAATGATCCTTCGGGGGCTCTTCAGCCGCGAGCCGTCTGGAGCGTGACTCAGAATACGGAGCTCACATTCGGCGGCACCGTCTATTTCGGAGGGGCAGATACGGAATACGGCGGCTACATAATTGCCGCTGCGGACTTCAGGAACGTCCCCCCGCCCGTGGCGTATGTCTGGCTTGCCTATTATTTTTAACAGCCCAGAAGGGCACCCTCTGCGTGCTGGTTTGTGCCTCATTCGTGCGATATACATGCGGGTGCGGCATGTGTCTCCCGATACTGTTGTTCACATCGCTCAGAACGGCAAATCCCGCGGAAGGGCTTACTGCACAATGGGTGAGGCCTGACGGTCGAACGGATTTGTTCTCATGGCCAGCGAGAAGAGATACGGGTAGTGATCTTTCATATAATGCATGTAATCCAGCCAATGATCTACCAGCAGGCGGTAGGTCCTATCGATGTCCTGGCCCAGATGTGCTTGATCCGTGTCGGGCAGGGTGTGCAGATCCGTTCGGGCATCCAATTCCTCCGCGAGATGAAACACGGCGTGGAGCAGTTCCGTAAACGATTCATGCTCGAGGAGGCTGGGATTTTCCAGGAGCCTCAACAGGAAGTCACGTTTGGCTGAGAGAAAATTCGCCAGGTGCGGCAGGTCTGCCTTCGCGACATCGATACCGTAATCATATTGCTGCAATTTTGCGTTCACCTGAATAAAATCATTGCCCGTCCATTCACCTGTAATGATGAGGTCCTGTCTGATCTGCCACAGGTCGGGGTCATAATCGGAGAATAACGTCAACAGGTGTGTGCCGACCTCACTGAAGAACGTTCCTATGATCATTGTAAGCTTTTTCATTCGGACGATCCGTTCTCTTTTGCTGAGCATGATTTCCGTGGCGTTGGCGATGACACCCAGAAATGTGCCGACCCCCACTATAATGAGAAGCATGGCCAGAAATTTGCCTGTCTGGGTGGCGGGGTGGATGTCTCCATACCCTACCGTTGCGACGGTCACGATACAGAAATAAAACGCGTCGCCCGGTGACAGATTTTCAGCGATCATGAAGCCCGTAGTACCAAGAATTATTACTGCAAAAAAAATTATCAGGTACACGCGCAATCTAATACGCAAATGATCCATATGAGTTGTGTCTCCCTTTTCGAATTAAATGCAATCAACCTCGCCTTCCGGTGTATTTCCCGGTGGCAGTGATGACATGCGGGCAATCCTGTCCCTATATTCGTCTTCTTTCCCGCAACCTGTCAAGTATTTCCCCCTGATCAGTCATTTTTTATTGCGGTGTCATACGCATCTCTGATGAGACGTACGCCGGTAGATTGCAAAAAACCTTTGATCCCGTCATAATAAAACGTTACAAAGGGCGTGCGGGACCTGAGTTGCCGCAACAGGTACTGTCGACCCCGCTGTTGGTATGATATAGTCATCAGAAGGTGAGTGAGGCATGTGTTGATGAAAGAAATATTTGAACGGGTAGAGTCAATCATCAGTCCCGTATATCTGGTTGGCGGGTCGGTCAGAGACGCACTCATGGGGTGCTTGCCGAAAGACTATGATTTTATTACACCCCATAGCCCCGATGTCATCGAACAGAAAATCAGGCAGGCAAATCGCAAACCCTTCCTGACGGGAAAACGGTTCGGGACCATCGGCGTGAGGATAGACGGCCGCCTGGTCGAAATTACGACGTTCCGGACCGAGCGGTATCAGCGGGGAACCCGGAAACCACAGGTTGAATTTGTGGCCGATATCATGGAGGATTTGGGCAGACGAGATTTTACTATTAATGCAATTGCAAAAAGAGGTGAATCTCTTATTGATCCTTACGGCGGGAGGGTTGATATTGCCGATAAAATAATTCGGTGTGTAGGGCAGGCCCCTGTGCGCTTTAAAGAAGATCCCCTGAGAATGCTTCGAGCCGGGAGGTTTGTCGCCCAGCTGGGGTTCGTCATTGAAAACACAACGTTTCTCGCTGCCAGGCAAATGAGTGAAAAAATTCTGGAGGTTAGCAAGGAACGCTGGGTTGCGGAACTTGATCATCTGCTCGTGAGCACGCATGTCGCTACGGGCCTGCAAAGCCTGATGGACATGGGGTTGTTTCACTATATGGTACCGGAGCTTACGATTCAGACATACACCGGTCACCCCGGGAGTCTCGCACAGATAAATCTGTGGATGCACACACTGGAAGTGACTGCATCCATTCCTGCCGAGCGTGATTTGAGGTGGGCGGCGCTTCTGCATGGTGTGTCACGACCATTTACCCGCATCGATCCGCGGGACCACGACACACTCGCAAAACCTGATATCCTGGGTTATGAAATGGTCATCCGCCTTGGAAAATATCTCCGATGGTCAAATAAAAGAATAGAAACCGTCAGTAACCTGGTGCGAAATCACCTCTGTGAGACTGGCGGACCCAATGATATGATTGATGGGTTAAAAAAATAGCAATCAGAGGATCAGGTTCACACGATGAGTCTTGGAAAGATAATCGTTCTTATCTTGATTGTCCTGTATGCGGTGGTGCCGTACGATCTGTTCCCGGATTTTATCCCTGTTGCCGGATGGTTTGACGATGCATTCCTCGTCGGCTTGCTCATCTATTATCTGAAAAAAGGCTGCCTTCCCGGTATATTTGCAAAACGAACGGGTGCTGCATCGCATGCCGCTGAGGGAGCGGGATTTTCAGACACTCATGGCGGGGAAGATGACGGGCAAACCCGATACTCACGCGCGGCAGAGCAGGAAAAAACAAAGGATCCTTACGAAATCCTCGGGCTGAAGCACGGTGCCGCGCAAGAAGAAATTCACGCCGCCTATCGACAGGCCGTGCACCAGTATCATCCGGATAAGGTGTCACACCTCGGTCCGGAATTACGGGAGCTGGCACAGGAAAAATTCATTGAAATTCAGGAGGCGTACGACAACCTGCGTCGTCGCGGTGAGCCGCACTGAATCAGAATCAACGATGAATCTGCGAACGGACACCAAGGATGTACGGTGTTCAAAGAGAAGGGAACGCCTGGAGAAACGTCAAGGCATCTCTCCAAGCGCTCGTGGGAGGTATCGTACAGCAAATCACGTTTAAAAAGCCACTATCAAAGTCAGAGTGAGAATCAAGTCAGGCTTGTCATTGGCATTGCAGCATCAGGATCAGCGTCAGGAAGAACATGAGACAAAAAAACGGCACCCCACTTTCCCTTACTGTCATCCCTCCCACTCCATCGTGTTCGACACTGTATGTGAAGGGGATGCAGATCTGCTCGAAACATGATTCCGTGATCACGGAACTTCATTATTCAGGATGCATGCCTCAACTTCAGTGTGCGACTCTTTGTGATCGTTTTTCCCGGCGAGTGTTTTTTATTTTCGTCTTTTTTCACAACCAGTTGAGTGATTCCTTCCTTTGCGTTTTACCAGAGTATGCGCACAACACTAAAAAAGTCGCCAAAAAGAGCAGCCTGCATGCGAGGGGTTATGGGTATCTTAAAGAGCACCACGTAGAACAGCAGCGCATAAGCTACGGAAAATTATAATTATTAACTGTGAGTACGTTCCACCCCGAATGGTAAGGGCGGGGACGTGTCTGTACAGGATCAGTGAGATACAACCACCTTTTTAGAATAGTACGGGCGGCTTGCCGGACCGCCAACGATCATATCGATGTTTTCACCCATGAGATCGCCACAGGTTGTAAAATCGGTTCTTCCCTTTTTCTTTTTCCCTGTTGTCATCATGGTAGAGCCCCCCTTTCATGTCTCTTTGTTGAATTCTGGATTTCCAGTATGAAAACCATACATATGAGTCGATCTTACGGCAATCGGCGCGGGTCTGAAATTCACCTCAGAACATAAAAGACATGTCCATCAGACACGAAATCGCTCGAGTCTGAGAAAATGCGCCATTGGCAGATAGGAGGGAAATTACATACCGGATCGGAATTTGTCTGATACGGTGATGGCCGAAGCGGCGGAAAGAGCCCGTGTCAATTTCGCGTCGTGGTGGGGTGAAGTCACCGGAAATACTGTTGACTGGCTCGACAATGAGCACATACCTTCACGTTAGACCGGCGTCAAACCGAAAAACGCTCGAATTCGTGCAACGTAAGATTTTGTCGGCCCTTGGGAGGAAATACGGCTTCTTGAATCGATAAATATTGCGGTTTTGTGTTGACGGTCAGTCATGATACGGGCCAGCTTATTGCTCAGTTCGGGTTTTGCCTTGAGCACAGGTTCAAGGGCTTCTTTGGGTACATTGATTGCCTCGACAGGGGTGAGGGCCTTCACAATTGCAGATCGTGGTTCGCCTGTAAGAAGCGACATTTCGCCAAAACATTCGTTCGTGCCCAACCGGGCAAGTTCCATATCTTGGACGCCACCGAACTTGTCAAGGACGGATACCACACCTGACGAAATGATGAAAAGGGAGTTGTCCGTATCGTTTTTCTCGATAATCATGTCACCTGTTTCATAATTTCTGATTTCACAGGCGCCGGCAATAAGTGCGATATCTTCGCCGGCGAGAGGTTTGAATAGTTCGATTTCCTGTAAATGCTCGTGAATATCGGGCTTACGCATTACTACGGCAGGTGCTTCTCGGGTGTCTATGTCGTATTTAATGGCGGCCGGAGAAATTCCTGCCTTGGCTAGGCAGAATTCGATGCGTGAGAACAGATCGCTCCTGCCGGCCCAGTGAGACGGGAAGTCACGGAAATAGACATACACCATATACCTGTAGGGCCGTGTTGACGCGTCATTAAACCGCACGACTGGTGCCGGATTATTGAGGACACTTCTGCACGTCAGAGCTGCCTCCGTCAGGAGTTGCAGGACTCGGGCGGACTCGACGGTACTGTCGACCGATACATATACCCAGTGTCCGTATGATTTTACAGGGAGTTCATAATTATGGATCACACTTGTGGCGGCGACATTGTTGGGCACCACATAGATACTGTTATTCCATGAGAGTAATCGTGTTGACCGCCAGGTAATATCGACGACCTGACCCGTAAGGCCGTTGCCGATCTCAACCCAGTCGCCTACTCGATACGGGCTTTCGATCGTGATTGCCAATCCCGAGAAAAGGTCCGACAGGACACTCTGGAGTGCAAGACCCAGGACTGCCGCGATGATACCAGTGGACACCAGGAGCCCCGTAACTTCACGGTTGAGGACAGACGTCCATATGCCATACAGGGCGATAACGTAAATCAGGGCGGCAACGAGACTCCGGATCAGCAGCGGACTTTCTGCGCCGGTTTTCTCCTTGAATTTTGTGGCCCATAGAAATAATTTCATACTCCTTGTCAACAGCCACGCACCAACAAGCCAGAGCACACTGGAAGCTGCAAGTTCGATATTTTTCGTAAGTATCTCGGAGTCGGGACCTACAAGTCTCTTGACGGTGTGCTCCGTACAGATTATGAATGCCGGCACGAACACAATGTCAATGGCCCAGATTACTCTTTGATGATGCTTGAATGGGGCAATGCGGGCCACAAAACGGGTTGCAAGTATGATAAAAAGTAAAAGCCCGGCGGTGGCGACAAACAGCCACAACCATGGGTCTTTGAGCTCGGATACAAAATTGTGTAAAAATACCATTGCGTTGTTCAACATCCGAATTGATATCTCCGTGATTGACACGACGAACCGGATACACCGTGGTGTCGGGCAGAGGTTTTGGTGCCGCATATATGCCGGTCATGCATTGCCGGTCTCAATTTTTATGGCACCCGGTGCCATGGAACCGTATATGCACCGATTCCGGGGTCATGCAAGTTTGCGTATGCCCGATGAATCTGCCGAGTATAGCGTTCATGCTTCAATAACAAAACACGATGCGCATGTAAAGAGGTCACCTTCTCTATGTCGGCCGCACAGGTGCAGATCAATCCTCGGAAGGCGAATGCCTTGAATATAAACTTTTCTCCCGCAGTGTTACCACATTGATTTCGCGCGACTTTATTACACGTGAGTGTAAGGTAAGGCAGACAAAAGGTCAAACGAATTTTCATGACCAATATTATAAAAAAATTAACTAAAAATAATGGTTTCATCCCTGGTTCCGGCGGTGAAAGTTCCTGAGAGAATGCAGTTGACCGACATGCGTTATTGTGTCAAAACTCTGCAAGAAGGGCAGCCGGGCTGACCTAGGGGCTGAAGGCATGTGTGCAGGAGGTTCTTCCTTGCCGATTCCGGTGGAGGGATGCTGCGTATTCTGTGCGGTTCTGTATGCATAACAAGGGGGGTATGTACGGTGAACATGGAATGCACGGGAAGATATGTGGCGGTCAGTGATATGCGTCTGTACTATCTTGAATGGGGGGATCCTGGTGCGCCTGTCATGGTACTCCTGCATGGTATTGGTGATAATGCCCACATATGGGATGAGTTTGCTGTTTCGTTTCGTTCCGCATGGCGAATCATTGCTCTTGACCAGAGAGGTCATGGCCTGAGTGACTGGGCGGTTCCCCCGGCCTATGGATGCAATGAGTATGTGCACGATCTTGAAGAGGTAATTCGGATTCTGGATCTGCGGCACTTCGTATTGGTGGGGCATTCGATGGGGGCGCTGCATGCAACTGCCTATGCCGGGCGACATGCGGGTACGGTAGCGGGACTCGTTCATGCCGATATAGAGCCCCGACCGCCTGAATGGAATAAAAAATATCTCAGGGGGCTTTATCGCACGCTGCCGGAGTATTATAGTATGCCGGAAGAATATGTAGTTTGGATGAAAGAAAACAGTCCCTATGCCGATGAAAGCTACCTTTCTCGTTATGCCTCGCGTGCCCTGATGCGGGGAAATGGCGGAACCCTGCGGTGTCAGTATGACCGAGAGGTGCTCTATCATTTTGACAGGTATGATCTGACGTGCATTCTGGAGAATATTTCATGTCCCACGCTCGTCGTTCGCGGGGCAGAGAGCCGTGTGATGTCGCGTGCTGCTGCTGTCACGATGACCGAATCAATTTTACATGCGTCCCTGGTTGAAATCCCGCGGGCAACCCATCCCGTGCATACCGATAATCCGCATGGTTTTCGCGAGGCAGTGCGCACGTTTTTGCGTCAGCACGGGCTGCATGGGCGAGAGATGCCGTAATGTATGGATAAACGATGCGGGTCCTTCACATGGTTTGCCAACGCATGACCCATAAAAAACCGGGGAAGCATCCTTGCCGTTTCGGAACCGACGATGCGTTACCTGCCGATTATTAATTTTTGACCGGGTGTTATGGTATAGTCCGACGAAATATTATTCAGATTGCATAAATCATCGACGGTAAGGCCGTACTTGAGGGAGATCCGATAAAGGTTTTCTCCCCGGCTGACGATGTGATAGCGGGGCGCGGTTTCTGTTGGCTTCGGTGTCGCGACAACCGGGTCTGCCGCGGCCGGTTTCACTGCGACTGGCTTCGATTGTGGTCTGGCGGCCAGAGCAGCCTGTGCTTTCTGCAGTGCATCGAGTTTCCGGTTGAGGACCTTCATGTCTTGTTTGAGCACGTTCAAGGCTTTTCCCTCTGCCTCCGGGTATTGAATCGATTCCTTATCGCGTTGTTCGAGACGGGTGATGCGATAATTGACCGTTTTGAGGTCCTTCAGTCGGGCCTCGACATTGCCTAATCGATCCTGAAGGTCTTTTAACTCGGCTCGTGATATCTCACCGTGATTGCTGGGGAAGAACATAAAAAAAGCTGCGAGAACCACAATTAATATTGCCGACAAAAGCAGTATCTTGGATTTTGATTTAGGTTTTGATGCATGCCCATGGCCCGTGTCGACTTCTTCATAGTGTGCAGGCCCCATATCATCATCGAGCTCTTCGAAAAGCCTCTCCATGTCCTTATCAAGATCGTCAGCCATACTGTTACCTCTCTCGTGCTATCGTTAAGATGCTAAAATTAAACGAAGTATAGATGATATGAATGCGAACGTCAAATAGTAAATGTTGCGGGTGTCCGGCACGTGATCGACAATTTTTCCGATGGATGCGAAATGTCCGTCGTGCCGGGTAAAAATTATTCATGCGATCAATTATGATTAATAAAAATATATATAAATGTTTAATATAATTTTATAATTATACAATAAATGTTTAATATATATTATAAAAGAAATAAATATAGTGTATATTTGACTAATAAAGGCATTATTTACCCGGCTGCGCGCAAAAGAGGCATAGGGATTGGTGTGCAGTCACGCTGATCGGGTCATGACGTGACACTGCACCGTGATATTTAAATGAAAAACGATATAAAAATGTTGACCAAAATTTTTATATAAGTATAATGCAAGCTATAAATTATACGTCTATAGTACAATAATGTGGGTGGTTGTTCTGACACGCAAGAACTGTTTCATGGTTTCCGGAATAAGGAGTCTCACATTCCTCAGGACCTGCGTGACTTGAATGTGAGGGTTTTTGCAGTACTGTCTGAATCTCAGTTTTTAAGATGTCGTCGATGTGTACGACACCGGAGGTATCGCACCATGCCCGCTGAATTCAAATCGCCGCTTCCGTCCGGCAGCCTGGCGGATTATCAGGGATGGAGCATTCTGCTAGGTAAGGTAACCGAAAAGATCCTTACCGCGAAAGATGTAAAATATATCTTGGGCATCTCATACCGGCAGCTCAATGACTGGGAATGGCGAGGCATGGGAAGGGAAATCTTTGAACGGCCGGGACGTCACAAGAAAGAAGGGTGGCGAAAGTTTTCCATTGCCGATCTTATCGCACTCGGTGTTGTCCAGGAAGCCAAACTGTATGGCATCTCGATAACGAAGCTTCGAGCAGTAATGCACAATATATTTTTTACAGATGAGACCCTGACAACGATATTCCCATTTCTTGTATACGGGCATGATGTTTTTTTCTATTCAAATTTCGAGCGATCAAGTGCTTACTATGGTGTGAACAGTGTGATTGAAAGCGTCGAAATATCAGTTGAATATTTGCGAGACAGCGCATTCGTGCTGATAATTCCCGTCAATCGTATTGCAGACAATATTTTCATGAAAATGGGACGTGCGGATTTCCGGGTGCTGAAACAGGACGATGGAGGATACAACTTTTTAATCCACGGCGTGCCGCTGGCTCTTGAGCCTTTGCCGGGGCTGGTCGTCGAATAAAAAAGGGCTTACCGGCGAAGCGGTAAGCCCTGTATAATCATTGGCGTCCCCACGGGGAGTCGAACCCCGGTCGCCGGCGTGAAAGGCCGGTGTCCTAGGCCTCTAGACGATGGGGACGCGTTACGTATTCAGTGGAAGACGCTCTTATAATGGTTATGATCTCTTCTGTCAAGCGCCAATTAACTATTTTTTATTTTTTGATAAAAGTCAAGATAAAACAATCAGTTCCTCTGTGACGAACGTTATGCCTCTTCGAATACAACCGGTTCTCTGAGTAACGTGTTGCGCGCTGCGGCGGCGCATGCCGCAATCGCGGGATGCGTGCGTTTGAGGGCTGCAATCTGGTTGAGATTGTCGGCCGTGCGCGAAATCAGCATGGTGAGATCGCCGTCCGCGATATGAAGCTGTTTCGTAATCCTGGTCCAGTCAACGCCTCTAGCCCAGCTATACACGGCGATTGACGTCCAAAGCGGAAGTGGAGTGATGGAAAACTGTGCATCCTTCATCCGTTCAATCAGGGGGGTAACGGTGGCG
>Ga0272441_10014750_pt1 | contig 11018 bp, 9 predicted proteins | sample SSMProp6N_FD_193582 | JGI IMG/M metagenome (GOLD analysis project Ga0272441, IMG submission 193582) | Marine sediment archaeal communities from Little Sippewissett salt marsh, Falmouth, MA, United States - SSM-Prop-6N | ecosystem: Environmental > Aquatic > Marine > Wetlands > Sediment ...
AGGGATGAACTCAAAGCGCAGTACGACAATCCCGAGGGCCTGCCCCGACAGGAACTGATCTACATGGTCATGCAGAACATTATTGATCAAACGATTCCGAAAATGGCCATTAACAATCCCGCTGTGGACTGGCACATCAAGGATAATACAGTCACTGTATCCGCTGTGGATACTGAAAACCGTTCAGCGCCCGGAGAAGTAAAACCGGATCCTGAACCGGATACGCGCTATCAGCGCCTTCTGGATGTGTTTCATGCTGAAAAAAGGGCGGATCCGTTTTATCCGGCAACACCCACTAAAATTGACCGCCGGTTTCAACTCAACCGTGAAATTCCGGAGGAAGAGGTCACCGCTCTGTTTGAAAGCCTTTTAACTTCGGATGCCTTTAAAAGAACCGGTCAGCTCATCTCAAAAAAGCTGGGGCGTCCGTTAAGGCCCTTTGATATCTGGTACAACGGTTTCAGAACAAAAAGTGCCTATTCCGAACAGGAACTGGACCGTATCGTGGCCAAAAAATATCCCGAACCCGCTGCATTTCAAAAAGATATGCGCCGTATGCTTCTGGAACTGGGCTTTAAACGGAAAACCGCCGGTTTCCTTGCTTCTAAAATCGTAGTGGATCCAGCCAGAGGTTCCGGACACGCCTGGGGTGCCGAGCGACGTGAAGACAATGCCCATTTACGGACCAGGGTGGCAGAAACAGGCATGAATTATAAAGGATACAATATAGCTGTCCATGAGTTCGGTCATAACTGTGAACAGGTTATTTCCCTCAATCTTGTGGACAATACCCTGTTGAGCGGTGTTCCCAATAATGCGTTTACCGAAGCATTTGCGTTTGTCTTCCAGGCAAGGGACCTGGAACTGCTGGGCCTGAAACAGAAAGATCCGCTGGAACCCCATTTGAACGCATTACAAAACTTCTGGGCGACCTGCGAAATTGCAGGTGTCTCCCTGGTGGATATCCGTGTATGGCACTGGATGTACGACAACCCGAAAGCATCTCCTGCCGAACTGAAAGGGGCGGTCATACAAATTGCCAAAGATGTATGGAACCAATATTATGCACCGGTGTTTGGAATCGGGGATGTATCATTGCTGGCCATTTACTCTCACATGATTCATTCCGGTCTTTATCTGCCGGATTATCCGATTGGTCATATCATCTGCTTCCAGATTGAGCAGTATCTGGAAGGAAAAACCCTGGGAGTTGAAATGGAACGTATGTGCCGGCTTGGATCTATCACACCCGGTGCCTGGATGCAGGCCGCTGTGAAGGCCCCGATCTCTACTGAACCCATGCTGAATGCATCCGACCGGGCCCTGGCTGTTCTGGAAAAAATGTAGATTATTTTATGATTAATAAGATGTGAGGATTCAATATGGGTCAAATTACCCGATTCGGGATTTCCATGGACAGCAAACTGCTCGAGCGTTTTGATGAATATATTGAAGCACACAGTTACGCCAACCGGTCCGAGGCTGTCCGTGATCTGGTGCGGGACCGCCTGGTACAGGATGAATGGCGGCATGAAGATACCGAAACTGTGGGTACCATTACGTTGATTTATGATCACCACCAACGGGACCTGACAGAAAAACTGACCGAGCATCAGCATCAGGACCATAACGCCATTCTGTCAACCATGCATCTTCACCTCGATCATCATCATTGTCTGGAAGTACTGGCTGTCAAGGGCAAAGTAAAAACCGTTAAAAAAATTGCGGATCGGCTTCTGAGCATCAAAGGCGTCAAACATGGGAAGCTGGTCATGACATCCACTGGAAAAAATTTGTAACGCTGATTGGAGGAAAACCTGATGAAAAGAATCTGTCTTATTCTTTGTCTGCTTGCAGCGGGAGCATTAACAGCCGGACAATCCCCCTGGCAGTTTTCGGTGAATACCGGTCTAACACAAAATCTGGGATCCGAGTTTTTTACTGCCGGATGGCGCTCGGGTGCCAACTTTGGACTGGGTGCCGGATACAATCTGAAACCCTGTGTTGAACTAACCGGTGCTGTGTGTTTTCATCAATTCACATTCGATTCCGATGATTATCGGGATTACATCAATATCCCTTACGAAGATCCGATCATTGACGGCAGCCCGGCTGCCATTCTGACAGTTAATGCCAATATCAAATACAATATTAGCGGTAATTCCAAATCCCGTTTTAAACCCTATCTCTATGCCGGACCCGGTTTGTTTACCCGGTTTATTAAAGATATCGAAGTACACTATTATGTTGATAATGAAATGGATGGGTATATCGTTGAAGGAAGCACAAAAACGGCGCCCGGGATGATGGCTGGCGCGGGTCTGGATATTGAGATTGAAGGGGTTTATTTTTTCGTGGAACTGGGTTATTGTCTCGGATTTATTAAGAATGACCGGACATCCATTCTGCCTTTTAAAGTCGGTATTTACATAAAATAAACTTCCCGTACAATATAAAATATTCTTCGGGGATGCGGATTTTCAAACGCATCCCCTTTTTTATTCAGCAGCCATACCATTTCCTGCCCAGTAAATCAAATACTACCGCCTAAGGTGATGACTTGTATAAATTGCCCTAAAAGGTACGCACTTTTATACGGTTTCTTTCATATATAGTTGGGGGGGTTGGGTGGAATCTCCGGCGTTCGGGAAATCGACACCCGGAGGAGAGCAGAATTTTTTTGAAAAAGTAGTAAAATAATAATTAATCCAGCCACAGATTTTCACGGATTAACACTGATGTTAAAAAAAAGTATTTTAATCCGTGTTTCATCTGTGTTAATCCGTGGCTAAATATTTAAAATTGAAATTCTTACCAATAATGGAAAAAAATAACTTGTTTTTGTAACTTTTTAACTGTATATTTCGTACGATATATGTAAGATATGACAATATTCGTATGCTTTTTACTTTACCGTAAGGAGTGCTCTATCCCATGTCCAGGCATCAAAATCCAAAGAAATTACAGATTATTCAGTCTGCCAGGGCTCTTTTCTGGAAATTCGGCATGAAACGGGTTTCTATTGAAGAAATTTGCCGCGAAGCCAATGTCAGCAAAATGACCTATTATAAATATTTCAGGAATAAAAACGACCTTGCAATGACCATTCTGGATATTATTCAGCACGAAGGCGTTAAAAAATACAAAAGCATCATGCAGCAAAATATCCCTTTTGAAGATAAAGTAAAACAAACGATTCAGTTGAAAATGGATGGAACCAATAATTTAAGCCCCGAATTTTTAAATGATCTGCATCTAAACGGTGATCCCGAAGTCAAGGCCCATTTCCACAAAATATATCAGGAAAGTATTCAAATGGTTTTGAATGATTATATTGAGGCACAAAAACGCGGTGACATCCGTACAGACATTGAGCCAAAATTCATCCTTTACTTTCTGAATCACATGATTGAAATGACCGATAATGATCAGCTCTTAAAATTATATAAAAATCCGCAGGATATGATCATGGAACTGACCAATTTTTTCTTTTACGGTATCATGCCGAAAGGCAAATGATATGGCAAACAGTAAAAAAACATGTTTCTATTTAGTTGCCCTGCTCCTGCAGCTCTTTTTTATCTCCAACCTTCAGCCGCGGACAATCGGATTTCAGGGTCAGCTGACCGCGTGGACCCTGACAAATCCGGAGCAGAGCTATGAAACCCTGCTCGGTCTTCGTTATCTTCCCGAATTATCCGGCAGGTATACACTGTCCGGTTCACACACCCTGGATGCAAACATTGAACTGGATACCTACGGCATCGTTTTTTTCAAACCGGACAAAACAACAACAGACAGCCGGCTCAAGCTGTACCGCGCCTCACTGCGGTATGCCTCAACCCGCTTTGAAGCGCGGATCGGACTTCAGAAAATCAATTTTGGATCGGCCGCATTACTCAGACCCCTGATGTGGTTTAATCGCCTTGATCCCCGGGATCCGCTTCAGCTGACTGATGGGGTTTACGGTTTGCTGCTTCGTTATTACTTGATGAACAATGCAAATATCTGGCTCTGGGGATTAATCGGCAACCAGGATACCAGGGGCTGGGAAGTGGTTCCGACAGCCGAGAAAAAACCGGAATGGGGCGGCAGGATTCAGTATCCCGTTCCTGCCGGGGAGATTGCCATAAGCATGCATCATCGTGAAATTGATATTGTAAAGGGCATCAATAGTATATCGGCTCTGCCGGGACTGCCCTCTTCATTTGTTAATCCGGATATGATTCCGGCACAGGATCCGGTTTCTGAAAACCGGATCGGATTCGACGGGAAATGGGATATCGAAATCGGATTTTGGACCGAGGCAGCGCTTATTCATCAGGATATAGACTGGATGCCCTATAAATACCAGCGGATGATTAATGTGGGAGCGGATTACACTTTTGGACTCGGCAATGGTCTGCATACGCTGTATGAGCACTTCTGGTACGATATGGCCGAGAAAGCCTCGGCAAAAGGAGAGGGGCTGGAATTTTCGGCCCTGTCAGCTTCATATCCAATTGGTCTGATGGATCAGATATCCGGTATGTTATACTATGACTGGGAAAACAGCGAATGGTACCGGTTTATCAATTATCAAAGGACGTATGACAATTTGATGATTTATATAATCGGATTCTGGAACCCGGAACAGTTTCAGATCTATCAGACTACGCAGCAGAACAGTCTTTTCGCGGGCAAGGGTTTTCAGCTTATGCTGGTTTTCAACCATTGATGCCCGCTTATTTTATCAGGAGGACAACAGATGAAAAACAATCACATTATCACCCTGAACAACTGCTCAAAGAAATTTCCCGTTGGACGCGGTTTCTTTACGGCTCTGAAAAATATCAGTCTCTCGTTTGGCAAAGGAGAATTTACCGGTATTGTGGGTCCCAGCGGCTCGGGAAAAACAACCATGCTCAACATAATTGGATCCCTCGACAGTCCCTCTGAAGGTGAGGCCCTTGTACTTGACAAATCCATCGGACAATTGTCCCATAAAGAAGCAGCCGACCTTCGGAATAATCATCTGGGATTCATTTTTCAGACATACAACCTGCTGCCGGTTTACACGGTTTATGAAAACGTGGAATTCCCTTTGCTTCTGCTGAAAATGGAACCGGCCAAACGGAAAAAGTCGGTTCTGGACGCGCTGGAATGGGTTGGCCTGTCTGATAAAATCAAATCAAAACCGGCTCAGCTGTCCGGCGGAGAATCCCAGCGCGTGGCTATTGCCCGGGCCATGGTTAAAAAACCGGAGATCGTACTGGCTGACGAGCCCACAGCCAATCTGGATGCGGAAAATTCACATCATATTCTGCAGACCATGGAAAAGCTGAACAAGGAACTGAAAACCACATTCATCTTCGCCACCCACGACGACAAGGTGATCCAGTACCTGCACCGAAAGATAACGCTTCTGGACGGCCGGGTGGCAAAAGACGAAACAAAATAGCAGGAGTTGACAATGATCGCATTAAAACTCGCATATCGAAATCTGATGGGAGCGGGTCTGAGGACCTGGCTGAATGTCATTGTGCTCTCTTTTTCCTATGTGGTGATTATCTGGCAGCAGGGTTTTCTGCAGGGCTGGAACCGCCAGGCCCGCCAGGATACCATCGCCTGGGAGATCGGCGGGGGTGTATACTGGCACGAGACCTACGATCCCTATGATAGTTTTACCCTCACAGACAGCCATGGACCGGTCCCGGATGCGCTGGCTGCAGATTTAAAGGGGAACAGATTGACGCCCATTCTGATCTCACTGGCAACCCTTTACCGGGAAGGAAGCATGCAGTCTGTTCTGCTTAAAGGAATTGATACGGAACAGACCATTCTTCAGATTCCTTCGGATCAGCTGAAAAACAATACCGACGGAATTCCTGCATTGATCGGAGCGGGAACCGCCAAAAGTCTGAATCTGAAAATCGGAGATTATGTCATGATCCGGTGGCGGGATAAATCGGGTGCTTTTGACGCGGCTGAAGTGCAAATAGCCGCCATTTTTAAAACCAGCGTACCGACAGTGGACAAGGGACAGTTATGGATTCCACTGGAACGTCTTCGTGCCATGACCGGGATGTCGGGTGAAGCAACCCTTCTTGTCACCAGTCCCGAACAGCCGGTTCAAAAAGAAGTCGCCGGATGGATGTTTAAGGACCATGCTTTTCTATTATCTGAAATTGAAGAAATTATTAAAATGAAATCTATCGGCGGCTCGATATTTTACATTCTGCTTCTGGCCCTGGCCATGCTGGCGATATTCGACACACAGATACTCTCTGTTTTTAGACGCCAGAAAGAAATCGGAACCCACATTGCCCTTGGCATGACACGCGGCCAGGTCATACGCATATTCACGATTGAAGGCGCCCTTCACGGGATCCTGGCCATACTTGTGGCCGCTCTCTACGGTATTCCTCTTCTGTATCTGTCGGCCAAATCAGGATGGGCCATGCCCCAGGGCAGTGACGACTATGGTATGGCCATTGCGGAAAAAATATTTCCGGCATACGGAGCCGGCCTCGTTCTGGGAACCATATTGATTGTCATGATAGCTGTGACCATTGTCAGCTATCTGCCGACACGTAAAATTGCCAGGATGAAACCCACAGATGCCATCAGGGGGAAAATTCAATAATTGAATCATGGAGACCAAATCATGATAAAATTTCTAATCAAGGGTATTCTGCGCGACCGTCACCGGAGCCTGTTTCCCATGCTGACTGTCACGATGGGTGTTATGCTGACAGTCCTGGCACACTGCTGGATTACCGGTGTTCTGGGAGACATGATTGACTACAACGCCAGATTTTTAACAGGTCATGTAAAAGTAACCTCCGGTGCGTATGCAGAAAAAATCGATCAGGCCCCCAATGACCTCGCCCTTCTGGGTGTGGATAGTCTGATTCAGCGGCTGAGGACCGAGAATCCGGATATGACATGGGTTAAAAGAATCCGGTTCGGCGGATTAATGGATGCGCCGGATGAGCAGGGTGAAACCCGCGCACAGGGTCCGGCCATCGGCTTTGCGCTTGATCTGCTTTCCGATGACAACTCTGAAATACAGCGCTTTAATATCCAAAAAGCTTTAACAAAAGGCACTTTACCTGACTCATCGGGAAAAATCTTGATCAGCGATGAATTTGCGAATAAACTGACTGTCGGTCCGGGAGATAAAATCACGCTGATCACATCAACCATGTACGGAAGTATGGCCATGCAGAATTTTATAATTTCCGGAACCGTTCATTTCGGCATGAAAATTCTGGACCGCGGCGCCATGGTTGCTGATATCGGGGATATTGCAACGGTTCTGGATATGGAAAACGCTTCCGGTGAAATTCTCGGTTACTTTTCCTCCGGATTGTACAATGACGGAAAAGCTGCAAATCTCGCGCAACAGTTTAATACGCAATATACGAAAACAGACGATGAATTTTCCCCGCTCATGCTGACCCTGGCGGATCAGAATGATATGGCGGATATGCTGATGTTCATGAAAAACATTGTCAGTGTGATAGCGACTGTTTTTATCCTGGCCATGTCTATTGTGCTTTGGAACGCGGGCCTGCTGGGCGGGCTCAGACGCTTCGGTGAAATTGGTGTCCGCCTGGCTATCGGTGAACACAAGGGTCACGTTTACCGTTCCATGATCGCTGAATCAATGCTTATCGGTATTTTCGGCTCTGTTCTGGGAACTGCGCTGGGATTGGGGTTTGCGTGGCTGCTTCAAACCTATGGTATCGATGTTGGTGAGCTGATGAAAAACACAACCATGATGATGCCGACCGTATACAGGGCCCATATTACCGATGCAGCCTATTACATCGGATTCATCCCCGGTATTATATCAACGGTTATCGGAACTTCGCTGTCGGGTATTGGTATCTACAAAAGGAAAACAGCGCAGCTTTTCAAGGAACTGGAGGTTTAAAATGTTTACAATCATTAAGCGACTGTCTTTGTCAATCCTGCTCATCCTTTTTTGCAGATCTGTATTCGCACAGTATCCGTCCGGAGCTGATGTGCTGAAAAAAATTGACCGTAATATGACATCAAGAAACCGGGTCATTACATCGAAAATGATTATACACGGCCGCAGGGGCAGCCGTACGATTTCCTCCAAATCATGGGTTCAGGGCACGGAAAAATCGTTTACAGAATACCTGGCCCCTGCCCGTGAAAAAGGAACCAAAATGCTGAAACTTGAGGACAATCTCTGGATGTATTCACCGTCTACGGACCGTACCATTCAAATATCCGGGCATATGCTGCGTCAATCGGTCATGGGATCCGACCTTTCCTATGAGGACATGATGGAAGATCCCAAACTGCTGGATCATTACTCAGCCGAGGTAACCGGTATTGATACCATCGATCAACGGAAATGCTGGGTAGTGGAACTGACCGCTACAGACAAGGAAATGGCCTACCATTTCCGGAAATTATGGGTGGATACTGTAAGAAATATTCCTCTTAAAGAGGAGCTATACGCCAAAAGCGGCAAACTCCTGAAGAACATGGATCTGAAGGACGTCACATTTATGGACGGCCGCTGGTATCCAAAACGCATGATATTCAGGGATATGCTGAAAAAAAGTGAGGGGACGGTCTTTATAGTGGAAACTGTGGAATTTGATGTGGACATCCCTGAATATATTTTTACCAAAGCTGCTTTGAGGTAGTTTTTAAAAAGACAATGTTACCCTTCAATGTCATCCTGAACTCTGTGCCGAGCCCTGTGCTGAACTTGTTTCAGCATTGTTTCGGCATTGTTTCAGGATCTCATTATCAGTAAGCAAAATACGAGATTCCGAAACAATACTGAAATGAATTCAGTACATGGTTCAGGATGACAAAAATCAAGAAAATAATTTCTTCAATAATCATCATTTAATATACTTAAGCATATAAACTCTTCAGCTTGAGCAAAATACACCTTATAAATCCTTTTTTCGCAATTATCCACATTTTTTCCTTGATTTTTGCGTTTTTTGTGACTATATTAATTTCGCTTATCCACATGTTATTCACACCCGGGCAATAATCAAATTTGACACTGCACTCAAGGCATAAGTCTTAACATCCTCTCCCTCAAAATATAACCAATCTGCCGAAATGAACGCTTTCGGAGATTGATACTATTTCAGTTACATTGATTGTAACCATAAGGAGAGTATACCATGAGATTTTGGATTCTTTTTTCCCTTATTTTTCTTCATCTTTCTGTGAACGGGCAGACCGTCATCTGGAATGAAGAATTCACATATCCGGACGGCTCGTTGCAGGGACCGGGCACACCGCCCAAATGGACCCTGGATATTCATAACTGCAGCCTTGAGGGAGAGGATCATTTCGAAATCCGCTCAGAACGAATCGAGGGAAATGATCTGGACGGTGAAGCGGTCTGGATTTCAGAACCGATTTCCATAGCCGGATATACAGATTGTTCGGTGCGTATTGAATTATCAGAAACAGGAGCGCTGGAATCATCCGATTATATCGGCTGTTCCTATATTCTGGATTCAGATGAAGAAAATCCTTTCCCTGTAAACGGCATGGTCTATGACGATTTTGATGCATTAACTGCATCAGTCAGCAACCTTTCAGGGAATACATTGATCATCATGGTCTGGATGCAGAACAATGCCAATTCCGAAAACCATCGTTTTGATAATATAAAGGTAGAAGGCTTTGCCGCCAATCATCCACCGGTTATTCAGGGCAGTACCGTCCAATCCATTACGGACAAACAAACTGTAGTTCCGTTCGGTACAGTCACTGTTCTGGATGCAGACAATGACAATCTCACATTAACCATTGACATAAAAAACAGTGCAGCAGGATATTTCACCCCCACCTCCATCATCGCTTCCGGGTTTACGGGGCCGGTGAATGATAGAATAACACTGGCCCCCGCCCACCCTGCTCAGGCTCAGGCTGCCATTCGTCAGCTTGTGTTCGAACCCGTTGAAAACAGACTCCCTCCGGATCGAAGCGAATGTGTTGAATATATTATCCGGGCAAGTGACGGAATGTCCGGCATTTCCGATAGCAGTACAGTAATCAAAATCACTTCGTTGAATGATCCGGTCCAATTAGGTAAAATTGAACCTCAAACCGCTATCGAGGACGGGGAAACGGAAAAATATCCGCTTGTAATTTCAGATCCGGATCCCGGATCCGTTCTGGTTTCCGCATGGTCCTGGGATACCGCTCTTCTTCCAAACAGCGGGATCATTTTGCGCGGCTCGGGTAAAGACCGTGAACTGAAGCTGATCCTGGCGCCCGATCAATACGGCAGCACAAAAGTATCGGTCCGGGTAACCGATGGATACAGTGAGGATGTCAAAACCTGCACAGTTAACGTGATAGCAGTCAATGACTCCCCTGTTTTCATTCAGGATCTCCCTGAAATCACCCTGTGTCCGGGAGAACCATGCAGAATACCGGTATCCTCATGGTACGATTACGTGGAAGATGCGGACAATCCGGATTCCACACTCACCTGGACAATTCAGGATAACCTCCATACTATTGCCTCACTTGAAGGAGATACAATCGTTTTTTCATCACGGGACAATTGGATCGGTAAGGATTCCATGGTTGTTTCAGTGAGTGATCTTTCTCTGTCTTCTCAAACCGTTCTTTATATAACAATTACGGACAGCAGCCTCGATGCGGGGAACACCGCAACAGGTGTTCAAAACAATCCGGAAAAACCAGGTTTTTTTCTGTCCCCGAACTTTCCCAATCCTTTCAATGCTGTAACAACCTTCCATTTCGGAGTGCCGTTCACATCCCGTATCAGGTTGAATATTTATGATGTCACAGGCCGTCAGGTCGCTGATTTAATTGACGAAATCAGGCAGCCGGGCATTTATTCAGTGTGCTGGGAGGCTGCTAATGTCTCTGCAGGTTATTATTTTTACCGGCTTAGTATGGAAAACATGTCAAAATCCGGAAAGTGTCTGTTGTTGAAATAAAAAACAATCATATCCCGGTTTTAAACCCTGACAGGATTCAAAACC
>Ga0272441_10014751_pt1 | contig 11017 bp, 12 predicted proteins | sample SSMProp6N_FD_193582 | JGI IMG/M metagenome (GOLD analysis project Ga0272441, IMG submission 193582) | Marine sediment archaeal communities from Little Sippewissett salt marsh, Falmouth, MA, United States - SSM-Prop-6N | ecosystem: Environmental > Aquatic > Marine > Wetlands > Sediment ...
ATCCCTCCATTATCCACATCCCTCCATTATCCACATCCCTCCATTATCCACATCCCTCCATTATCCACATCCCTCCATTATCCACATCCCTCCATTATCCACATCCCTCCATTATCCACATCCCTCCGTCATCCACATCCCTCCATTATCCACATCCCTCCGTCATCCACATCCCTCCGTTATCCACATCCCTCCGTCATCCACATCCCTCCTTCATCCTCATCTTCCGCCTTCATTTCCCCATTTCGACGCATATCGATTCCTTTGGCAAAATACATAAATAACCATCACGTTGAGCATTATGTCTCATAACATTGCGATGGTGGTTCAAATGGAAGGTGCATCCGTGGAAATGCCAGGTCTCGAACAGCCTCAGGAGGATTTTTCAGATTTGGGTGGCGCAGCCCCTGATGAATCCCCCCAGGAAGAAACCGATACCGATCTCCAGAGCCGTCTGAAGACCAACCTGTTGGAACTGAGAGCGGCAGTGAAGCAGAGCTCGGATCATGGTATCGATATCGATGATGCCCAGGAACTGGTAAATAATGCGCTTATCGATTTCCAGGAAGGACGTTTCAAGGATGCCTTGGTAAATGCCATTGCCGCAAAGAAGGAAGTCAACAAGGGCCGGGCTAAAAAGAAGGGCAAGATGATCTACGAAAAGGAAGACGCCATAGAGGCCATCCAGGAGGCCCGGTCGGCCATCTCAAAGGCCAAGATGGATAACCGTCAGATTTCCGCAGCGGAACAGAGGTTCTCCGAGGCCAGGGGTCCCTTCAACGAAGGGGATTACGAGACCGCAATCAAGCTGTCAAGCGAGGCGGTGGAACTGGCCGAGAATGCCGAATTGATGGAAGAGGATACATCCTTTGGCCTTGAGACCGCCGGTGATCCTAAGAAGGAAGAGGCCCTGGCAAAGATAACGGAATTCAGACAGTTCATAGGTGAGCTGAAATCCAAGGGCGCGGACACTTCCCACGCCGAGACCATATTCAAGGAAGCGAAGCCTTCCTTTGATATTGGGGATTATGACGATGTAATATCAACGGTAGATAGGGCCATGGAAGCCGCGCAAAGCGCTCAGGTTTCCGCCCCAGCCGATGACCTGAGCCCGGACGATGCCAAGGAAGAGGCCCTGACAAAGATCAAAGAGGCCCGAACCACCCTAAAACAGCTTAAGGCGCAGGGGAAGGACACCTCCGAGGCCGAGGAGATTTTCAAGGGCGCCAAGCCATCATTCGAGCTTAACGATTACAAATCCGTGATCGAGATCGTGGACAGGGCGCTGGAGGCAGCCGAAAACGTCCCGGACAAACCCCAGGAACCCGAAGAGGAGGAAACGGATTTCTCCCTGGGCGGATCTTCCGAGGATATGGAAGAAAATTATTCTATGGATGATGAGGAGGATTCGGGTCCCCAGTGGGAGTCCACCACATCCCGGGACGATTTGGGGGAGACGACCGAGGGTCCCTCCTGGCAGTCGTCAGCTGAGGAGACGGTCGCCGCCACCACAACCACCACCACAGTGGCAACTTCAGATGGGCCCGAGACTGGTGAACCCGTTCCGTCCTATGATGAGGTACTGGAATCGTTGAAATCCACCCGGGAGCTGATAATCAAGGTCAAGGAATTCGGTATGGACACGTCATCCATCGAAGAGATGTTCAAGGAGGCAAAGCCCCTGCTGGACGCCGATGATTTCCAGGGTGCCTTGAAGGTATCCAACGACTGCAAGGAGGAGATCATCAGGCTTCAGACCGGTGGTTGAACCCCCGGTGTATGATATCTGGAAGGTTTTATCCAAACGTCGGTATTTCCCATGGCAAGAAAGACAAAGGTGTTCTTTCAGGGAGGGCCTCAACAGGTCCCAATGAGACAGGTTTCCAGTGTGAACTTCTCACCACTCCTGCTTTTGATTGCCGTTGTGGCCCTGGTGGGTGGGTTTTTGGGGACATTGTATTTCGATAGCTGGGTTGCACCTCATCTGGATATCTTCATCTGCTGCATACCCAGTGGTATAATTGCCTTCATATTCCTGATGCTCGCCCTGGTTTCGGGACTCGCCCGTGTCCAGAGGAGCAGGACGGTCCAGTTCAACATGGATGGGACCGCACCCCAAAATTGGCAGGATCCGGGGTACAAAAGCCTGAAATTTGATCAGATGGACCGCGCCGAGTTGAAGAACCGTAGGCAGAACATGAAAAACTTCCTCGAAAAACTGGAAGGTCAAAAGAAAGACGGGTCCATCAGCCCCCAAATGTACATGCAGCTTAAAAGCAGGTACGAAAAACAACTTTCCGACATAGAGTTCTTCCTGGGAAAGGACGATCGTTGAGGGGTATTGGATATTCGATGTTGTAATGCAGCACCTGAGGTTGGGCAAAGTTGATTACCATCGCTAACATCTCCAGTGGTACCGCAACGGGTCGGGGGACTTATTTGCCGGGTGACATCACATCAGAACGGAAGCTTATAAGTGAGGTTGACGAACTGCGAAACGAGGTAAAGGAACTACGGATGACCGTGGACATTCTCCTGCAGTACATTGCCAACATCCAGAGTTTTGAAGATGATATGGAGGATGACGCCCTGGGCGATATCATGGCCTTCCCCTCAAAGGACATGCATATCACCATGTGACGAGCAATCCGAATGCCGGGTAGTCACGATAGGACGTCGGGATGTCCGCAGGTGATCTAGAATGAACAACAGACAATCGCCCGGAAAATATCTCAGGGATCACGAAAGGTGGAGGACCGAGCAAACCATTAACCTAATTCCCTCCGAGAACCTGACGTCTCCGGCCGTCCAGAAATTCCTATCATCCGACCTGGGTCACCGTTACACCCTGGAAGTGAACGGAGAGATCCATGGAACGGTTTGTGATCTGGCCTACAGAGGTTCGAAATACCTTGACGAGATGGAGAGAGAGGGGGAGGCCCTGGCCAGGGAACTGTTCGGATCGACACATGCGACCCTCAGGCCACTGTCGGGCCATTTATCCGTGATGATGATGGTGCTTTCCACCTGCCGCAGGGGGGATACGATCATGAGTATCCCAGTCTCGTTTGGAGGCTATGACGGTTATGGTCCGGACTATATTCCTGATATCCTTGGCCTAAAATATGCACCAATCCCCTTTTTGGACAACGCTGGGAACATAGACACTCCGGCCCTGGTTGATGAGATCGGAAAAAAACGTCCAAACCTGGTGGTTCTGGGGGCCTCAATGATACCGTTCCCCTACGATCTGAAACCCATAGCGGAGGCCTGCGGTGATGTGGGTGCGACCCTGGGATACGATGGAAGCCACGTTCTCGGACTTATAGCCGGCGGCGAGTTCCAAGACCCCCTGGCAGAAGGGGCGGATGTCCTGGTGGGGTCCACTCACAAGACATTCCCCGGTCCTCAGGGGGGCATACTGCTTACAAACGACGATGGAATTTTCGAACGGGTGAAGAAGAACATAACCTGGCGGACCATGGATAATGCCCACTGGAACCGGGTAGGGGGACTGTGCCAGGCCCTCTGGGAGATGGAAAAGATTGGAGGATCCTACGCAGAAGCCGTGGTGAGAAACGCAAGGTCCCTGGCCCGTCATCTGCATGAACACGGTTTTCCCATCCGCTACGAGAAACAGGGTTTTACCCGTTCCCACCAGGTCCTGCCGGATGTGGATGCCGTCTTTGAGAAAACGGGTCTCAGCTCTCCCGAGCTGGCCAAGGTGTGGGAAAGGAATGATCTGATATCCGATGCCCTGCTTCGACTGGGAACTCAGGAGATCACCCGGCTCGGAATGAAAGAGGATGACATGGCACAGGTGGCGTCCCTTCTGAAAAGAGCATCTCATGGCGAGAATGTGGGTGATGAGGTACGATCATTTCGGCATCGTTTCCGGTTGAGTTACTGTCCAAAACCAACCGGGTAGGGTGTTCTTTTTACATAAATCGCGATCACTCCCCCACGGATAGCGATCACCCCCACGGATAGCGACCATCCAAAACTTTTAAGTCGACAGTCACGGTTGGCCGAGGTGCGGACCCGTGAGAAAGATGGCCACGACGGAAAGTGGGAGCAGTACAGTAGAATCAAAAAGGCTTGCATTGTTCCCTGCAATAGCTTTTCTCTTCCTCCTCTTTTTGGGGCTTATCTATCTTGATGTTATGCCTTCGTTGGAAGAGGAGGTTCCCCTGGATACCTGGTACAATATTGGCATTGGACTTTTCATGGTCCTGTTGATAGGTATCATTCTGACCGCACCCACCAGGGTGGAAACGCCCAAAAAAGCCACCGGGAAGCAAAAAATTGAGGATGTGGCCATCAAACCCGTGTCTTCGGAAAGTGTGGTCGTTGAGGAGTTCAAGGAAGAGAAGACCGAGGAATTGAAGGAGGGTCTTCTACTTGGAGAGATCGTAACGGACAGGAAGACCTCATTGCCATCGGAGGTGGTCTATCCCACCCGCATGGACGGTGGGATGGTGTTTGATACCTATGTCCCCCTGGGTCAGGGGGCAGTTTTGAAACTTCGAAGCCCGTTGGTCAATATCTCGGAAATGAAGCAGAAATGATACGGTTTTATTTCACCGGACAAGCCTTTATATCGGGGTTTGGGGTTCGGTGGAAACCTAAGCATTGCCACTAAGGGTGATACCACTTGGCCGAAAAGGATTACTACAACATCCTGGAGATAGACGAGGATGCATCCCAGGATGAGGTCAAGAAGGCCTACCGGAGCCTGGCGAGAAAGTACCATCCCGATGTGAACCCCGGTGACGCTCAGGCCGCAGAGAGGTTCCGTCTCATAAAGGAAGCCTACGATGTTCTGTCTAACCCCCTGGAACGGGACAATTACGATCGTAAGAGGGGCGGGGTTTTTCGAAGCGTCAATGCTCAGCCGCCTCGGGAAGACATGAACGGGTATGCCACCAACACCCGACCGGCCCCGGACAGCACCGTGGGGGGATTCGAGGATGACGACCGACCTGCCAAGGGCGATGATCTTCACTACGACCTGGAGATAACATTCGATGATGCGGCCTTCGGCCTCAACACAGAGATCGAGATACCGGTTCAGCGGCACTGTGACCAGTGCAAGGGTTCCGGTGTCCAGCCGGGCACGTCGCCCCAGAGATGCCCTGTTTGTCAGGGCAAGGGCAAGGTGTCTGTCACCAGGGAGACACCCTATGGTACCCAGACCTCCATCACACGTTGCGAAAGATGCATGGGAAGGGGAGAGATCGTGGTCTATCCCTGCAACCGATGTAATGGCGTGGGAAACGTGAACATCCTCGAGAGGGTTTTCGTGAAGATCCCTCCCGGGATCGAGAACGAATCCAGGCTCCGGATCAAAAACAAGGGTGAGATGGGAAGGAACGGTGGCGAATCCGGGGACCTCTATATCACCATATTCATTCAGGACCATGATTTCTTCGAACGTCAGGGGAACGACATTCTCTGCGATGTATCCATAACATATCCCCAGGCGGTTCTGGGCGCCGATATAGATGTGCCCACCATGGAAGGGACCGCCAGGATAAAGGTCCCATCGGGAACCCAGCCAGGTACGATCTTCAAGCTCAAGGGCAAGGGCATCGTGGATATGATCAACGGGGTCCGGGGTGACCAGCACGTTAGGATAGTGATCCATGTGCCGAGCCGGATCAATGACAAGGCCCGATCCGCCCTGCAGAGGTACAGTCAGCTGATCGGTCCAGCTCCTTCCCAGTGATGGGATGGTTTTTCACCCCCATCGGACCACAATGTAATAATAACCGGTGATCCAATTTTGAGCCGATGATAACCATCATCGGCGTGGGCCATGTGTTCCGCATCAAGGAGAGCGTGGCCGATCTGATATCCCGAAGATCCCCTGACGTGGTGGCGGTGGAACTGGACAAGGACCGTTACTGGGCCCTGAGACATCCCCAGTCTCCCCGGGATCAACCATTCATCTACCAGATGCTTTCCCGGTTCCAGAAACAGGTGGCAGGTAGCTACGGGGCGGAGGTTGGAGAGGAGATGCTCTCCGCCGTGGACACGGCCAAGCGGATCGGGGCCAGAGTGGCTTTCATAGACCTGGAGGCCCAGGATGCCCTCCAGGACCTGATGAAGAAGATGACCTTCCGTGAGAAGGTTCTGCTGCTTTCCGGCATGGCCGGAGGTGTTGTGGGGGGACTCTTCGGGGGACTTTTCGTCCGCAAAAAAAAAATAGAGAAGGAACTGAAGAAGTTCGAGTCCGACAGCCAGGGATACATGAACACCCTGGAAAAGGAGTTCCCAACCGTAAAAAGGGAGCTGATCGACCGCAGGGACGTTCACATGGCCAAGGCGTTGGTGGAACTCGAAAAACAATTTTCAAATGTGGTTGCGGTCGTGGGGGATGGACATGTGGTGGGCATGAAGAAGATCATGGGTGATCGTCCCCTGGAGGTGATCCGGCTCAGTGAGGTCAGGGCACACATTCCGGGCAAAACCCCTGATCCCATGCCAAAGAAACCATCCACGATCACTCTGTCCTACACATACAACGATTGATCGGGCCATTCCAGCAACCAACCCGCAACCAATCCATATCAACCCATCATCAATCCGCAACAAATCCCAAACGAACCCACAATCCTCCCACAACCAACTCACCACCACTCCAATCCACCCCACTCCAATCCACCCCACTCCAATCCACCCCACTCCAACCCCCGGCCTTCCCCAAACCGACCCCCAATCCCCCCATCCACTAACCCACACGCCGAACCCATTCCTTCGGTGTCGATATTTATTAGTAAGGGCCGCAATCCCCGGTCCATGGAAGGAACCAGGGGACAACCCTCAGGGTCTGCTTCATCCGGAATGTCATCCATGGAACGATGGTGGGCCAGGGGAAGCTCCGTTGATGGAAGTCATCTGGAACCCGTTTCGGCAGATGAAATGCTAAATTGGATTAAAGGTCAAGATGGTGGACGGTGCCTTGACATCGGGGCGGGTTCGGGTTTCCATCGATCCATGGTGGAGGCACGAGGGCTTGAATGGGTAGGAGTGGATCCTTTCACATCTTCCTTCCTGAGCGTTGTGTGTGACGGTCATGCACTCCCTTTCAAGGACGGTTGTTTCCGTGCGTGCATCGCAATGCAGGTTATGGAACATCTCCGGGATCCCCACGAGGCCCTCAGGGAGATCAACCGGGTGTTGGAAAAGGGAGGGAAGTTTGTGGGTTCGGTCTCATTTCTGGAACCGTATCATCACGAATCCTACTTTCATTTTTCACCCCTGGGGCTCAAACACATACTCAACCAGTGCGGATTTGATGATCGGGTGCTGGCTCCAGGTGAGGATGGGTTGTTCATGGTTGAACGGGGTTTGCTGGGTCCGGCGTTCGTGCCCTTTGTGGCCAGGTCCAAGGGACGGGCGCTGAGGATGGTTCGTGACAAGGTGGGTCCCCGGATAATGCGGAGACAGACCGGATCGAAGGAACCTGTCACTGACCAGTCGCTGCAGGCCGACCGAATGAAACTGGCAGGCCACCTGGTTTTCTATGCCCAGAAAAGGTGACTTTCAGGGGAAGGGTCAGCCTCCCCTTACCTCGGGGTGCTCTGCGATATAGTCATATATCGCCCGTTTGAACACGTAGAAATGCTCCTTGTCCGAAACGTATGCCTTTGACGCTTCCTGGATAGCAAGTTTCTGCTCGGCCACGTCAATGGTCCCGTCGTTAGCCCAGGAACGATTGTATATCTCCTGGACAAGGGAGTTGCCTTTACCAGGATTCTCATTTGGACCGTATAGAAGGTCAATCGGGGCGGCCTTCACCTGGGGGAAAATATCGGTTAAGACCTCCTGGGTAGCAACCACGTAGTAAAGATGGCTTCCCTCCAGATGTTCGATGATCTTGAGGGCGGCAAGGGGTGAAAGGCGTCCATCCTTCCAAATGATCTTCAATGCATCCTTGAGATCTTCCTTGACCGAGCCTATGTTCCTTCCCCCTGACGATTGCGGGGATTGTCATTCCCCAAATATAATACCTACCCTGAAATCGGACCGATTATTGAAAGTAATGCATGGTAAAGGCCAAAATCCCCTAACACTCCGAACGCCAATGCCCTATCCCACGGGGCGATCATTTCTTCAATGTGCCCTTGAGACCGCAATTTTTACATTCGATATCTATGGGGCGTTTGCTGGATGGGATGACAATGATGGATCCACAGTCGCGGCACTTGATCTCCTTTTTCTTCTTTTCCCCCGTATCGGTTTTTTTGCCGGCCTTTGCGGTTTTATCGGTTTTGCCGGCCTTTGCGGAATTGTCCCCAGCCGGTTTTTCCTTTCCGTCGTCATCTGTCCCGGAGCCCTTCTTTACATGGCCTTTCTCCCCGGCGCTGTCGGGTTTGTTGTCTTTCTTGGAAATCCCCGGGTCCATGATTAACTCCTCCCCATCCTCTGCAGTATCTCTTAGGAAATCCTCTTCCAGCTCCTTCTGTTTCTGGTAGAAGCGATCCCTCTCCCTTTCAAAGGATTCTTTCTCTTCTTCAAACTTCATTCGGGCCTTTTCCAGTTCCTTTTGCCCCTCCTCAATTCCCTGTTTTAATGTTTCCAGGTCTTCATCGCTCCTGTCCTTATCCGCCTTGTTGGATTCTATCTCGGCTTTCAGCTCCTTGAGCCTGGCCACCTTGTCGCGCAGGTCGTCCTTCTCCTGTTCGATCTCTTCCTGCTGAGTTTTCAGCCTTTTCTGGGCAGCGACCAGCTCTTTTTGGTCTTCGGATAACCTGTCCCGGTCCACCCGGAGCTCTTCTCGTTTGGACTGCAGTTCTTCCACCTCGGACTCCATGGACTTTTTTTCTTCAACCCAGTTTTTCCTTTCCTGCTCGATGCTCTCCCGCTTTTTTTCCAGATCCTCATTTTGGCGGTCTATATCGTCCAGCTGGCTTTGAAACCGGTCCCGTTGTTTTTCAACCCTGGTACGTATATCATCCAGGTCCTTTCGCTCCCGGGAGAGGGCGTTTCTAAACTCCAGCAGTGTAGAGCGGTTCTCTTCAAGGGACTCGTGAAGGGCCAATGCATCATCACGATGGCTCTGCGCCGCCTGGGACATGTTCTCCATGATGGATGTAATCCTGGAGTGGAGTTCGTCTTCCCTTTCCCGAATGGAGTTTCGGGACTTTTGGATATCATCCATTTCATCTTGGATGTCGTGCAGCTTTTTGTCAGTTTTGGGATCGGGTTTCTTTAATTCGGGTACGGTGGGCAGATAGGTTTCCATATCTTCCATGCGATCGGGCATCTCGCCCACTTCGTCGTTGGATGGTGGAGCTTTCGATGATGTTGTTGATGATGTTGTTGATGAGGTGGTTGATGATGATGGTGTGGACCCTTCCTGTTGTTCATGGTCTGAGGGGGAGGATATATCCTTATCCATGTCGATTCCATTCGAACCGTCACCTGAATCGTCACCGTCATCTACCCACTCGACAACAACATCCTTTTTCGACATCAGCTTTCCCCCGTTACCCTTTCTTTATTCGGATTGACTATTTAATGGTATTTCAAAAAATCTCTATGCAAGTTCATGATAGCGCCGACGGTTGTTATCTTTGGCTGGTTGAATATGGAGTGCTCTAATGTGCAATTCACAAATACCCCCGTTGATCATCCCTTTTCACCCATTCGAAAGATATACTGATCGTGTTTTTTGCCCATTTTATTCTCTTTGTTGTTTTCCTGGGCTGGCACGGGAGCGGGCCGATCCGCTTTCTTGTCATATCTGGCAATGACTACCCTCATTTCGTGTACCGCACTATCGGCGATCTTCTTGCCGTATATGTCCTGAAGTATCCTGTCCAGTTTGCTCACCACTTTCCGGGCCTGATCAGCAGTGAGGGTCTCCAGATTGAAGCCCATGTCCTCGCACTGCTTTCTTACAATGAACCTCGCGGTTCCGTACATCACCTTCTCAAAGCTTCGGGTCAGGGCTTCCCCCAACTGTACGTTTTCCATTTCCTTCAGACCAGTTCTCCCCCCGGTCATGGCGGTACTGCCTTAGATACTTGGATTGGTGTAACTATTTCAGAAGTTTCTGAAGCAGCATCAGGTCCGTCAGCGATGCCTTCAGCCGCAGCTTCTTGGTGGCATAGGCCTTCATGGGGTTGATCTCCTTGGAGAATATGCCTGTGTATGTCTCCAGATCGGATATCACCCTGACATCCGCATCCTCGATGTCCCCCTTGTTGGGGCCATTGAGCTTGCAGTCTTCAAGCCTGAAACTGAAACAGTCACCGTCGGTGACCTCCATGACGACAGACCTGGTCTTGTCTTTCACTGCTTCTTTGAGCTTTTCGTCCTCTTCGATCCTCTTATTGAAGGTTTCCACCAGATCCTTTAACATATCTTCCATGCAACGCATCTCCTGAATCATTACAATACGAACCGATTCGACAACCCTTCGAGCTCCCGATTCAACCCTTGAAATCGTCCAGGGTCACGGCCCCGGGTCCATGGTTTTTTAAGAGGTTCTGAGATGTCTTCCAGCTCTTTCGGATGTGGGGTGGAAGATGACCATGCTCCTTTATCCATTTTTCCAAGAACCACACCGTCCTGGGGTCCGAAGGATAGCCCGATCCCATGCTTGCTCCAAGCTCTTGTTCAATGCGTTGCACTTCCGCATCCCTGCGGACCTTGGCTACTATGGATGCGGCGGATACCACGGGATATATGTCATCGGCCTTGTGCCGGGACACCACCTCGATGTCCTGTCCTATCCGTTTGAGTATCTCGAAGCGGAAGTTATCGGCGTTGGAATCGGCGGCGTCCACGTAAACGATGTTGGGAGACAGTGCCTTTATGACCCGTGAGAAGGCCACCGCCTCGATAACGTTTAGGGACTGGTGCTCCCGAAAGGTGTCTATCTCCTCGGCGGTTATGATCTCCAGGTGTACCCGGGCCACCTTCCGAATCTTTCGGTCCAGATCTTCCCGGCGCTTTGATGAGAGCTTCTTCGAATCGCGCACCTTCAGTTCCTTTAGGGCGTCTT
>Ga0272441_10014752_pt1 | contig 11017 bp, 10 predicted proteins | sample SSMProp6N_FD_193582 | JGI IMG/M metagenome (GOLD analysis project Ga0272441, IMG submission 193582) | Marine sediment archaeal communities from Little Sippewissett salt marsh, Falmouth, MA, United States - SSM-Prop-6N | ecosystem: Environmental > Aquatic > Marine > Wetlands > Sediment ...
GGCTGTTCTGGGTTGCGCCGATCATCGGCGGGCTTGTCGGTGCCCTCATCCACAAATCGCTGCTGAGCGACGAGCAATGATGCAGGGAAGCAGAACTTTTTCAGTCCGTCTTGTGACGGTTCCATCAAAAGCAAAAAGGGCTCAGCCGCGCCCGTCGACCGAGCCTGCCTTTTGCCCGACGGCCGTGGCGCAACGCGCCAGAATGTCGAGATAACCCTCGATTTCCCACGCCGCGCGCCCGATGAACAGACCGTCGACATGCGGGCGCAGGATAAAGTCGGCGCAATTGCCGGCATCGACACTGCCGCCATAGAGACAGGGCACATGGCGGCCCGTAATGCGCCGCGCGACCGCGATGATATGGGCCTGACGCGCGTCAGCATAATCGGGCGAAGCCGGCGTTCCGGCTTCACCTATGGCCCAGACCGGCTCGTAGGCCAGAAGGATCGGGGCCGATTTCTGCGCATCATTCAACGCGGCAAATGCGGCTTCGACCTGCCGCTGCAGGACCCGATCGGCACATCCGGCCGTCTTCTCGCTCTTTGTCTCACCGATACAGATCAGCGGAACAAGACGGTGGCGGATGGCGGCCTGTGTCTTCAGACCGACCGTCGCATCCGTTTCGCCGAAATGGGCACGGCGTTCGCAATGACCAAGCTCGACAAGGTCGGCACCACACTCCTGCAGCATCACCGGTGAGATTTCACCCGTCCATGGACCCGCTTCGGCCCAGTGCATGTTTTGCGCCCCGACCATGACGTCCGTTTCGGCCAGAAGCGCCTTGACCTCGCGCAGGACCGTAAAGGGCGGAATGACGAAACGCTGGATCCCTTCATGAGCGGATGCGCGCAGAAGTCCCTCGGCAAAATGGCGCGCCTCGGGCAGCGTCTTGTTCATTTTCCAGCTTGTGCCGATCCACAGCCGTTGCTGGCCAACCATAGTGAAAGCCCCTTGCCGCGCATGCAGCATAAAAGAATGCCTGCCTGTCAATCGGGTGCCCGCTTTCCTGGCTCGTCACCTTTTTGAATCTGAAGTTCGTTCTGTGCGCGCTGAAAAATGAGACGAACTTCAGATTCAGGTGACTAGCACTACTTTGGCAGATTTTTGTGACTTTTGCATTTTGAGGATTCTCACGGTGCGTTTTGGGTGATTCATAGAGAGCCAGCTTTGAAGGAGGCTGGCGGTTGTGGAAAAGTGGCGACGTGATCTGGAAACGTGGTTGGTCCCGTTTGTTAAGGGGCTGCGGCACAAGACGAGGGCCCGGATGTGCCCGGCTTACATTGCCGGGCTGATCGGTCCGGGCGATCGCAAGAGCGTGCAGCCCATGGCGGCGCGTGATGCGACGACCAGCTATGACCAGTTGCATCATTTCATCGCCAGCGGGGCCTGGGAAACCGGGCCACTGGAGGCGGCCTTGCTGGCTGAGGCGGACAAGATGGTCGGAGGCGAGGACGCGTGGTTGATCGTCGATGATACCGCACTGCCGAAGAAGGGAGATCACTCGGTCGGCGTCGCGCCGCAATATGCGTCCTCGCTTGGGAAGACGGCCAATTGCCAGTCGTTGGTCTCGGTGACGCTGGCTTCGCGCGAGGTGCCGGTGATGGTGGGTCTGCGGCTGTTCCTGCCCGAGACCTGGACGGAGGATCGCGGGCGCATGGCCCGGGCCCGAGTGCCGAAGGATCGCCAGACTTCCCTGACCAAGCCCGAGATCGCCATCGAGGAGATCGATCGTGTGATGGCTGCAGGCCTGCGTTTCGGCTGCGTGCTGGCCGATGCGGGATACGGCTCGAGCGGGCCTTTCCGCCAGGCCTTGAGCCGGCGCGGTCTCAACTGGGCCGTCGGCCTGTCGCGCCGCCAGAATGTCTACCCGTCTGACACTGGGCTGATTTTTCCCGAAGCTGCAACAGGCAGGCGCCGGAAATATCATGTCCCGGACCGTGTGGCGGTTTCCGCCGAAAACATGCTGGCCAACGAAAAATGGAAGAAAATCAGTTGGCGGCGGGGCACCAAAGGCAAGCTCAGCTGCAGATTTGCTGCCCGTCGCGTCCGGGTCGCCGATGGCCACCGACATCGCATGAGGGACGGGCGGGTCCAAGCCATGCCCGGCGGCGAGGAAGTTTGGCTGGTCGGCGAACGGCGCGCGACCGGGGAGCAGAAATATTACGCATCAAACCTGCCGGCCGATACGAAGCTCAAGACGCTCGCCTCTGCCATCAAGGCAAGATGGGTCTGTGAACAGGCGCATCAGCAACTCAAGGAGGAACTCGGGCTGGACCATTTCGAAGGACGATCCTGGACGGGCCTGCACCGACACGCTTTGATGACGATGATCGCCTACGCGTTCATTCAATCCCGCCGCCTCACGGCCGCGGGAGGGAAAAAAAAGGGTCCCCGGGCCACCTCCGCAACCGACCATGCCAGCTGTCAGGCAGGCAATCCTCGAAATCTTCGCACGGCCACCACCCATACGCTGCCCTCATTGTGAAAGGTTCATCGCAGCCGCAACCGATCCTGATCTGCCAAAGTAGTGCTAGAGTGCGGGCACAAGATAGTTCATGATCGATTCGATGCGGATGATGACCTTGCGGATCAGATGCGTTGGCCTGACGCTTTCGGTATAAATGGCGCTGGTTCCGGCTGAGCCAGGCTTGAGCACCTCCAGCGTTTTGGCATCGTCGAGTTTGATTCTGACAAAAAAGGGTTCGGCTTGCATCTGACCCGCGGCAAGAAGGTTGCCCGAGGCAACGACCTGCCCCTGGGACGAAATGTCGAGAATGGTTTCGACGGTCCCGGTTGCAAGTACACCGGGCGTGGCCTTGAAGGCGATTTCGACCGGTTGTCCAGGCTTAAGGTGACGCATATAAATCTGATGGATCTCGGCCACGACAACCTTGTCGGACGTGTCGACAAACACCATGGCCGGCGCAAAGGGAAAATTCGTCACCCGCTGACCTTCGGCCAATGCAAGCTGGGTGACATAGCCATCCGAGGGAGCCAGAACGGAGGTTTGTTCAAGGTCCCACTGTGCCTGTTCAAGCGCGGCGGTAGCCTCGGCGATCTTGGCGACGGTACCGTCCTCGGTAACCGCACCGATCTCGGTTTCAGCGCGCGACACCGCAGCACGTGCCTGCTCGGTTGCACCGATGGCCGCTTCGAGATCCGCCTCACGCTGTTCCAGCCTGTTTTCGCTGATCGTGCCGCTGGCAACCAGGACCTTGTCGTCATCATAGCGTTGCTGTGCCAGTTGCTGGAGGGCAATTGCCTGGCGCAGCTGTGCCTCAGCCGCGGCCAAGGCATCCTGATCCTGCTTGACCTCTGCCTCGACGCGAGCCTTGGAAGCGGCCGCCAGATCAACGGCGATTTCGAAGGGTCTCGGATCTATCCGGAACAGAAGTTCGCCCTTACGCACCGGAACATTCGGTCTGACCGCAATCTCGACGACCTGACCGTTCACATTCGGAATGATCTGAACGGTCCGGCTGACGATGCTGACCGGCCCCGAAGGCGCACCCCACTGCATCGGGATGAAGAAAAAGAGCAACAAGATCGCAACAAAAAGCAAAGTCGACAGCCATGTCGCCTTGGAGTTTGGCAAGACCTTGATCTTGATCAGCACAAAGAGGAGGGCGACATAGCACAGCGTGAGAAAAACGATCACGACCCGGCCTCCGCATCCTTGCTGCTGCTTTCACCGGGTGGCGCAGCGGCCTCGAAAAACGGTGAGCGCGTGAAAGCCCAGATCAGGGCGAGTGGCCAGAATACGCCGCCCAGAAGCGCGCCGGCCCAGCCGGCAACATTGATCGCCTCCTGTTGCGGGTGTCCCCTCTGTCTGGCGAGTTTTCCGGGCAGCATGGCAAGCACCACAAATCCGACAATGACCGCCAGGACCAGGACAATGAGGATGAACCAGGAAAAAATGTAGAGACCTGTCATGCCGCTTTTCCATGCCTCAAACACCGCTATCCTGCCATTGTATCGATCTCTTTCGATATTTGGCAACATGATAGACGGGCGGACAGGCGACAGGATCTTGAAACGGCAAATTCATGTTTGAAAAAATCTTGCCTCGAAGCGGTTTCAAATGTCAAATTCACCGCGTTCGCGATCATCACCGCTATGGATTCCTGAACGACAGTCTGTCTGAAAACCGGCCTTCGACGACAAGGAGCACCCGATGTCCGCACGTGATCAGATCCTCGATCTGAAGGCTCGCATGGGTCAGTCGATCATCGGTCAGAGCGATGTCATCGAACGGCTGATCATCGGTCTTCTGGCCAACGGCAATCTGCTGGTCGAGGGCTTGCCCGGATTGGCCAAGACGCGGGCAATCAAGGCCATGGCCAGGAATCTCGACGCCCGTTTCAGCCGTATTCAGTTTACGCCGGACCTGTTGCCCTCCGACGTGACCGGAACCGAAGTCTATCATCAGGCCGAGGGTAAGTCCGAGTTCCGTTTCGAACCCGGTCCGATCTTTGCCAATATCGTTCTGGCCGACGAGATCAACCGCGCCCCTGCCAAGGTACAGGCCGCGCTGCTGGAGGCGATGGAGGAACGCCAGGTCACGGTTTCCGGCACGACACACATGATGGAGCCGCTGTTCATCGTGATGGCGACACAGAACCCGATCGAACAGGAGGGCACCTATCCACTGCCCGAGGCGCAGATGGACCGCTTCCTCATGCATGTCAACATCACCTATCCGCCGGTCGAGGACGAGGTCAAGGTGATCCGGCTCGTGCGCGGTGAGGAACAGGCCGCCCGTGAGAGAGGCCAGGACAAGGATGCTTCCCGCAAACCCGACGACATTGCGCAACAGGCCGTGTTCGAGGCGCGCGCCGAGATCGCGCAGGTCCATGTCTCGGACGCGATGGAACGCTATATGGCGGATCTGGTCTATGCCACCCGTACACCGGCCAGATTGAGTGAAGAGCTTGCCAGCTGGATCGAGATCGGCGCCAGTCCGCGCGCCTCGCTGGCCCTCGACAAATGCGGGCGCGCCCATGCCTGGCTTCACGGCCGCGATTATGTCGACCCGCAAGATGTCAGGGCGATTGCGCATGATGTATTGCGCCATCGCGTGGCGCTCAGTTACGAGGCCCAGGGGGACGGCAAGGTGAATGACGACGTCACCGATGAGATCATCCGGCTGGTCGCGCTGCCCTGATCAGGAACTGGGAAGGGGATGATGGCAAAGACGGTTCTGACGCACAGCCGCCAGCCGGGGCATGGGCACGATCCCCGCATCCATGTCGATCTGAACCAGCTTCTGCGTCTGGCCGGGCCGGCGCGCCGGCTCAGCCTGTTGCCGCGCCAGCCCGCCAGTTCGGTTCTCAATGGACGCCACGCCTCCAAACTGCGCGGACGTGGTCTGAATTTCGAGGAATTGCGCCACTATCTGCCCGGCGACGATACCCGCACGATCGACTGGAAGGTCACCGCGCGCACCGGCGAACCCTATGTGCGGGTTTACACCGAAGAACGGGACCGCCCGGCGCTGCTGGTGGTCGATCAGCGCATGTCGATGTTCTTCGGCAGCCGCGTCTACATGAAATCGGTCATTGCTGCCGAAGCGGCCGCCCTGGCGGCGCACAGCCTGCTTGCGCAAGGCGACCGGATCGGCGGTCTGGTGTTCAATGACGAGGCCATCGGCGAACATCGTCCGGTGCGCTCGCCCGTTGCCCTGCACAGATTTCTCGCCTCCGTCGCGCGCGCCAACACACAACTCGATGCAGCGCGCGTGGTGGCGCAGCCAGGATCGTTAAACGCGGTATTGCGCGCCGCAAGGCGCATCGCCAAGACCAACTATCTCGTGCTGGTTTTTTCCGACTTCGACGGAACAGACGACGACACCGAGCCGTTGATCCGCGCGCTTGCCCGGCACAATGATCTCATCTTGTTCAGCATATCCGATCCGCTGAGCGAGGCACTGCCCGAAGGTTTTCGGATCACGGCCTCCGACGGCGTTCTGCAGGCCGAGATCGACACCACCGACGGCAGGGTCCGCAACCGCATGGAGGAAATGATACGCGGGCGCCTTGGCGATATCAGCAAATGGGCGCGCAAATACGGACTGCCGTTTCTGCCTTTGACAACCCGCAGGCCGGCCATGGATCAACTGCTTCGCCTGATGGGGCAGAGCGGAGGGCATGGATGAGCAATCATCTCGAAGGCCTCAATCTGGTCGAATTGCTCGATCTGCTGGAGCCGGCGCCCGAACCGGAACCGGTATCATGGATGCCGCAGACGATCGGCTGGCTGTGGCTGGGTCTCGCCGTCGCGTTCGCTCTGTTCCTGGCGATCCGCAAATTCGTGCGATACCGCCGCGCGACGGCCTATCGACGCGCCGGCCTGGCCGCACTGACGGCGGCGGGCGACGATCCGGCACGCATTGCCAGTGTGATCCGGCGCACCGCGCTGGCCGGTTTCCCGCGTGAGGATGTCGCCGGCCTGACCGGGACCGGCTGGCTTGAATTTCTCGATGCGACGATGCCCGGTGACGGCTTTGTCCATGGTCCGGGACAGGTTCTGGCCAGGGCGCCCTATCAGACCAGCGAAGCGCCGCGCGGTCTTGCCGAACTGGCGCGTCACTGGATTGCCAGACACACCGTGCCGCCGCGTGGCGACGGAGCACGGCCGTCATGATCACGCTTGCATATCCCTGGCTGCTGGTGTTGCTGCCCTTGCCATGGCTGGTCTGGAAATTCGCCAGCCCCCATCGCGAAGAGGTCCGGGCAATCCGGGTACCGTTCTTTCGCCAGGTCACCGAGGCGGCCGGCGCAAAGGCGCAGACAGGCGCCATGGTTCTCAAGCGCGGAAGACTGCAGATGGCCGTCGCGATCCTTGTCTGGGTTCTGATCGTTGTCGGTCTGGCCAGGCCCGAACGGCTTGGTGAACCGGTGCTGATCGAGAAGTCTGCACGCGACATCGTGCTGGCACTGGATATCTCGGGCTCGATGGACGAACGCGATTTCACGGGTTCTGACGGAGAACGGCAACAGCGGCTTGAGGCGGTCAAGACAGTCCTGAAACAATTCATTGCCGCGCGCGACAGCGACCGCATGGCGCTGATCGTGTTCGGGACACAAGCCTTCGTGCAGGCTCCGTTTACCGAGGATCTGCAAAGCCTTGACGGGTTTCTCGATCAGACACAGGTGGGCATGGCGGGACCGAACACGGCAATTGGCGACGCGATCGGCCTGGCCGTGCGCTTGTTTGAGGCCAGTCAGGTCGACGAGCGGCTGATCATCCTGTTGAGTGACGGTGCCGACACAAACAGCCGCATGACGCCGGTCAATGCCGCGGCGATTGCGGCCGAGCGCGGTGTTGTCATTCAGGCGATCGGTGTCGGCGATCCCGAAGCGTCCGGTGAAGACAGGGTCGATCTTGCCGCCCTTGAAGGCATCGCAAGACGCACCGGTGGGGCGTTTTTCTTTGCTGATGACACCGAGGCGCTGTCGCAGATCTATGCGCAGATCGATGCCATGGCGCCGCGGATCAGTGAACAGACGAGCTTTCGTCCTGCCGATGATCTGACATGGATGGCGGCCGCTATCGCTGTCGTGATCGCCCTGATCGCGCTGGCCATCCTGACCATCAACACCCGACGCAAGGCAGTATGATGGCGCAACTCGAGGCCTTTCATTTCCTGCGGCCGCTCTGGCTGCTCGCATTGATTGGCATCGCGATCGTCTGGTATCTGGTCCGCCCGAAGAAAGCGGATATCGACAGCGAAACCGCCGATATCGCACCGCATCTGGCGGACGCCTTGCGGGTGGGGTCGCGTGGCAAACGCAAGATCTATCCCATCGACGGTGTATCGATTTGCCTGGTGCTGTTGAGCCTGGCGGCGGCGGGACCGACCTGGAGCCGGATACCCAACCCGCTGATTGCCGAGACGGCGCCGCTCGTCGTGGCACTCAAGGTCACGGAAACGATGGAGACCCCCGATCTGGCGCCGACACGGCTCGATCGCGCCCGCTTCAAGATCCTCGACCTGATCGGCAAGCGGGCAGGCAGCCGCACGGCGCTGATCGCCTATGCTGGCACGGCGCACCAGGTTTCACCCTTGACCGAGGATCCCAACATCCTGCGCCCGCTGTTGCAGGGGCTGACCCCTGCGGTGATGCCGGTGGCCGGTGACAATGCGGCAGCGGCACTGGCCATGGCGGTCGACGTGCATCAGGCCGCCGAGGCGCCGGGTGCCATCCTGTTTGTGCTGGATGATCTGAACCCGGTCGACATGGCAGCCTTCGAGGCCGACAGCGATTCGCCCCTGCCGCCGATCGTCATGCTCGTCACATTGCCGGAAGGCCAGATCCCGCCACAACTGGACCGTCTGAAACAGGCCAAGGTCTTTGCATTGACCGCCGATGACAGCGATATCAGCCGGATCGAGCGTCAGTTGCGCTCGGCCCATCAGGCCGCGCTTCTGGCTGACGAGCGCCTTGCCTGGAATGACCGGGGCTGGTGGCTGCTCTGGCCGGCCGCCTTGCTGGCGCTTTTCTGGTTCCGCCGTGGCTGGACGATGCGATGGACGGCCGTTGCGTTTGTGGTGCTGGGTCTGCAGATGCCCACCACCGCGCGCGCCGAGGGTTGGATCGACTGGTTCCTGACACCCGATCAGCAAGGACGGCTGGCTTACGAAGACAAACAATTCGCAAAAGCCGGCGCGCTGTTTGAAGACCCGATGTGGCGCGGTTATGCCAAGCTGCGCGCCGGGCAATATGATGAGGCCGCCGAGATCTTCGCCCGTCTGGACAGCGCCGCGGCGGCGTTTGCCGAGGGACTGGCACGCATCCGCAACCGTGAATACCGTCCCGGCGCCCGTGCCTTCGAGAAGGCACTGATCCGTCAACCGGATTTTCCCGAAGCCGAAACCAACAGGGAAATCGCCTGGGCCATCGTCGACTATGTGGAACGCACCCGCGAACAATCGGACACCGGCGAAGAAGGAGGGATTGGTGCCGATGACATCGTTTTCGACAATGAGGCCCAGCGTGGTGCCGAAACGCAGATCGAAGCACCTGACGAGGACGCGGCACCCTTGACTGCCCAGCAGTGGATCGACAGCATCGACACCGATATGGTTGATTTCCTGCGCAACAGATTCCTGCTGGAAAACGCAGGTCAGGCGCCATGATCCGGCATCTGGTGATCGTCGTGCTGTCTGTCTGCCTGTCAACGGCTGCCACGCGTGCCGAAGAGCCGCGGGTCAGCGTTGAACTGCAGGCCGATAGCACTGTCGTCGGACAGCCACTCGTCCTGCGCATCAAGGTGCTGGTAGCGACCTGGCTGCCCGCTCCGCCCGTCTTCCCCGATCTGGAAATGCCGTCTCTGATGGTCCGCCTGCCCGAACGCGCCTCAGGCCCGGTCAGCGAACGGATCGATGGCGAGACCTGGTCCGGTGTGCAGCGGGCCTACAGGCTGTATCCGTTGAGCGAGGGCGTCTTCACGCTGCCGCGCGGCGACATTGCGATCACCTATGCCGAGCCGGGCAAGACGGACCCGATCGCCTACAAGACGGCGCTGCCTGATATCAGTTTCACCGCGACGCTGCCCGCCGGGGCCCGGACCCTGTCACCACCGATTGTCGCGACGGGCTTTACGCTCGAACAGACAGTGGAGGGCGAAACCGGACTTTCGGTCGGCGATGCGCTGACACGCAGCCTTGTCGCCGGCATTGCGGGCACGACGCCGGTTCTGATCCCACGCCTCAGTCCGGATATCGATGCGGGCGCTGTGCGTGGTTATCCAAAGGATCCGGTCGTCACCGAGATGGAGCAGAGGGGTGTCTTGTCGGGCACCCGGCGTGAAGACATAACCTATGTCGCACAGGATGATGGCACGGTCGTTCTGCCGGCGGTGTCCTTCGACTGGTTCAATCTGGAAACCGGTGCGGTGGAAACCGTCTCGGTGCCTGAGGTTACGCTGACCATCACCGGCGCGGCGCCGAAACCGCCAGATGCGACAGAGATCACGCGCCTCGTTGTCCAGGCCCTGATCGGACTTGCCATCGTCTGGACCGCCTTCAGATTGCTGGGTTCGCGGATTGCCGGCTGGGTGGCCGGGATGCGTCAGAGATGGCGCGGTTCGGAATTTCATGCGCACCGCGCTGTTGTCAGCGCCATGCGGCGCAGGGATCTGTCGTCCGTCATGACGGCGCTCGAGAACTGGCTGCGTTTCTTTCCCGATGCCACGGCTGCAGGGAGCGAAGACCTGCAAAACGCGCTGGTCGAAATCGGCCAGGCGCGGTTTGGTCCGCAGGCCGGCATGACGGCTACGACAGGCTGGCCGGCGCTCGAAAACACATATCGCCAGACCCGCAAGACCCTGCGCACGTCCCGGCGCGACACGCGCGCCCGAAAGACGCTGCCATCCCTGAACCCGTGGCGGGTTTCATGATCCGCCTGAGGCATGTTCACCGTCATTGCAAGGGCAGGCAGAGGCAAGGCGCATTGCGACCGCCCCTCATGTCTTGCGCCTGAAGGTCCGGGCGCGCTCCAGCGTGTCTTCGAACGAAACAATACCGGCGTCCGAACCCAGCCCCGTGGCGACCAGCGCCGCGCAGGCCTGGGCGAAGCCGATGGCCGCTTCGGGATCCATCCTGTGGTGCAGCGCGCAGATGAAACCGGCGTCGAACGCATCACCGCAGCCGGTCGTATCCACGACATCGATGTCATAGGCAGGCACCCTCAGTCGGGTACCGTCGCCATGGGCGTAGAAGGCGCCCTCGCCGCCCAATGTGAAGACGCAGCATTGCGCGCCCTTGTCGATGAAATATCGTGCACAATCCGCGGGATCGCTCTGCCCGGACATGTCCATCGCCTCTTCGATCGAGGGCATGAAATAGTCGATGGACGGCAACAGCGGTTCGACGATCGCGGCCGTTTCGGCGGTTGCAGCAATCAGGTCGAAAGTGGTGGTGCAACCGCGCTTCTTGGCTTCTTCGAGCAGGATACGGCTTGGTTCACCATCGAGCTTGCGCAGCAGCCCTGTCCCGCCCAGATGCACGATCGGC
>Ga0272441_10014753_pt1 | contig 11016 bp, 5 predicted proteins | sample SSMProp6N_FD_193582 | JGI IMG/M metagenome (GOLD analysis project Ga0272441, IMG submission 193582) | Marine sediment archaeal communities from Little Sippewissett salt marsh, Falmouth, MA, United States - SSM-Prop-6N | ecosystem: Environmental > Aquatic > Marine > Wetlands > Sediment ...
ACTATCCAGTACGTGATACCGAGCACTTCCTGGCGCATGCTCTATGATATACGCGCGAGCAGGAAAAAGGGAACCATTCACATGGTTGTTTACGCGGACATATACCAGAAGACAGGTGAAAACTGGGAAAACATTGACCTGGCGCTTTCCACTGGCGCGCCTGTAAGTTCAATCAGGCCGCCCAGCCTCAGTCCATGGTTTCTTGACATCAGGGACGGGCGGAGACTGGAGGGCGCTTCAGGAGCCATGGCAATTAAATCGCGCAAAAAGATGGCCCCGGCAAGAGAGGAGATCGACGCTGAAAGCCCTGTGCTGCTGCCGGAGACACGGGTAAGGGAGAAGGGTCCGTATTTCGAGATAGCCCTTCCCATGAAACAGACCATCCTGTCATCAGCCAAGTATCAGAAAAAATATCTGAAGGAATATAACATCAGGAAGGGGAGCGGTGCCCGCTTCTACTACGAGGTCAGGCCGTCGCTCGTGCGCACAGCATACCTGCGTGTTGAGACCACGAACGTGACTGAACTTCCATGGCTCTCTGGCGAGTCCCAGATCTTTCTTGAAAACGAATTTATGGGCAAGGTCTCCATTCCTGATACCCCGCCCGGAAAAAAAGAAGACCTTGTACTCGGGATTGAGCCGAGGATAAGCGCGAAAAAGGAACTGGTGAAGAAATACGAGGACGAGGCAGGCGTTTTCGGCGGTAAAAGGCGGATAAAGTATGAATGGAAGATCACTGTTGAAAACCAGATACCTCAGGCCAGGGACGTGCTGGTGCATGATGTGATACCTGTCTCGCGCAATAAAAAGATTGAGGTTATGGTGGAAAACCTCTCGCGTCCATATATGAAAGACCCTGAATTTGAGAAATCAACAGAATTCGCGCGCGGCATACGGCGCTGGAAGGTCTCAGTGCCGGGGAACAGCAAAATTGAGATAACATATGACGTCACGCTTTCATTTGACAGGGACACCCCCATACAGGGGATTCGCTGAAGGCTTTTTAATAAATATTCTACCGGAGGAAGGTTTACATGATAGTGCTTTATGTTCTGCTTGCCCTTGTCGGGCTTATTGTTCTGTTTCTGTTATTGAAGCTGGTACAGCTTTTTACCGGCAATAAACGCGCTGAAATTGAGCGGGAGAACCTTGCTGATGTAAAACTGTCGTCTTTCGGCTCAGTGAAAAACCTGAGCGTGCTGCCCCTTATTGATTTTTATGCAGCAGAAGAGGGCCTGGCAACAGAGGCAGGGGTTTCTTATCTCATAAAGGCTGATGATACAACAATTCTCATGGATGTGGGCCTTAACAAGCAGGGGGAACACCCGTCTCCACTGCTTCGCAACATGGAAAAACTGGGAGTGTCACCCGGCGATGCTGACATGATCTATATCACCCACCTGCACCTTGATCATGTGGGGGGCATGAAGGAGCAGCGCACCGGTACATTCAGCCTGTCCAGGGGCCCTGTAGAACTCCCGGAAATACCCGCTTACCTGCCCGTGGACATGACTCCGTCAGAATGGAACCCGGGCCCGGTCCCGGATGTCTCAAAGGAGCCCCGGGTGCTGGGGAAAGGGATCGTGAGCATGGGGACCATACCCAGGAACCTCTTCCTGGTGGGCATGACATACGAGCAGAACCTCGCGTTTAATGTTGAGGGAAAGGGTATTGTGCTTGTAATAGGTTGCGGGCACCAGACAGCGGAAAGGATTGTTGAGCGCGCAAAGGCCATGTTTGACGAGCCCATATACGGGGTCATAGGCGGCCTTCACTTCCCGGTTCACGGGGGCAGGCTCATGATAGGACCACTGGAGATGCAGAGTATTGTGGGTTCTGACAGGGTCCCGTGGGACGGGATCAGCGAGGATGATGTGAACAGCGCCATTGACGCAATCGAGTCTGCGGATCCGAAATACGTTTCACTGTCCGCGCACGACAGCTCTGACTGGGCCCTTGACCGTTTCAGACAGGCATTTGGGGAAAGATACCATGACCTGAAGGTCGGGGAAGAGCTTAAGATAAATGTGTAATCAGGGGTTTTAGTATAACTGTAATGAACAGTTTCAGAAAAACAAAAATTGTATGCACACTCGGTCCTGCAACTGACCGGGACGGCGTGCTGCGGAGTCTCATTGAAAAGGGGATGAACGTGGCACGCCTTAATTTCTCACACGGCACGCACGAAGAACACCTTAAAAGGATCAGGGAAGTGCGTGCCATTGCGTATGAGCTGGGAGCTCCTGTTGCTGCCATGCTCGATACCAGGGGTCCGGACGTCAGGGTCCGGACCTTCAGGGACGGCTCCGCCTCTCTTGAGCAGGGCCAGGACTTTATACTTTACCCGGATGATGTACCGGGGGACGAAAAAGGCGTCTCAATAACCTACCCGGACCTTGCACAGGACGTCAGGCCCGGTGATGCGGTCCTTGTTGATGACGGGCTCATGGAGATGCGTGTTGAGTCCGTGGACGGCAGGAATGTCAGGTGTACTGTCCTTAACAGCGGAACAATCAGCAACAACAAGAGCCTGAATTTCCCCGGGGTAGTTATAACCCTGCCGTTTGTAAGCGAACAGGACCGCAGGGACATCCTGTTCGCGATTGAACATGACCTGGATTTTATCGCTGCTTCATTTGTAAGGAATGCAGGGGACGTAAGGAAACTGACGGACGTGCTTGAAGGCAATAACTGCAGGGACATCAGGATCATATCAAAGATCGAAAACAGGGAGGGTGTGGAAAATATTGACGAGGTAATAAGGGTGAGCCACGGCATAATGGTTGCCAGGGGGGACATGGGAGTGGAGATCCCCTTTGAGGAACTCCCCTCTATCCAGAAGGAGATAATCAGGAAGTGCAACCGGGCAGGGAAACCTGTTATTACAGCTACCCAGATGCTCGACTCCATGATCCGTAATCCAAGGCCCACACGTGCTGAAATAACGGACGTGGCAAACGCGATCTATGACGGCACCAGCGCAATCATGCTCTCAGGTGAGACATCCATAGGCAGGGACCCGGTAAACGCGTTTGCGACAATGGCAAAGATCGCCCTGAAAACCGAACGTGACATAGATTACATCAAGCGTTTTGAAGAGACGCACATCGCAGCGTCCAGGAATGTGACAGGCGCAATAGGCTATGCCACCTGCTCTTCCGCACACACACTGGGCGCCTCAGCAGTAATTTCTGTTACGAGTTCAGGTCATACTGCAAGGGCCGTGGCCAGGTACCGCCCTGCCTGCCCGATCATAGCCACAACCGTTTCTGAAAAGGTATGCAGGCAGCTCGCGCTTACCTGGGGGGTTGTGCCGCTTGTTTCCGAAGTACAGGGAAGCATGGAGGAACTTTTTGACAGGGCTGTTGAAAACGCTTCCGGAACAGGCATTGTCCAGAGCGGAGACCTGGTAGTTATCACTGGCGGAATGCCCCTGGGTGTCAGCGGGACAACCAATATCCTGAAAATCCATATTGTGGGGGATGTCCTTGTCGAGGGAAGGGGAATTACCCGCGCTGTTGCATCGGGGAATACGTGTGTTATAAGTGACGATCCCGGCAGTATCAGGGACTTTAATGCCGGGGACATAATTGTCATCCACAGGACAACAGATGAAATACTGCCGGTGCTTAAAAACGCGTCTGCAATAATAACCGAAGAGGACAACCCGGATTCAAAGGCAGCTGTTGTGGGCAGGGCGCTTGAGATCCCTGTGATAATCGGGGCGGAAAATGCAACAGGTATACTGAAAAGCGGTATCGTAATAACAGTGGACGCGGCAAAGGGCCTTGTCTACAGCGGGGTGAAGCTGTAGATGCTTTCCGTGTCAGAAAAGATTCTGTAAAAAGGCGGATGGATCATACAATGCGGTTTACCTCTATTAAAGTAATTGCGGCATTGCCGCTTATACTTGCGGTTTTTTTCATTACCGGACCGGACCGGGCCCGCGGTGATGATACAGTAGTCATTGCCTCTTTTTCCACTTCCATAGCTGACCAGCACCCGGACGTAAAGCGGAACATCACACTCGCGGGAAACAGGCTCAACGGGGCGGTAATTTATCCGGGAGCTGTGTTCTCATTTAACAGTACTGTGGGTGAGGGGTCCGCGAAAAACGGGTTCGCCAGCGGTAATGTGCTCTACCGCGGTATGGTCAGGAGCGAACCCGGAGGGGGGATATGCCAGGTGTCATCTACCCTTTTCAATGCCCTGCTCATGGCGGGATTCGTGATAATTGAGCGCCACCGCCATTACCAGCCTGTAACCTACGTGCCTGCCGGACTTGACGCGACCATCAAGTATGGCAAAAAGGACCTGAGGATGAAAAACCCGCACAGGCAGGAAGTCTTCCTTTACGCTTCAGTGAATGATAAAAGTATATCTGTGCAGGTGAGGGCGCGGCGCGCCCCTGTATACTCGTATGACCTGTATACAGAGGAAGAGGATATAGAGATCCCCTTTGAACAGGATGACCGTGATATACGAAAAGGCCTGAATGTCGAGGTGTACCGTAAAAAGTACAGGCAGGGAAAACTCATCTCAAGCTTTCTCCTGTACCGGGACTACTATCCGCCGGTATACAGGGAGCAGGCGGGACAGTGAGGGATTTCATTGCATCGCTGTTGTGCGGTTTTTTGCTGTTTGCGTGCAATACCGGGCTGTGCGGGCAGGACCTGCTCGGTAAATGGGAGGAGTTTTCCAGGAGCACGGACTCGCGCGAGCTCTGCTCCTGGCTTCGCATGAGGGCCCGCTGCGAGCTCACAGGGGAACGCTGCAGCCCGGGGTCCGGTGTTGTTACTCCGCCATTTTACGGGAGGCTCGGCATTTTTGTCACGCTCAGGACCGGGGGAAGGGTGCGGGGATGTTACGGGGCCTTTTCCCATGATTCCGTCAGCCTTGACCTGGTGCTTGTCCGGTACCTGGAGGGGGCTCTCACGGGCGATCCCAGGCACGAACCGATTACGGGTGCGGAACTTGAAGACACGGAAATAATCGTTACTGTTGCGTCACAGCCTGTGCCGGTTGATGACCTGCTCTCAGTAGACCCGGGAAGCTACGGCATCATGCTTACGTTTGAAAACGGTTCAGACCTTGTTTTTGTCCCGGCCGAGGTCCGGACTACCTCGTACCTGAAAAAGGTTGTTGCTGGAAGGCAATACCAGGCCCGTGTCTTCAGGGCAGTTACATTGAAGTGATACCATCCCGGAACCTGTCCCGGGTATATATGCACTAACGGAGGATGATCATGACCAGAAATATTACAAAGGCGCTCTTCCTGATTACAGCTGCGGCGCTCCTGTCCTGCTCTTCCGCCGGGGTGAAAAAACTCGATAACGGGCAGAGCGTTTTCTCCGGCAGCACAGGAAGGCCGGACGCGAAGTCATCGATCAGGGGGCTGGTCATTGACAGCGTAAAGGGCCGCGCGATTGAGGGCGCCAGGGTGGAAATAAAGAACGCCAACATGGGTGTGGGCTATTACCTGAGAAAGACGGACAGAAGGGGGCGCTTCAGTGTTGATGATTTCCTCCCGCATATAAATTACGTGATAGAGGTGAGTGCTGACGGTTTCGTTACCCACAGGTCAACAGGAGATATTGCCGCTGGCAGGAGGACCATCAGGCTCACGCCAGAGGCTGTGCTTTCAGGAACAGTTAAGGACTCGGCAGGCAACCCGCTCGCCGGAGTCAGCGTGAAACTGAAGGCGAGTCACAGCAGGTACGGCAGCAGCCAGAGGCGTCCCCTTATCATGGAAACAGACGCGCGAGGGGATTACAGCTTTACTAAGCTTGAGCATGGGCAGTACATGGCGACCTTTACAGCCCCCGGATATATAACCGAGACCGCAGGGATAAGAAACCTGCGCGCGGGAGAGACATTCAGGCTGCCAATGGTCATGGTGCGGCCGGCAACAATATCCGGAAAGGTCCTGATAACCGGCCTGGACGCGCCCGCAATTAATGTTGATGTCACGGCCATGGGCAGGCATTCCCACGGCACTTCCACGTACCAGGACGGTTCGTACAGGATAGAGGACCTGAAACCCGGCAGGTACAGGCTGAAGATCAGTCACCAGGGATTTTACGGGCTTACCACGAGTACCGTGCGCGTGCGCGAGGGCGCGCAGCTCACAAACATGAATTATAAAGTAAGGCCGCGGGAGCCGCGCGCCAAAGTATACGCCTACCGCTATACATTCGCGCCCGGAAACAGGGTTGAGTTCAACATGCGCACGCTGCGACTGGAGAGCGTGCGGGTTACCATCTACAGCGTGCCCACAGGCGTATACATGCAGGGCGGCATAGACCCTGATACACTTGATCCGGAAAAGGACGGGCTGAAGACGGTGATGCAGTGGAACGAGCCCGTGAGAAAATTTCAGCCCTACCAGTGGCGCTACCAGTCTGTCCAGGTAAAGAAACCCCTTGCAACCGGAGGTTACTGCGTGGAGGTTCGCGGCGCAGGCGGGGTCATGAACAGGAAGTTTTTCACTGTTACCTCGGTAGGGGTTATTGTCAAGCGGACCAGGGACTCCATCTTCGCCTATGCCACAAGCCTTGTCACGAACAGGCCCGTGCCAGGGGCGCGGGTCATTCTCTTTGACACCTCTCCGAAGAAGAAAAAAGGCAAAAGGACCAGGTACAGGGCTCCTAAAAATTTCGAGGACCTTCCGGTACAGGTTGTTATGAAGGGGAAAACTGACATGAACGGGATCTACCGCGCCAGGCACCGCTCTTCACGCTACCTCTCTCTTCTGCTGGTCGGGCCTGACGGGAGCTATGCCCTCTGCAACACGGGCGCGCCGGGAAGGTTCAGCAGGGAAAGGAACAAGTATTTCATATATACGGACAGGCCGGTGTACCGCGCGGGTGACACTGTCCAGTATAAGATAATCGGCAAGACCAGGAAAAACAGGTTCGTGCCCATGTCAGGAGGGAGGATATACTATAAGATCGTGAACAGGGACACGGGAAGTACCATTGAAGACGGGACCCTGCGACTTGATGACTGGGGCACTGCATGCGGCAGCATAACCATTCCGAAATCCGCGAACCTGGGCACACACGAGGTGCGCGTTGGGCCTACAAAGAAGAACATGTACGCGAACGGGCGCTTTTACGTGGAGCAGTACCGCAAGCCTGAATTCAGGATTGACCTTACCCCTGCCAGGGACTATTTCGTGAACGGGGAAACTGTTGAATTCAAGGTGGACGCGAAATATTTTTTCGGGGCCCCGCTTAAAAACGCGCTCGTGAGATACAGGTTTTATGAGACAAGGCTCAGGGACACGGACACAAGGTACTGGTGGGAGGAGGACTACCAGGCGCGCCGTTCCTATTACAGGATGAGACTGGAGGGGGAGAAGTACGTGGACGCGAACGGTATCACAGTGCTGCGCCTGTTCGCCGGCGATTACCCCTATGACAGGGAGATAACACTTGAGGCGACCATAATAGACAGCTCCAACGTGAGCATAACCGCCCGGAAAAAAATCAGGGTGGGCAGGGGAGAGTACTATATCAAGATCCTGCCTGAAAAACAGTTCTATTCTGACACAGGAAAGAAAATGGTGGAGGTCAGGACCGTGACACATACCGGCAAACCGGTCCGCGCGAACGTGGAGCTCGGACTGTACAGGTACGTGTGGAAGCCCGCGCAGAGGGTTTATGTGCATGACAAACGGCCCCTGTTTTCGAAAAAAATCACAACAGACAGAAAGGGTTACGCAAGGGTGAGCCTGCCGGAGAGGTTCGCATATCACGGGGAGTTTGACCTTATTGCCCGGTCAAGGGACAGGAGGGAGAACATCATTACTGCTTCACGCGTAATATGGGTCTACAGCCCGTACGGCGCGAGCCCGGCATCCAGGTTAAAAAACCTTGAACTTGTGCCCGGCAGGACCAGTCTGGACAGCCCGGGCAGGGTCACCTGCCTTGTGAAGAGCCGTTTCACTGACGCGTATGTGTGCCTTACAATTGAGGGAAGGGACGTTTATGAGTCAAGGGTGGTGCGCATGAAAAAGAATATCATGCCCGTGACCTTTGATATAAAGGGGAAGTACGCGCCCAACCTCTATATCTCCGCTGCCATGCAGCGCAAAAGGGCCCTATACACCAGGACAGCGGGAATTGCCCTGCCGGTAAAGGACACCGGCCTGCGTATAGCCATAGGCACCGACAAAAAGACCTACATGCCAGGGCAGAAGATAAGGGTGGACCTGAAGGCCACTGATTCAAACGGGAAGCCGGTGTCTGCGGACCTGTCCCTTGGCGCAGTTGACGAGGCCATCTACCAGATCCGGCCGGACCACACACCAAAGATGCGGGACTTCTATTATTCAAAGATATCGAACTGGGTGCTTACGAGCTATTCCTTTCCCATTACAGTGCTCGCCGGCGCCGCAAAGGAGGGCAAGGTAAAGGTAAGGGAAAAATTCGAGGACACGGCCTTCTGGAAGTCCTCCATAAGGACAGGCAGGGACGGGACAGCCAGTGTCAGCTTTAAACTGCCTGACAACCTTACCACGTGGAGACTTACTGCTCGCGGTCATGACAGGTCAGGAAGGGTAGGGGAGAAGAAGGGCACATTTCCCGTGACCCAGGACCTTATCGCGCGAATAGGCAGGCCCCGCTTTTTTACAGAGGGGGACCGTGTCGGGCTTATCGGTATTGTCAACAGCAACACGGAACGCGGCCTCAAGAGTGTTGAAACGGAGTTCTCCGTGCAGGGCAGGAAAATGACTCCTGACAGGGACATCCGCATAAGCCTTCCCGCGTACGGGTCAGCACGCAACTACTATTCGCTGAGCGTTCCCAAAGACAGGCGGGAGCTTGCACTCAGGTTTTACGCGCGCGCAGACCGAAAGGCTGCTGATTCTATCAGGGTGAGTGTCCCTGTTCAGAAAAGGGGCGTTTCCTATAAGCTCTACGGCATAGGGGACATGGACAGAAACCGGGCAATCTCTATTGAGCCTGTTAAAGAGACAGGGGACTTCACGTTTGTGCCGGAAGAGGTCACGGTCACAGTGAATCCATCACCCATTGTTCAGATGCTCAGGGCCACGCTCTTCCTGAGCAGGTATCCGTACGGGTGCATAGAGCAGACCCTGAACCGGTTCATCCCGAATCTCGCGCTTGAACAGCTCCTGGAGCAAAAGGGGTATGAAGGATATATAGACGGAAAGGCCCGGAAAAACCTGAAAGCAAAGGCCCGGAAGGGCCTGGCCATAATTCAGCAGAAGCAGAACAGGGACGGGACATGGGGCTGGTGGTCGGGTGACCGCGGCAACGAGTTCGTGACCGGGTACGTGATCAGTTCCCTGCACCTTGCAAAAAGCGCAGGATACAGTGTGGGAGATAAGACTGTGGAGTCCGGCATAAAGGCGATTAACCGGATTATGAACCGGTCGAAGTCTGCTGACCGGGACGCGCTCGCGTACCTGCTTTACGTGAACGCGCTCTGGGGAAACTGGAACAGCAGCGCATATGAGGCGCTCTCCGGTATGAAGAAGCGCAACCCCTACCAGCTTGCATTCATGGTCCGCGCCATGGCCGCGTCCGGGTCCATTAAATCGATAAAGGCAGGGGAGAGAGAAAAGATCAGGGCCGGCCTGCCCGCGCTGGTTTCTGAACTGAAACAGCTGGCGCGGAAAGACAGCCGGGGCCTGTACTGGAAGAGCAGCGGGTCCCAGGCCTGGGGCTGGCCCGGTGGAGACACTGAGATCACGGCGCACGTGCTTGCAGCGCTTGTGGAGTCCGGGGACAGTAGTACCATGCCCGCGCAGATCGTGAATTCCCTTTCAAAAAGGGGACGCGGACAGGCGTGGCATACAACAAAGCAGACAGCCACAGTTATACTTGCAATGTGCGGGTTCATCGAATCACGGGGAGCGCGACCCTCCATGAAGGGAAATCTGAATTTTACAATGAACGGTGCAGCGCTCGCGGACATTTCATGGGACCTGGCGCGGGCCAGGGACATGCGCGCGCTTTCAAAAACAGTTTCCCTGAAGGGGAAACAGGACGGGAAGTCCTTTTCTGTTGCTGCTTCAGGAGATGCAGGCCCGGACACCAGCTTTGAGGTCACGCTTTCCGGGACCCTCTATTTTAAAAAGAAGGGCATACTTTCCCTGTTTAAATCAGAGGAGCGGAGCCTTGACGCACTCTCCAACGGGCTTTCCATGACACGTGTCTTTTACGGTATAACACGGGTCAGGGACATGAACAGAAATGAATACCTTGTGCCGCAGAGCATGAAGGACAGGGCAATAATTAAAACAGGAGATGAACTCCTTGTAAAGGTGCGCTTTACCGCGCAGGAGGACTTTGAGTACCTTGTACTGGAGGACTATCTCCCGTCCGGTTTTGAAGTAGTCAATAAAAACGCTTACGGCCGGTACCAGCCCTGGGTCCACCTTGAACGCAGGGACAACAGGATGGTATACTTCTTTACCAGGATCAAAAAGGGGAATGTCTACGAGGTCGCCTATATCGTGCGCGCGGAACTGCCCGGCGAGTTCATGACAAAACCGACACGCATGGAGTGCATGTATGAACCGGGCATACAGGGCTGGTCAGTGCCAGCGGTAATAGAGGTCAAAAAGAAGTAGATGAAAACGGGCATCCGGGCCGCGGTCGGCCTGTTCCTGATGGTCATTTTCCTGCCTGTCCCGCTTCGGCCGGGCGGCCACGCCGGGAAAACCGTAAGTGTGGGAATACTGTCAAAACACCTGAAAATGGCGAGGCAGGAGGGGAGCGGTGAATTCATCTTTACCCTTCCGGGTCCCGCCAGGGTGGAGGACCGGATTGCCGGGCGTTTTACTGAGAATAAAGATCTCCGTATTATATTTAAAGACAGGGACTGGGCCGCTGACACGGGCTCTGAAGTGCTCCACAGGCCTTTCAGCCTGAGAATATCTGACACGGGCGGAAGCGGCGTGTTCCATGCCCGGTTTTCAGGGAAGGAGCGCACCTACCCGCTTCCCTGCACTATACGCTGCGAAAAGGGCGATCCTGTAAT
>Ga0272441_10014754_pt1 | contig 11015 bp, 12 predicted proteins | sample SSMProp6N_FD_193582 | JGI IMG/M metagenome (GOLD analysis project Ga0272441, IMG submission 193582) | Marine sediment archaeal communities from Little Sippewissett salt marsh, Falmouth, MA, United States - SSM-Prop-6N | ecosystem: Environmental > Aquatic > Marine > Wetlands > Sediment ...
AGTCGCCGGGTGGGAACAACGGACCTGGGATGATGGCCGCGGTTGCCGGTGCGAATCCGAACTACGGTATCGGTGATCCGGGCGGCAGTTTCGTGGGGATCGGCGCGATGACGCGCGCGTGCAATGTGCCGAACGCGCTCCAGCCCACGATTCCCGGCGGCGGACTTCTGGGTCCGGACGGCTACGTGCCGATATGGTCGAATCCCGGTTACGACATCACCCCGCCGGTCGTCTCCGGCGCACTGCCCGGCGGTTTCAATCCCACGATGCCACCTATCATGCCGTTCTATCCGCCGTCAATCGATGATCTGACGAGAGATCCGAATGGCGATCGGTCGCCCGAAAACGCTCCGGGGTACGATCCGTTCACGTTCACGGGTTACGCTGCGGGTTCGCTGATTGGCGTGACAGGCTACGGCTCCGGCGGCTACTCATCATCAAGCACCAATGAAGCATACACAAGTAGTGAAGCTGAACATAAATCAGGATGGAAACTAAACGACCGTCCCTACAAATGGTATGAGACACTACCTGATCACGGCTCTACATTAACAGGCCCTAATGGCCAGACTCTTTCAACAATGACAACGGGTAATATGAATCCAGAGCAGTACTATTGCTTCCAGACAGAGCTCGCAGATGAAGCTATAAGTAAAGATATTACGTCTTGGGCAAAATCATGGTTAGAACATGGAATATCAAACTTCAGTGAGTATCAAAGCGATTTACACTCTTCGGGATGGCTTGCAGTAGATAGTTACGTATTGTCTAACAAAATCCGGGTAAATTCTGGTGGGATTGCATATGTGGCAAAATCGAATTATGGAATGACTCTTGGCTCATGGATAGGCTATGCCGCCTTAGGATTTACACTAGCAGTATTTGGTGGTATGGTAGGATTGTTAGGATACGGTGCGCTTACGATATTTGGGCCGGGTCTTATCTCAGGAATTAGTGTTTTTTATTCCACTAGCATTAACTTTATGTATACAGCTCAATTGTATGTATATACAAGGCTTATGAATGTCGGTTTATTTACAATAACAAATTACGCCACTGGACGTATATTATTTAGAATATTAAAATTACGAACTAGAGAAAACATATTTCGTCCAACTATTGAACTATTGAAAATATCTCGCGTACTTCGATTAGAATTACATCCTATAAATAATTCGCAACCTTGGTATTACATGTACCCGCATCTTCACTTGGATGCTTTTGGCAGAGGGGTTGGCAAATTACATATACCAATACTGGAGCCATTAATCCTATGGGGGTATATTAAAGAACCAGGAAGCGATTGATGTGGATCAACGGGAGTGGATCATGTCCCAGTCAAAATCAATTTATGAAGAAGTGCTGTGCAGTATTTTCAAAAAGCGCAATCTGTTAAAAGCCAATGCTGACGGGAGTATTTGGGTTATCAAATCTACCATTTATGATAATTTCAGCAGTAAATTTCAAAATAGTCGAGATGCTTTTTTAAAGCATATTATCGTTAACAACCCTTCTTTATTACTTATATGCGATGAGGACCCTTTGAGTGAGGGAGTTCATGGCTCGTGGAGACAGTCAGATAATTTTATGTATATTATTCCTGATGATGTCAATATAAAGGAATTATCTGAATTTTTTCATATCGGGAATTGGGCAATTATTGCAACAGAACATCCAATTTCATATCAAATGCTTTGGCCGGATAAAAAGATAGAAAAGATAAAAATTATGAAAAACCACAATATCTCATTAATATTAGAAGCTTATTATGATAATGAGCCTTGGACATTATATCTTAACCTAGATAACCTTTAGCCACTTGGTTTATCTGGGTAATCAACAGGTAGCGATTATTTAATAGTCGCCGGGTGGGAACAACGGACCGGGGATGATGGCCGCGGTTGCCGGTGCGAATCCGAACTACGGGATCGGCGATCCGGGCGGGAGTTTCGTGGGGATCGGCGCGATGACGCGCGCGTGCAATGTGCCGAACGCGCTTCAGCCCACGATTCCCGGCGGCGGACTTCTGGGTCCGGACGGCTATGTGCCGATATGGTCGAACCCCGGTTACGACATCACCCCGCCGGTCGTCTCCGGCGCACTGGGTGGCAGCGGCTCGACAAATTCGGGAGGTGATCAAGGATGGGATCAGCCGTTCTGGATGGATCCTGACTTTTTCAAACCTGAACCGATACCGAAGCCTACCCTTCTTGGAGCCAGCAAGAAATCTGGAGGTACTGGATCCGCACCATCATTCGGTGGAAGCAGGCCCGCTGGAGGTCTTGGAATTGCACCGGATTTGATGAAAAAAGGAAAGAAATCTGTTAGTGTAAAGAAGAAGAAAAGCGGTAAGAAGCCTAAAGGATTTGGAGTATCAGTTAAAACTGGTACTAATAACAAGAAACCTAACAGTAATTTGGATTCATTTTCTTCTAGTGGTAAAATTAAAAAGCCAAATGATGGGAATTTTCAAAAACAAGAAAATCCGGAAACATATATATATGAAGATATCTTCGATTTCGATACAGTCTTTACTTATACACTCGGATGGCATACAGGAACTCTGGAAGAATTAGAAGTTTGGGCAGAACTTAAATCACAATGGGGGGACGAATACTTCCGTTTTGTTTGTCAGTATCTTATTCCTGAGTTTGAAAATTTTTACATGGACAATCCTGACTATCATGATAATGTTCATTGTTCAGTTTGGGCTGATGATTTTGTGGATGTTTATTACGATGCTATTGAAGCTTGGCAGGATGCCGGTAACGATTACTTTCTTTCCAGCGATGGATATTCTATTGATCAAACCATATGCAAATATGATAGTAGCATGCTGGCAACCAGTGCTATTTCAGCGGGGACGTCTGGTGTGGGTGCAGGAATAGGTGTAACTATTGGAGCGTTTGGAGGACCTATAGGAATTGTTGCGGGTGGTTTAATTGGCGGTGCAGCTGGATTTACCTATGGTTTATTTGTTAATAGAACTCGTAAGCCTGGCCACCATTGGGCTGAATTTGGCCCTAAAGACAGGACGATTCATATGCCTTTTGATCCAAGACGTGCTTATTTGGCCCACCCTCATCAGAATTGGCGCTTTCATGATAACGGAACAAGCCCTGATATGTTTTATCTTTGGGGAGAAACCTTAGGATTTAATAATTTACCATGATCATGAATGCTAATAAAATTCGATTAACCTTTCTTTTATCTGTAGTTATTATTACTTGCATGCCTGCATGTTCCTGTACTTTTAATAAACATTTAAAGGAATCCTGGAACTGCGAATGGCCTGCACAGGGTGGAGGCGTTCTACAAATCCCCGTAAGGTACCAATCAATGGCGATTAATGATCGGTATATTTATCTGGTAACTTCTAACTCATGCGGAATGGCACTTAATATTTTCGATTTTGATGGTTTGCGTGAGAGTACATTTAATATTCAAGGAAATGATAACATTAATGGCAACATCAACGGCACAAGCATCTGCATTGATAACGAAGGCAATATATACATCGCGGGCCACTTCAAATATGAAATAGATTTTGACTTCAATCCTGTCTCTACGAATATTTGCAGATCTTACGATGGCGCAGCTTTTTTGGCAAAATATGATCAGTCAGTACAGCTATTATGGGTAGATACCTGGGAAAATGGCGTGATTAGCTCCATGTACTTTGATAGTCGTGACGACTTATATTTAACTTTAACGCATTCTGATGAGACTGATATGGATCCGGGTCCATCACAAACTCTTTCAATATCACAAAACGACAAAGTCAATACAGCACTCATAAAACTTAATAGCGAAGGGCAGTATATATGGTCTAATGTTTTCAATGTTAGAATCTGTCTAAACGTGGTAATTGATAATGAAGACAAGGTTATAACCTGTGGTTCCACAAAATTCCAATTTGAGTTAGAGGGACAAATTATTGAGCCGCAGCAAAGTGATATTTACATCATAGAGTGGGAGAATGATGGTGCTTTCAGTAAATATTACACAATTAGTGACGGTGCATCTTATTCTCCTATGATACTTGAAATTGACAATGCTCAGCGTCTTTATATTTCCGGATTGATTTCAAATCATCTTGTTAATGATGACGAGTCTGATTCATTTATTATACGCTATAACAGAGATACGGAATATGAAGAAAGAGTAATTATAAATGCAGAACATTTTCTTTCAATTTGTGATTTGGCTTTAGGTTCCGATGGTCATATATTTATCACGGGTAGAAATATGGGCCGTACGGATTATGATCCGGATTCTTCTGAATACTTCCTGGATACCAGAAATGGTGAACCCTTTCTGGCTGAATATGATAACAATTTAGAATTTCTTAATGCTGGCATCTGCGTAGGTTATGAATATTTTGATTCCGGCAGGGGCGTTGTAATAGACGAGAATGGGAATATATATCTTCATGGAATCTGTGACGAGAATTACTTTTTAAGTAAAGTAACTTTTTAACCGCATATTAATAATTATATTTAGCTTCCGGAGAACGAGTTCCAGGAGCCGGACAGCCTGTGGCTTCATAAATACCCTCCGCATGGCGCATTTACGGGTCGAAGGCCCGGAAAGGTGATTACCCTAATCTACCACGAAACCTGAAGTAATCAGAAACGCCGCTATCTCCATGGGCGGGCTGCCACGGCGCCTGAAGCCGCCCATGGAACAGCCCATGCCCGAGCCGGGCATGGTACTGCTTACTCCCATGGACCGCGCAAGGTACGGCCCTTACGCTTATCTTGTGTGGCGCCCACAGGTGATGAAAAGTTCAGCTTTTCGAAAGCTGTGGGTGAATGTTTTATAAAGATTTGAAAAATCACCCACAGCCTGCGCTGCGCTGGCCTGTGGGCGCCACCCGACGGAAAGGTGTTTCACCTAATTCTCCACGAAACCTGAAGTAATCAGAAACGCCGCTATCTCCATGGGCGGGCCGCCACGGCGCCTGAAGCCGCCCATGGAACGGCCCATGCCCGGGCCGGGCATGCTACTGTCCACGCGCGGGCCGGGCATGGTACTATACTCCCGGCATCCGGGAGTTGTTGCTATGATCTATGTTATCTGCCTGTATGCAGGCGCGGGGAAGATAGCCGGATTTCATTTTTATCTGAACCACATATGCTGTTGCAGGGTCTTATATTGCAGGAAGGCAATGTTGTATAGATAAGGCAGAATTAATAAATCCACGTGCAGGCGAGAGGGTGCCGGGAACTCGAAACAGGGGAATTTACCGCATAATTCAAGTTTCCATCTCAGGCTATAACTGCCCGAACTTTCAGAAATAAGTCCCGAATCCGCTGTATTAAGGATTCTTTAACTGGAAAAGTTACGTAGGTGACACTGTTTGACATACCCGGATGACGATAGTCATCAAATCGAAGGTAAAGGAGGGATTGTCATGACGCTGATGCTACAGGCAGTTAACGAGGCGACGACCAAAATTCTCGAATCGGGCGAGCAGGCTGTAAACGCGGCGACCGAAGCGGCGGGGAATACCGCTCCGATTGTAAACGCGATAGGAAACCCGCTCACATACTGGCTCTGGGCGATCGGTGTCATGCTCGCCCTCATCATGCTTGTGAACATGACCGCGGCGCCGTACGCACCGAGACGGCTTCGCAGGGGAACAGATGTGAGTCCGGTCAGGAAAATCATGCACTCGCTTTCCGACCTTATCGCATCGTTCCTGAGGTAAATAATAAAAACGGGACCCAATTTAAAATAAATTCGATTCGCGATGCCCCTTGTAAAAGGGGCGTCTTTCGTAATACCATCATGTCGACATTCAGAAACATGATGAGGTGTAAGATGAAGAAGCACGTATGGATCTATCCTGCAATAATCCTGATCGCGATAGCGTTCGCGGCGGTTTCATGCTGTCCGGTCGACCAGGGCGGCCAGTCCGGAGATACTCAGGCACAGGGAGCGGCTCCCGCGGCCGGTGACGGAGCAGAAGTCAACCAGGCGGCCGATGAGACCGCGGAGACCCCCTCCACCGGCGAGTCACCGTCGGAAGACCTCGACGGCGACGGCCTTCCGGACTCGGTCTCGCACATGGCATCGGAGGATGGCGGCATGACAACGACAACCGATCCCGGAACTGGTCAGTCATACACGAGCACTATGGGTGTTCCGGAAGGCTGGCCGGAGAGCGTCCCGATGATCGAGGGCATGGATGTTCTGATGGGCAACGTATCGATGATCGAGGCCGGCACTGTAATGGATGTCCGCCTTCAGGGGCAGCTTCCGAGATCCGATATCGAGGAATTCTACACCGGGCTTGAGGGCTGGAGCCTCGATGAGGACCTTCAGCAGGCGGCCGATGGCGATAATCACGTGATGTTCGCGCTTATCGACGAGGACGGTCATCGCCTGGAGATCTACATCGATATCACGGAGGAGATGACCCATCTCGGGCTGACCTATTTCGATATCGCCGAACCGTCTACCACTCCCGAATGACAGTTATCCATAAAATAGCAGTCGTTCTTTCGGCTCTCATACTTTTGACAGGCTGTTCCACTGAACGGGAAGCCCAGGATACACCCGTCCCGGATGATCCCGGTCAGGTTTCCGTTTCGCAGCCGGAAATCGATGTTGCGCCAGATGTTGATGAAACTGAGGCCGTGGAGGAGACAGTTACGGAAGAGTCCGGGCAGGTCGTTGAAACCCGCGACGAGAGTACGGGCGATATTACCCGCGTGTACGAGGGCATGGAGCCGGACTGGTTCGGTGACGTTCCGGTAATGGACGGGTACGAAGTTACCAGGATCGTGGAGACGTACATCGCGGAGTACGACATGACGTCATACACCGTTGACATGAACGGAAATGCGCCGATCGCGGATGTGCGTGATTTTTATTCGGGACTTCCGGGATGGGAATCCGATCCCGATACGCTTCTGCGTGAAGGGGACAGCGAAGACCTGTATGTCGGGAATTTCGTAAACGGCCAGATATGGATGAATGTCACGGCGGTACGATCGGAAGACGGTGTGACGAGCCTGTCTGTGACTATGCTTCCGGAGCGGTAATCCGGATTATTCACCAATGACGGTAACATCGAGCGACCGGTCACGCGGTCGTGTGTCGCAGTCGATGAAAACGACCTGCTGCCACGTGCCGTGCTTCAGTCGTCCATTACGGACCGGGACGGTAATGTCCGGTCCGATTAAGGATGAGCGAAGGTGCGAGTGACCGTTGTCATCGTGCCACGTTTCATGGTGGAAATAATCGCCCCACGGCGCACCGGGGGGAGTGGGCGGGATGTTCCGGTCGAGGTATTCCTTGATGTCCCTGACCGCGCCGGGCTCGAACTCGGTGGTAGTGAGCGCGCCGGTAGACCCGGGGCAGAAGACATGGATGATACCGGTCATAATCCCGGAATCGGAGACAATATCCGCGAGCCGATCGGAGATGTTGATCGTGTCGCAGCTTCCCTTCGTGCTGAAATTTATCGTCGCGGTGGTTACGGTCATGTCAGTTTCCCTCCGGAAATTTCGTCTCGCGAATTGATTTAAGTGTCTCGACTGCGCGCCTGAGGTGAGGGATCACGATCGAGCCTCCGATGATAAGCGCGACCGACATCGCCTCCCATATTTCCTCGTCCGTGTAATCCATATCGACGCATTGATTGAGGTGGTACGTCACGCAGTCGTCGCATCGGAGCACCATCGAGCATGAAAGCCCCAGAAGCTCCTTAGTTTTCGCGGGGAGAGCGCCATTAGAATAAACCTGGTTGTCGAGAGAGAAGAAGCGTTTGATTTCGAGCGGAGCCTCATCGAGAATGATCTTGTTCATCATGTCGCGATACGCGTCGAAGTCGGCGATCTGTTTTGGGTCCATCTGAATTCTCCGGTGTGAATTTCGGGAAAAAGACTAGCATAAATCAAGGCCCGACTCACGGTTCGGGGGAGTAAGTCATCAGTGTCCGAAGATCAGGGAGATTATCCGGGAAGCATGATGAATCAGCAGGACCAGAATCGCTACGAGGGTCGGAACTATAAGCCACCAGATCACCGGGTTGGCGGTCCGTGCGGTGTACCAGATACGCCAGTATGGCCCGCCCTTCCTGCTTATTTCGAGTTCAGCACGGGTGTCAGCCATGATCTCATATGGCTTTCGCGGCTCGCCATTTCTGTAAAGGGGGATGTGAATCGTCTCGATGTGCTGGCTAAGTGTATCGTCGGGTTGCCCGGCATCAAAGAACATGGTCGCAACTATCGCGTCGGACTCGTACGGATCACGCGACCTGATATTAACCCCTTTCAGTCGCGCTTTCATGTTGATTTTTCTGAGGCCGTTGAACATCTCATGGATGGCCTGTTTTACTGAATGGAGAAGTTCGGCTTCCCTGTCGTGATGTTCAGTCACCGACGAGAGAACCTCGCCGATTTTTCCAAGCAATTCGGTTACATCGTGTTTTGTCTTAAACTCCCGACCGAGAAGGTGCGACAACTCATCGGGAGGGATAAGGTGATCCCTTGTCGACATGTCGACTTCATCGATGATGTTCTGCCTGACGTCGCCTTCAAAAGTTCCGGCCAGCCATTCGATCAGACGTAGTTCCTCATTTTCAGAGAGCGTGAATCCTCCACCTGACAGGCACCCGATCAATTTCCTGAGTTCCGGCAGGCCGATGGAGTCGAAAACAGGCGTTGAAAGAAGCTCCCTTCGTACCTCGGGTTCCGGCATGATGGTGATAGACCACCTGCCGCTCCAGAACCCGGTGTCGATGACAACCGGGACATCGGCACAGAGCATCCATGCGAGTCGCATGTGGTGGGACTCCGGCGGAATCGATGGCGGGATCTGATCACCGGTATCCATGTAGATTACGCAGTCGTACAATTGAAGGCATGTATAGATGGTTTCACGGTTTTCTCCCGGTGAAATTCTGTAATGTGACGCCCCAAGTCGTGGCCATGATACTTCCAGGCTCTTAAGGAATTTGTCGTCGCTGTTGAATTTCAGAATCCCGCCGCGACTGATATTCATCAACCGGTCAAGGAGTTTTATATGAGATTCCGATTTACCTCGTCCGGGTGCATCAATTTCGAATACCGGAATCCCGTCGACGGGAATGACGAAATCCCGGAATCCTGTTTCCGAGAGAATAAGTCTCATTTCTGCAATTGATATCCCTGCCATGTCGTTAAGTCCGATCGCTGCTGCAATTATATGACGAATGATGCATAATCACAGTTGCAGGTTCTGTTTTTCACCTGATTTAGTACTTTTATGATAAAAATGCCATTACCCTTGACCGCGTGCGATTTTTCCTTATAATGCTTCGCCCTTTGCCCGGAGGGTCCCGATGTCCCGTATCACTGTCGAAAATCTCGTGAAAACCTTCAGGGTCGCCGAACGTCAGCCCGGTATGTGGGGCGCGCTTAAAGGTGTCGCGTCGCGGAAACATCGCGTGATACGCGCGCTCGACGGTATCAGCTTCACGCTTGACGCGGGCGAGCTTGTGGGGTACATCGGACCGAACGGTGCGGGGAAATCGACGACCGTTAAAATTCTTTCAGGGATACTCGTTCCGGATTCGGGGAGGGTCGAAATTCTCGGGAAGGTCCCGTGGAAGGACCGCATCAGGTACGTGAGCTGCATCGGTGTGGTGTTCGGTCAGCGAACGCAGCTCTGGTGGGACCTTCCGGTTATCGAGTCATTCGATCTGCTGAAGGACATCTATCGTGTTCCGGACGCGGCGCATGTAAAAACCCGTGACGAGCTTATCGATCTTCTCAATCTGAAGGGTTTTCTGGATACTCCTGTTCGCCAGCTCAGCCTCGGTCAGCGTATGCGGTGCGATCTCGCCGCGTCGCTTCTTCACGAGCCGGAGATACTTTTTCTGGACGAGCCGACGATCGGGCTGGACGCGGTGTCGAAACTCGCGGTGAGAGATTTTATCAGGAAGGTGAACAGGGAGAAGGAGGTCACGGTAATCCTCACGACGCATGACATGGATGATATCGAGACACTCTGCAACCGTGTGATGGTGATCGGAAACGGGCGGATACTGTCAGACGGGACGTTAGGAGATCTGAGGAAGCGTGTGACGGGTGAGAGACGGCTTATCGTGCAGCTTGCGGAGGACGGGATGGATGTTGAGGATAAGGACGCGGAGCTGGTCAGGCGTGAGGGTAACAGGATCGAGTTCAGGTTCGATCCGGACAGGATTCCCGCCGCGACATTGATAAGCAGGCTGGCGTCGAAATATCCGGTGAGGGACCTCTTTGTTGAGAACCCGCCGATAGAGGAGATAATCGCGGAGCTATATAACGATCTCGGCAGTGCCTGAGATTTTCAGCTCAGGAATAAGTTTATGACAGCTTACACGGCAATTGTGAGCGCAAGGTTCCGGATGCTTCTGCAGTATCGCGCCGCCGCGATGGCAGGCGTGGTTACGCAGGTGTTCTGGGGACTCATTCGCGTGATGATTTTCGAGGCGTTCTACCGGTCGACGACGGCATCGCAGCCGATGGAGCTTATGGACGTTATCACGTATGTCTGGCTCGGGCAGGCTTTTCTCGCGATGATACCCTGGAACACCGACCCGGAGATTCGGCAGATGGTGAGGACCGGGACGGTCGCGTACGAGATGTTAAAACCTGTCGGTCTTTACAATCTATGGTACGCGCGTGCGCTCGCGACCCGTACTGCGCCGACGCTGCTAAGATCGATCCCGATTTTCGTTCTGGGGATGTTGTTCTTCGGAATGAAGGCGCCGGAGTCGATGGTGTCGACGGTCGGGTTTGCGGCGGCGATGGCGGGCGCGATAATTCTGAGCGCGGCGATATCGACGGTACTCAACATTTCACTCATGTGGACGATTTCGGCGGAAGGTGTCGGGCGGCTGGTACCCGCGATGGTGATTTTGTTCTCCGGGCTGGCGATACCGATACCGCTCTTTCCCGACTGGGCGCAGAAGGTGCTTCATGTATTACCTTTCGCGGGGCTGAGCGACTACCCGTTCAGGCTGTATGTTGGCCAGA
>Ga0272441_10014755_pt1 | contig 11015 bp, 8 predicted proteins | sample SSMProp6N_FD_193582 | JGI IMG/M metagenome (GOLD analysis project Ga0272441, IMG submission 193582) | Marine sediment archaeal communities from Little Sippewissett salt marsh, Falmouth, MA, United States - SSM-Prop-6N | ecosystem: Environmental > Aquatic > Marine > Wetlands > Sediment ...
AACCGGATCCTGCCAAAAATCATTGGTATGATGGTCCCGGTCCCGAGAGTGTCTATAAATGGCGTGCCGAGGTTCAAGAAGAATTTGCGTGTCGCGCTGACTGGATGCTACCTTAGTTGCTAATCTGCTATAAATGACTTTAATTTTTAGAGCAGCGATGAGGTTTGGTGTGCATGTTAATCGGTGGTCATTAAATGACAAAAGGAGAAGAATATGAAGATCCAGAGCTTTTGCAAGCTTGTAATGGGGATGCTGGCAGGGTTACTCACATTGGGTACGGTTGTCCAAGCCGCTACAGTTACGGCGCCATCCGTGAAACTCACCGAAGTCGAGTGGCATGGTACCGGTTGTTACCGGATCGAGATGCCCATGGGTACGGTCTATTTCGAGAAGGACAAGGGTGTCTCTGGTTTCAAGAGTTTCATCGACCCGGAAGGTAACGACTGGGTTGCCTCCTACCTGAAGCCTGGGCCGAACGGTAATTTTCGCGGCTTCCCGAACAGTATAGGCAACTTTGGACATGCTGGTCGTAACAGTGGATCGACTACGATTATCGTGGATGGGAAAACTGAGGGTGACCATGTGATCCTTGAGTCGTCTAATGACAAGTTTACCTTCCAGTATTGGTTTTTTCCTGATCATATCGCCATCAAGGTGCTCAAATCCGAAGGAGACTACCACTTTCTGCTTGAGTGTGTTGCCGGTGGAACAGCGGACGCCAACGATTACTTCGTCACCGCAGACGGTAAAAAACATATCCCCACTGAAGAGGGCGAATTTGATGATTTCACCCCCGAATGGATCTACCTCGGTGATCCAAAATCAAAACATCTCCTCTTCTTTGCCAAGAGTCCCGAAGATAACGCTCCCAACGAGAATCATCGCCAGATCCGCAAGGGCAATGTACACAACATGGATCTCTATAGCTTTGGGCGCACCGGTAAAGATAATGATCCAAAGTATCAGACCTACGGTATGAGTGGTAACGAACACATCTGCATCATTGGTTTCACCTCTGCTGAACGAACGCATCAAGAGATGTCCACCATGATTGAAGAATTCCTTGCAGCACCGTTCAGAGAAAAGACGGTTAAGACAGATGGCAGGCCGCGGGTAATTATTATGTCAGACTTTCCGCCGCTTGACGTTGCCCCAGTTAAAGCGAGCTATGCCCCACTCGAGAAACGAAGTGATCCGGACGATGTGCAATCGATGGTTCGCTTTCTTCTCTACACCAATGAGTTCGATGTCGAGGGCCTGATAGCATCAGCAGCCACTAAGGCCTATATAGCGAATAAACAAAATATATTGGATATTCTAAATCTTTACGACCAAGTGGATGAGAACCTAAGAAAGCATGATCCCAGGTATCCCACCGCCGACCAATTACGCTGGGTTACCTGGCAAGGCCGTGACAAGACCTATGGGAAAAACGGGGTGAAGAATCTAGGTAAGGGTATGGATACAGAAGCTTCGGACGCGATTATTCGTGTTGTCGACAAGCCGGATGATCGGCCGGTATTTGTTTGTGTCTGGGGCGGTCCGTACGAGGTCGCTCAAGCAATCTGGAACGTGAAAAGTACGCGAACGCCTGACGAGCTTAAACGTTTTCTGAGTAAGTTACGCATTTATTTAATTGGAAGACAGGACGATACTGCACAATGGCTGCTCGATACTTTTCCTGACCTGTTCATCATCGTCTCAGAAAAAACGTATGGAGGCATAATGTGTCATTCAGCGGGATCCGACACATCACTCGCTGATCTTGAATGGATCAACAAGAATATTCGCCATGGACATGGACTATTGGGCGTTGTATACCCGTATACTACATCGTTAGATCCGAAACGATCGGGAGTAAAAGAAGGGGATACGCCTTCGTTCTTGTATCTTGTCAGCTCGGTACGCGGTTTGAACGATCCCGATAAACCCGACCAAGAAAGTTGGGGAGGACAGTTTATCCAACCGGATCCTGCAAAAAATCACTGGTACGACGGTCCGGGTGCTCAGAGTGTCTATAAATGGCGTGCCGAAATTCAAGAGGACTTTGCGCGTCGCGCTGACTGGATGCTTCCTTAGCTGCAAATGAATAAAGAATAATAAGGAAAAAACCCATGAAAAAACAACTCTTTATATTTCTGCTAATGTCAGTTTTTATTGGAAAAGTAATAGCGCTATCCTCTAGCAATTCGGGAACAAAGAACGTAACCGTTTCAGGTGAACTCAAAAAATGGCATACGGTGACTCTGACTTTCGATGGTCCTGAATGCTCGGAAACCGATGATTATAATCCTTTCTTTAACTATCGCCTGAACGTCACTTTTCATCATAAGGAATCAGGAAAATCGTATAAGGTTCCCGGTTACTTTGCTGCTGATGGTAATGCTGGCATGACTTCTGCCACGTCAGGGAACAAATGGCGAGTCCATTTTACGCCAGATGAAATTGGGCCTTGGAAGTATGCGGTCGATTTTAAGAAAGGGAAATGGATTGCTGTCAGGCCCCGAAATGATGATAGAGTCCCAACCGGAGGATATATGGATGGTTCCCACGGCAAGTTTATCATTGAGCATTCTGACAAATCGGGAAGAGATTTCAGGGCTCATGGCAGACTTCAGTATGTAGGGCAAAGGTATCTGCAATTTGCTGAAAGCGGTAAGTTTTTCTACAAATGCGGAACGGATGCACCAGAGAATTTTCTTTCCTACTATGGATTTGATGGTGATTTTGCAGCGGATGGTCATAAAGACGATTTGGTGAAAACCTGGGGACCTCATCTGAAAGATTGGAAAGAAGGGGACGTCCAATGGTCAGATGGCCGGGGTAAAGAAATTATTGGGGCATTAAATTATCTGGCTTCCAAAGGACTTAATGCTTTTTCATTTTTAACAAACAATATTAACGGTGATGATCAAAACGTGTTTCCTTATATTGACTATGATACATGGGACCGGTTTGATTGCTCAAAACTGGATCAATGGGAAATGGTTTTTGATCATGGACAGAAGCTTGGTCTATTTCTTCATTTTAAAACGTTGGAATCCGAAAATCAGGGTTTACTGGACTTCGGTGGTCTTGGCGGAAATACCAGGCTCTATTATCGTGAGTTGATCGCCAGGTTTGGCCACCATCTCGCATTGAACTGGAACCTTGGTGAAGAAGTGGGTGATTGGTCGAAGAATATTGACGGTGGAAAATCCATGCCCTTATATGTATCAGAACGCCGGTCTGTTGCGCAATATATCTATGATACCGATCCTTATCATCACCATATGGTTATTCATAATGGCGATTGGTTTGATTCGATGTATGGCGATCAATCTAAATTGACAGGCGCATCCCTTCAGACCAATAAATCTGATTTTAGAAGAGTGAACTCACAGACGAAACGAGTCATCGATGAATCCATAGCTGCAGGAAAAATATGGGCAGTGGCCTGTGATGAGCCCGGTGATGCCAGTCATTCACTGATCACAGATGGTGAAGATCCTGAACACTTTAATGCCAGGACCAACGGACTTTGGGGTCATATGCTGGCCGGGGGTTGGGGTACTGAATGGTACTTTGGTTATAAACACCCACATTCAGACCTGACCTGCCAGGATTATCGTAGCAGGGATTTGTTCTGGGATATGGGAAAGATATGCCTTGATTTTTTCACAGAAAATGAATTACCTGTAACAGAAATGACCTCGCAAAACGAGTTGATATCTTCGTATTTTCCCTCACAAGGTGGTGATTTTTGTTTTGCAAAGCAACATGATACCTATGTGATTTTGTTGAAAAAAGGGGGAGAGAGTCACCTGGACTTGGGAGAGCCTCTTGGAGAATACCTAGCCTTAGAGAAGCCTATCGCAAAATACTCAGTCAAATGGTACGATCCACGAAATGGAGGAGGTTTGCAGGATGGATCTATTACAAGTATTGAAGGACATGGCATGAAGTCGTTGGGAACCGCTCCCAATAATCCGGACAAGGACTGGGTGGTTCTAGTACGACGCATTTGACACAATAGATGTAACCCATGTGAACACTTCTACTTGAGGATTTTATTATGAAGAATTATAAGAAGCCACTGCTGGCCATAATCTTACTTCTCTACCCGGCAACCGGTTTCGCCGAGAATCAGCTCGCATTCCCCGGTGCTGAAGGATTCGGCGCATACTCTAAAGGCGGACGTGGAGGGCAGGTTCTATACGTTACGAATCTGGATGATCAAGGTGAAGGTAGTTTGCGTTGGGCTATAGAGAAAGAGGGGCCTCGCACTATTGTATTTGAGATTTCAGGAACAATTGATCTAAAGGAAACCCTAGAAATTAAAAATCCATTTGTTACAATTGCCGGACAAACCGCACCAGGTGACGGAATTTGTCTGAAAGGAGAGACATTACTGATTCATACGCATGATGTCATTATTCGCTATATCCGTGTTCGCTTGGGTGATGGTAAGCATGGCATCGGCAGTAAGCAGGGCAAAGATGCCATCAGTGTTCGCGCTGGTGAAGATATTATCATAGATCATTGCTCTACTAGCTGGGCTCTGGACGAAGTATTATCTGTTTCAAGCCAATATCCCACGCTGACGCGCGTAACGGTGCAATGGTGTTTCATTACCGAAGCATTGAATCCCGACGGTCATGGATTCGGGTCCTTAATTCGTGGAGCCGGAGGTTCGAAATACAGCTATTTGCACAACCTTTATGCTCACAATTGTGCACGTAGCCCACGTCCAGGAAATTACAACCGCAATTCATACGACAAAGATCCATTGGGCTTGCTGCTTGATTTCAGGAACAACGTGCTTTACAACTGGGCCAGAGATCATGCCGGCTATAACTCCGATAGAAAAAGTGTCACCCGACTTAATTATGTTAGTAACTATCTAATACCTGGAGAAAATTCAGAGCCGGGAAGCGTTGCTTATTCTACCGGGTCTACCCACAATCAAGCCTATTTTGCAGGAAACTACTTTAACGATAAACTTCCCGATAACCCATGGAGCCTGGTGAAGTTTTCTGAGCATTACCCATGGGACGGGGATTTTCGTTATGGTTGGACGGACGAGAAAAAGCAAGCGTATATGCGGACCGAACCTTTCGAAGCAGGACCCGTGCAGTTGGAAGATGCACCGACAGCGTATAAACGAGTTTTAGAAAGTGGTGGAGCCAGTTGGCCTAAACGCGATGCTGTGGATAATCGAATAGTCATTGATATCAAGAAGCGCACGGGTAAAATTATTAATAGCCAAAATGAAGTAGGTGGTTGGCCGAAACTCAAGAGTCGGCCCGCTACGACGGACAGCGACGGTGACGGCATGCCTGATGCATGGGAAACCCGGTACGGCCTCGATCCCAACGATGCCTCAGATGGACCCAAAGACCGTGACGGTGACGGGTACACCAATGTCGAGGAATGCCTCAACCGCACCGCCCCGACCGTGTTCGTGGACTATCGCCAACCCGAGAACAACATCAATATACTTCAGAGTAGCCTCTCCTCGCCGGTCGCGAATTCTCCTAACGGATTTGTCGTATGGAGCGAGGGCGACCATGAAAACCGAGAGCTGAAATACATGGAGATCAAAAAAGGTGTAGGCCCTGTGGAAAGCACCAAGAAAACCGTCTGCGAAAAGGGCCCCTACGCAGACATCGAGTGTGTCATCTCCATGGATGGGAAATGGGTGGCCTTTGCCCGCGAATTAAAGCATTTCGACGGCCGATACGATCCCCCTGGCGATTATCACAATTTCGGCAATTACGATGTCTACATTGTTCGGATAGATGGCGACCTGCCGGTCAAGCCCATTAGAATTGGACATGGTTATTGGCCCTCCTGGGGTGACGATTCCCACAAGGACACCAAAACCCTCTACTATTCGTATGCAGAGCCGTATGACACTATCGCTGCGAATGGACATGACAATATCATCCGTAAAACGACGATCGGTGCGGACGGGTCTTTCACGGAGCCGGTGCAGCATGCGATATGTCCCGAAAGAGTCAAGGGGCCCAGCGCTCATATGCAGTGTTCTCCGAATGGACGATACGTTGCGTTCCGACCCAAAGGCATCCAGGTGTATGACGTCTAGGAGAATAAGATCGTGCCCGGGGCAGGGGGCAGTGGATGTCATCCTTGCTGGGGTCCCAATAGCGAATACCTGATATGGGCCAGAAACAATCTGGGCAGGATAGAGAACGGTGTGGGACAAGGACTGGGAAGTGCTGGTCTGAGTGATTATTGTTATGGCATTTCCAATGATGCGAAATGGGTCATAGGAAGGATTGGCGCTATAGGAAATGACCAGAACACCCCCCATGACATCATTTATTACCCTGTTGACACCTCCAATGGCGGGTGGATGCTGGGTGAAGGTACCAGGATTGGTAGTGGTACCTGGTGCGATATCCATGTCAATTGAATTGGGCATTGAATGAAAGCGGCGTGCAGCCAGATTCGGTTGTTGTGCGAAATATCTTTGGCCGCTTTTTTCTTGTGAGGTAAAGAAGAAAGGAAGTGTTGATATGAAGAGAAAGCAAGTTTTTATTCGACATACCGGCCCTATTCGAGGAGCGGCTGGCCTAAGCTCCTTATTGTCAATCGTTTGTATGGCTGTCATGCTGGCATTGACCCTGCAGGGGACCGCCATTGCCGGGATCAAAATCATCCCCGTAACGACCGCAAATTTCACACCCGGCTCGAACATGACCGCAGTCGATGATGCAAACCACCTTCAATTTGTGATTGATGCTGCCACGCCCACGGATGACCGGCCGCGGGTGATTGTGACATCGGACGGTGAGATCGACGACGAGTGTTCAATGATACGATTCATGCTATACGCCAATCAATGGGATATTGAGGGGATAGTCACCTCGAGTTCACAGTACCATTGGCAGGGACATAGCTGGGCGGGAGATGACTGGATTGAACCCTATTTGGATGCGTATGCGCAGGTCTATCCCAACCTGGTGAAACACGATCCGGCGTATCCGACGCCTGCATACCTCAGGGAACGAACGGCCTTGGGTAATGTTAAAGCGGAAGGCGAGATGGAGGAAGTGACTGTGGGGTCGCAGCTCATAACCAAGGCCCTGCTCGACAATTCCGACGACCGCCCAATCTGGCTGCAGGCCTGGGGTGGAATGAATACGATTTCGCGGGCGCTCAAGACGATCGAGGATGAACATCCGGAGAAAATGGCCGAGGTCGCAAGGAAACTGAGGTTCTTCTTCATCTGGGAGCAGGATGCGACGTATCAGGAATACATTCGGCCGCATTGGGGCAAGTACAACATCCCCACCATCGTTTCAGATCAGTTCGAGGCGATTGCTTACCGCTGGAAGCAGATTCAACCCGAAGAAATGCAGGTCTATTTCAATGCGGCGTGGATGAAGAAAAACATATTGGAGAACCACGGTCCCCTGTGTTCGCTCTACGAGGCACACAAGAAAACCTCGGAGAGAAACAACCACCAGTACTACGCAGGAGATTTTCGCTCCGAGGGGGACTCGCCAGCGTTTCTGCATACCATTGTGACCGGATTACGCAACATGGAGTCGCCGGACTGGGGCGGCTGGGGTGGCCGCTACGTGCGGGTGCGTGAGAACACCTGGCTCGATCCGGTACCCGTTGAAGGATACACGTATCCGGATGGGCGCTGGTATACAAGAAACGCATGGGGCAGGCAGGGCACGCGGCAGGGTAAGACCTCCTCCACTAGCCCTGAGTACCGTAAGTATTTTAAACCCATGTGGCGTTGGTCGCCTGCTCTGCAAAACGATTTCGCCGCCAGGGCGGACTGGTGTGTCAAACCCTACGATCAGGCCAACCACCCGCCGGTGGTTGTACTCAACCACGCTGTGAACCTGAAAGCAAAGCCGGGCGAGACCGTGAAACTGAGTGCTCAAGGCACAAGCGATCCGGACGGTGACAAGCTGAATTATCGCTGGTGGCAATACGCTGAAGCGGACACTTACCAGGGAACCGTTGAAATCCGGGATGCCGGGAAACAGGATGCCTCGTTCACGGTGTCCGGCGATGCCGGCAAAGGGAAAACCATCCATATAATCTGCGAGGTGACGGACGCCGGCACACCGCAATTAACGAGGTATCAGCGGGTGGTCGTCAAAATTGAGTAGTAGATGCTTATGTAGGTGCTGCCTCCTCTGGACTTCATCGCAGAATTCACCCAGCACATTCCACCCAAGGGATCGCACTTGATCCGCTATTATGGTTGGTACTCCAACAAGGCTCGGAGCCTGCGAAAGAAGGCCGAGGCCGAACAACAAGCAGATCCACCAGGTCAGAGCGAATCGTCAAGTCCACCAGCCAGCCGATGCAGCCAAACCTGGGCCATGCTCATCAAGCGGGTATCACCTACTTTTATAATGTCCGGTTCCCTACTTCCCGAAGTTTTGTATAGTCGGTATTTATTATTATGTATTTCAGTGTTTTCCATTTAATACGTCTTTCATCCATTCCATATCTTGATCATCTGGGAATCCGGTAAACAGCAATTGGTCGCCGGATATATTCATTTCGAATGCTTCTATGTCCTGCCAGGGAAGAAAACAATTCATATTAGTCGTTAGAAAGTGTACAGTTTGATTACTACTGGCCTGCCAGAGTTTGCTTTCACAGGTAAGTTCCTGTATATAAGGTCCGGCTACAATAAGGTCGATATGGCTGAGGAAATTCTGAACATCTATATTTTGACTGGTAATGAGCTGCTCAAATGGAAATCCTGTAAAGACCATAACAGTTTTACCATTTTCCTTAACAGTCTTGACAAACATACTACAGGCCTTAGCCTGTTCGAAAGGTTCACCTCCGGAAATTGTTACCCCATTAGTATTTTGTATCTGACAAAGTTGTTTGCCCAGTTCAACTGGATCAAGCAGCTTTATAGCTTTGTGTTCATGGGTTTGAGGATTAATACAACCGGGGCAATTTCGGCTGCACCCCTGTACCCAAACAACAGAGCGAATGCCAGGACCGTTGACTTTAGAAAAATGGCAGATATTCGCCACGTTTAATAAGACATCTGTTTTCATAATGCGATATCCTTAATTTCAAAGTTAATATTGTCATTCTTAAAGCTGGCGTAGATTGTTCTTCCTTTGCGCAGTTGATGCATATGTTCGAATGCAAATCGCGAGAGTGGATTTATCAGCAGTCGTTCTGTGGAATTTAAGATTCCACGTCCACCGTCACGGGTTTTAGCACTGTTGATGAAATTTTCCTGGAGTTGTTGAGAAATGGATAGCCCAACTCCGAACCGCTCTTTTAAATAGTTGTGCAGAGGAGTTAATTTTTTATCCAAGGAGAGCGCTGGTCACCGAGCTTATAAAGAATCAGTAATTTTTCTGGAAGTAGTGATTCAGGTGTGAGCATTGAAAGTGCCAGTAGCTGTTTCATAGCCAGCCTTCTCCTGCAACACCTGCACCTCCTTTGTCATAAGGGACAAAATGACGCCCGTTATAGTTCTGTGGATTTACTCCATTTATTTTCTCATCATCAGATAGACTTGCTATTTCCTGGTCAGTTAATAATTTCGTTTCATCAAGAATTTCATAACTTCCTCGCGCATTATCTTTTTTGCGAAGGTAATACTGATTATCTCCTGTTTGCATGCCAACTTTCACATCGACAACATTACTTAATTTCCGAAATTCTTGATCACTCATCAACTTATATAGTTGAGGGGAAACAATAAAAAACGAAAGATTGTCATAACTTGAAATCAGCCTTTGAAGATACGTATATCTCGCACAATTAAAAGTTTGAATATCCGGACCACGACCCGAGACAGCGATAAGGTTATCTGAAAGCATTTTCCAGTTTCCAATTTGAATCGCTCGTAGATCACCAGCTATAAGTTGGTGGCCTTCTTCAGGTATAGTTTTTTGTAGAGTAACAATACAGGTATTGACAGTCGCATCAAAAATCCACGATGGCAAATCAAGAACATGATAAATAGCTGTGGTATTAATTAGACGTCTTCGAAGTGGGTAATGACTTTTAATAGTACGCCAAGTATCTGAGACAATATATGAAAGAATTCCATTGGGTTTCAATAATTGCAGTCCTCTTGCTATAAAGATTCCATAAGGATCTTTTGATTGACCTCTCTCATGAGGACTATGTTGGTTAAAGTAGAGATTTCGTACTTCGTTTAAAACTGGTGCATCTCCTTTTGCACAGTATGGCGGATTGGCAATAACAATATCAAATCCGTCTTTCTGGCTCCAGACTTCGGCGAATTTTACCCGCCAATCAAAACCACTGATTCGTTGATTAGGATGTGTAAAAGATGCTATTTCTTCTTCAAGCTGATCTATTTCTTCTTTAAGTCCTGGGTGTTCGTCTCTTCTTCGTGGGTCCATATATTCAGCTTTTAATGCATCATATTGGCGTATTCTACTCTGCCTGAAAAAATCCAACTGGCCTTGGGCTGAAGGATCTGGAGCAGTTAAACTGTCACCATCTTCAATTTTAAAATCAAGATTCGGTAGTGGATCAGGATTATCCCCTTCAAAATCTACAGCCAATGATAGCCATAAGCTTAACCGTGCAATACTAACTGCAAAATCGTCCAAATCAACACCATAGATATTATTATGAATAATTTGCAATTTTCTATTATAATCATTATGTGGATCACTCGTTTGCGCGCGAGTATCAAGGATCTTTGTAGGGAATAAGCGGAAAATGGGAAATAAACCAGAAACTGTTTTCAAGGTAGGAGCTGTCAGAGCCTCTATATTTAGAAACATCATCCAGAAGAACGGGCAATCTATACCACTGCCAATAGTAAGAAAAAGTGGCGTTTCGATGTATTTGCTCGAATTGCGTTTTCTATGAGAAAACTCGGTGATTCGGCCAGAATAGAACTTGTCCCCTTCATAGTTGGAGGTTGAAAAAAGCAATGGCTACTCCGGCCTGATTTTTGGATAATATCAGGTCAGAAAATAACATAAACTTTTTTGAAAGGAGTAGCCATGCTAAAGCAAGTT